>OKVT01000143.1_pt1 | contig 38198 bp, 36 predicted proteins | sample 1606951 | NCBI WGS metagenome assembly OKVT01 (sample SAMN03281019, study PRJEB24777) | human gut metagenome | isolation source: fecal sample PR141 from 1 month old male Chinese infant, vaginal delivered... | place: Singapore | collected 2005-11-08
CGTCCACGAACAGCGGCTCATAGGTCTCATCCTTGGTCTCGTCAGTGTCGAACCACGGCCAGTCACTTTTCAGTGTGTCTCCGTTGCGGGCCACGATGTTGTCCGGCAGGATGCCGCGCATGACAAGGTTCATGCGCGTGAGGTTGTAGGTGTTCTCCTTGAGTTCCTGCGCGTAATACCTGATGTCATTCGGGTTGCCGTTGCGACGGGCCACCGCCTGGCCGATGTGGATGAGCAACGAGCCCGAACCGCTTGTGGGGTCATAGATGTTGATTTCCTCACGGCCGGCGAGATGCCAGGCCACGATTTCGCTCATGAGCTGTGAGACCTCGCTCGGCGTGTAGAACTCGCCGGCCTTCTTACCCGCGTTGGAGGCGAAATTGCTGATCAGGTATTCATAAATGAAGCCGAGGGTGTCGTAGTCCTGCCGGCTGTCCATCGGAATGTCCTTGATGAGGTAGATGAGGTCACGTGCGGCCTTGCTGCGGCTTTTCTCATCGGTGCCGAGTTTGGACAGGCCGGTCTGCAAGGTGTCGAAGATGCCCGCGAACACGCGCTTGCGGGCAGGGTCGATGTTGCGGTCGAACGCGGAAAGCGCGTCGCGCACATTGGCGATGGCGAAATCCCCCTTCTTCGCCACCCATGTGGAGAACAGGTTATCGTAGGAGATGAAGTAGCCGCACAGATCGCGCACGTACTGCGCGGTCTCGGTATCATCCTCCCGCAATTCTTCGAGGTCTTCGTCCCCCATGCCATCAGCATGCAGACGAGTGACTTCGGTCTCGGAAAGGAACTTGTAGAAGATGAAGCCGAGGATGTAATCCTTGTATTCGTTGGCTTCGATCTTCGAGCGCATTTTGTTGGCCGACTCCCAGATCTTGGCGGCGAGCTGCTGCTTATTCATTCATATGCTCCTTGCTTCTGTACACATAATCAAGGGTCTGCCCCTGCTCATTGACCCATTCGATCCACCCGTTTTGGCTGCCGCCGAGAACGAATACAGCGGCGGAGGAGGGACTGGACAGCTCGACATCGTCCGCAAGAATCACTTTGCCTGTCTGCGCGGCGAAAAGCTGCCGTCGAGCTGCCACGGCTCCTTGATTTTTGATCACCGCATGACCAAGGTCCACCTCGGAGCCCGAAAGAACCGTGAAACGGCCGGTATCCCGGTTGTATCGTCCAGTCGCACGCACGCCATTCTTCTTGGTGTGGAACACGGTATTCACTGCAACCGGCGTTGTCTCCTTGCGGTCGAGATCATATCCGAGCACGCGCATGCGGAAAAGAATGCTGCCGTGCAGGTCCTCCACCCGCTGCTCTTTGTATGGGTTCATGCGAGGAGCGGGAGTATTCCCGTTATCGGTCTCATATGAGCCGTGTTCACGCACGTAATCGATGGCCTTCGCCTCAAGCGAATCCAGAACATCACGGTCGATATTGACATCGTTATCGAGGAACATGATGGCTTTGTTCCAGAACTCCTTTTTGGTCTTGTGCGCATCAAGTCTGACAAGTCCCCTCGTGGTTTGCCCCGCGTACACACGACTCAGCACACCATGATCCTCATCAAGCAGGTAATACACACCGCGGTCTGGCAGATCGGGAAGACACTTCGCCTCGCCCAACATGTCTCTGGGCACCACGACAGTGACAAGCGATTCCCCGTCCACCCGGCAAATACGGATACCATCCGGATTGTTGTCAATTATTTGTATGGTCATGGCGGTGAGCGCAATCAATTACTTGCCGCCCTTCGCCAACTCATTGATCATGCATGTCCTTACGAACGCTGAGAAGCTCATTCCTCTCAGAGACGCGGCTTCTTTGGCGGAATCCCGCAGGTTAGCGGGAATGCGCATGGTAACTGGCACCACGTCACCGTCTACTAGATATGAGCGTATCTCTGTTTCACCAGCCTCATGTTCAATCAAATCGGAGTACGTCATCGCATCCCACGCTTTCAAACCGCAGTATAAATGCATTAATTATACACCCGCTTGGGAACAGCGTAAGTTAGGGGATGTTGCGGATATAAAGACTGGTCCCTTCGGTACCTTGCTGCATGCGGAAGATTATGTTGACGATGGCATTCCTATAGTTACAACTGAACATTTCAAAACGGGAGCACTTCCTAAAGACAAGGAGGGAATCCCTCAGGTTAGCGAAGAAGATGCAAAGAGGCTGGAACAATATCGTGCGAAAGAGGGAGATATTTTATTCTCGCGTGTTGGATCGGTCGATGCTAATGCTCAAGTTTTTGCTGGTCAAGATGGGTGGTTGTTTTCCGGCCGCGTCCTTAGGGCAAGACCAGATTTGACTCTCGTATCTTCGGCGTACCTGCACTATGAGCTAGAAACAGAAGAGGTTAAAAGTTCGGTTATCAGTCGGGCTGTTGGTGGAACAATGGCTTCGATCAACACGGAGATATTGTTCCAAACCCCAATTTTTATTCCTGCGAAAATGACTGAACAAAATAAAATCGGATCAACTTGCGCGCGTCTCGACTCCCTCATCACCCTTCATCAGCGTAAGCGCGAAAGCCGCATCATCCGCGTGCGCTCATTCATATGGTTAGCTGGTGATATATCCGGCATCGGCGTAAGCGCATATCAACCAGAAAGAGAAGACCGTATGACCGAAGGCAACACCAACGCCGAAACGTTGTTTTGCGATTACTACGAGCAATGGATCAGCGTATACAAGGAAGGTGCAATTCGTGAAGTGACCATGAAGAAATACCGGCTCACGCAGGCATGGTTGGGCCGGCTCATTCCCGATCTCAAACTCGCCGACATGGATCGCGTGAACTATCAGAAGCTCATCAACGGCTACGCCGAACATCACGAGCGCCAGACGACGATGGATTTCCATCATCAATTGAAAGGAGCCATTCTTGACGCGGTCGACGAAGGGCTGATTCAGCGCGACCCGACTCGTAAGGCAATCATCAAGGGCAAGCCGCCATGCTCAAAGAAAACGAAGTATCTCAATCAGTTCGAGCTTCATGCGGTCCTTGCGGATCTCGAACTCGGCAAGGGACCAAGCTGGGATTGGCTGATACTGTTGGTGGCGAAAACCGGGTTACGGTTCTCGGAAGCTTTGGGACTCACACCCGACGACTTTGATTTCGTGCATCAGACCCTTTCGGTCAGTAAAACATGGGATTACAAGAACGGCGGAGGATTCGTCCCCACCAAGAACGCATCCTCCGTACGAAAGGTGCAGCTCGATTGGCAGCTTATCATGCAGCTCTCAACGCTCCTGAAAGATATGCCTGCGAGCGACCCCATTTTCGTGAATGGCAAGGTGTATAACTCCACCGCGAATAATATCCTCGCCAGGCATTGCGAACGGGCCAACGTTCCCGTGATTTCGATTCATGGGTTAAGGCACACCCATGCCTCGCTGTTGTTGTTTGCCGGCGTATCGATTGCCAGTGTGTCCAAGCGACTTGGTCATGCAAGCATGAACACCACACAGGACACTTATCTTCATGTCATCCGCGAACTTGAAAACAAGGATGTCGATATCGTGATGCGTGCCCTCTCCACCCTCATCTAACCATTTCAACCACTGCCGCTTACGCTGATGAAGGGTGATGAGGGAGTCGAGACGGGAGAAGAAGGATCCGATATGCTCTTGTTCCCTTTCTTCTTTCGGAACAGGAATCGCGTAATCGGCAATATCCGATAAGGAAAGATGCGGAACCGCGGTTTCTGTTTTTAAGCTTTTGATATACCGAAGGAACCCTCTCTGAACAGCTTGGAAAATATACCTCGATCGATTCCCACAGCGCACTCTTGTAACGCGCTGAACAAGCAAAGACGGCGTATTCTCAGGAGTTACCATGGCGTAGCTGGAACCAATAAGAGCACCATCCATTTGGATAACGATGTCTCCGGCCTTCAGAAGATAATCTTCAACTCCGACAGCATCCGACCAGTTCTCGCATATGTCAGCGGACATATCAAGGTATCCTCTTTTCACGTTCATGCCACGAACAAGTGGAATGCCCGTATCGGTAAAATGCCTGCTCTCAAAAGGATATCCAGTTAGTAGGTCGGCAACATCGCCCAACTTACGCTGTTCCCAAGCGGGTGTACCCCTGTCATGTCAGTTGTCCTCAAGTAAGGCAAAGGCTCCCCTGCGCATATGCGCAAAAGAGCCTTGCAAATCAGCGGGAGCCGTTCGACGATATTACTCGACGGTGTTCTTCGGCACCTCGATGCCGTTGCCGAACTTGACGTCGCGGGCGGCGGCCACGCGGGACGGCAGGCCGTAGATGTCGATGAAGCCGTTGGAGGACTTCTGGTCGAAGCTGTCGCCGGAGTCGTAGGTGGCGAGGTTGTAGTCGTACAGCGAGCTGTCGGAGCGACGGCCGGTGACGACGGCGCGACCGCCGTGCAGCACCATGCGAATCTCGCCGGAGACGTACTTCTGGGTGTCCTCGATGAAGGCGTTGAGCGACTGGGTGGCGGGGCTGAACCACTGCGCATCGTACACCAGCTCACCCCAGCGCTTGTCGATGTCACGCTTGATGCGGTGCTGTTCGCGCTCCAGGCAGCAGTTCTCCAGCTCCTGGTGTGCGGTAATCAGAGCAACGGCGCCCGGGGCCTCGTACAGCTCGCGGGACTTGATGCCGACCAGACGATCCTCGATCAGGTCGATACGGCCGATGCCCTGGGCGCCGGCGCGGCGGTTCATCTCCTCGATGGCCTGCAGCGGGGTGACGTCGCGGCCGTCGATCTTGACGGGAATGCCTTCCTTGAACTCGATGACCACTTCGTCCTCGACGGGCGGGAACGCCGGATCGTCGGTGTAGGAGTAGCAGTCCTTGGTCGGGCCGTTCCACGGATCCTCAAGGAAGCCGGTCTCGATGGCGCGGCCCCACACGTTCTGATCGATGGAGTACGGGGACTTCTCGGTCTGGGTAATCGGCAGCTTGTGCTCCTTGGCGAACGCGATCTCGACGTCACGGGTCAGCGACAGGTCGCGAATCGGGCTGATTGCCCTCAGGGTCGGGTCGATGGACGAGATGGAAACCTCGAAACGCACCTGGTCGTTACCCTTGCCGGTGCAGCCGTGGGAGATGGTGTCGGCGCCGAACTGGTGGGCGGCGCGCACGAGGTGCTTGGAGATCAGCGGACGGGAGATGGCGGAGACCAGCGGGTACACGCCCTCGTACATGGCGTTGGCCTTCAGGGCCTTCATGCAGTACTCGTTGGCGAACTCGTTGCGGGCGTCAACCACATACGCCTCGACGGCACCGCAGGCGAGCGCACGGTTCTTGATGGTCTCCAGGCTTTCGCCGCCCTGGCCGACATCGAGGGACACCGCGACGACGTCCTTGCCGGTACGATCCTTGAGGTACGGGATGGCCACGGAGGTGTCAAGGCCACCGGAATATGCGAGTACGATTCGGTTGTTGTCTGCCATGGGATGCCTTTCTACAAAAACAAACTGCTGCAAGTATATACGAATGTCTGTATATTTATGCAATCGGTGTGGCGAATACTGAAACAGGCCCTTCCCGAGCGATTCAGTTCTTCGACGCGAGCGTCAGCAGCCACTGCGAGCGCTCGAAGGCGATGTCGTCCTCGGCACATATCACCATCACCGTGTCATCGCCCGCGATGGTGCCGAGCACGCCGTCGATGGGCTGCTTGTCGATGACGCTCGCCACATACTGGGCCGCGCCCGAAGGCGTGTGGATGACGACCAGGTTCTTGGCCGACGCGACCGATGTGACCAAGCCGCTGAGCACGCGGGATATCTGCTGCTCGGCCTTGGACCCGATGCCGCTGCCGACCGACTCCCTGAGCGGACGGTCGCCGATCGTATAGGCGATGCTGCCGTTGGACAGTCGCGTCTTCATCGCGTTGATCTCGTCCAGATCTCGGCTGAGCGTCGCCTGCGTAACCTCGATGCCCTCCTGGGAGAGCAGATCCGACAGTTGCGACTGGGACGTGACGATGTGCTTGAGCAGCACCTGTTCGATGGCGCTCAATCGCGCGGCACGTGTGGCCGGCCGCTGCACGGGAGGTGTCGATTCACTCATTTATGCCCTTTCCGGTGGTTTGCCGAACGTCTGCGCACCCTGCAAGCCACCCGCATACTACGGCATCGAGCATTAGGCCAGCAGCGATTCGTCGCCCCGCTGCTGCCCGATCAACCAGGTCAACAGCGCCTTCTGCGCGTGCAGACGGTTCTCGGCCTCATCCCACACCACGGACTGCGGGCCGTCGATCACCGACGCGGTGACCTCCTTGCCGCGGTATGCCGGCAGGCAGTGCTGGAACAGCGCGTCGGGCTTGGCCAGAGCCATGAGCTCGTCGTTCACCTGATAATCCCGGAACGGCTTGGAGCGGATGGCGTACTCGGCTTCCTCTCCCATCGACACCCATGTGTCGGTGAAGATGCAGTCGGCGTCGGCGACCGCCTCCCGCGGATCGGTGGTGACCAGAATGGAGCCGCCGTTCTCGGCGGCGATCCGCTCCGCGTCGGCGACGATGGCAGGATCGGGAAGATACCCGAACGGACCGGCGATGCGGACGTTCATGCCTGCGGTGGCGCCGCCCAGCAGATACGAGTTAGCCATGTTGTTGGCCGAATCGCCGAGATAGGCGATGGTCTTGCCCGGCAAAGCATCCACACCGCCACGGTGCTGCGCGATGGTGAGCAGGTCGGCGAGCACCTGACAGGGGTGGAACTGGTCGGTCAGCGCGTTGACGACCGGGCAGGTGGCGTATTTCGCCATCTCTTCGACGCGGTCCTGACCGAACGTTCGCCAGACGATGCTGTAGGCCATGCTGGTGAGCACTCGCGCAGTGTCGGCGACCGGCTCGCCGCGGCCCAGCTGGGAACCGGACTTGTCGATGACCAGCGGATACCCGCCGAGTTCCGCCACGCCGATGGAGAAGCTGGAACGGGTGCGGGTGGAGGGCTTGTCGAACAGCACGGCGACGGCCTGGGGGCCGGCGAACGGCTGACGGTAGAAGCGGTTCTCGCGGAATTTCATGCCGAGTTCCAGAATCTGCTTCTGTTCGGCATGGTTGATGTCGTCGTCACGCAGCATATGGCGAAGTTGACCGGCCATGAGGTGCTCCTTCTGTGGTTCGGGATGGGTGCGGATGTTGTATCGGCTTGGGCGTGCGGGGCGGGCTGGTTGTCGCGGCCCGTCCCGTAATCGTCGTGGAGGTCAGTCGTTGGGCAGGTCGGCGGGGATCTTCGCGAGGATGGACACGGCTTCGTCGATTTCCTGCTCGGAGACGATCAGCGGCGGTGCCAGGCGCAGTGCGTCGGGTGCGACCGCGTTGACGATCAGGCCATGTTCCAGGGCCCAGTTCATCGCCGCATGCGAGCAGCGGTGGGACAGGAGGATGGCGTTGAGCAGACCGCGGCCGCGCACGGAGGTGAACAGCGGGTTGCCGGATGCCATGATGCCCTGGCGCAGTTGCTCGCCGCGCTCTTCGGCGTTCTCGACCAGATGCTCGTTCTCGATGGTGTCCAGCGTGGCGAGGGCCGCCGCCGCGCCCAAGGGATTGCCCGCGAAGGTGGAGCCGTGGGATCCCGGCGTGAACAGCGCGGACAGCTTGCCTCCGAATGAGATCATGCCGCCCATGGGGAATCCTCCGGCGACGCCCTTGGCGAACGTCACGATGTCGGGAGTGATGCCGCCCGTCAGGTCCTCGCGCTGGAACGCGAACCACGAGCCTGTGCGACCGATGCCGGTCTGGACCTCGTCGATGATGAGCAGGGCGTGGTTGATGTCGCACAACTCCCGCACCTTCTTCACATATGCGACGTCCAGCGGACGCACGCCGGCCTCGCCCTGAATGAGTTCGAGGATGACCGCGGCCACAGGACCCTTGCCGTACTGGCCGAGTCCGGTGGCAGAGAACGCCTCATACATCGCGATGGGGTCGCCTGCACGCACGAATTCGATGTTCGGCACCAGCGGCTCGAACGGCTTGCGGATCACGGGCTTCCACGTGGCGGACAGAGCGCCCATGGTACGGCCGTGGAATCCATGGGTGAGCGCCAGGATGCGCGCCGGCTTGCCGCCGATGCTCGGGCTCGCGCCCGGCAGCGTGCGACCGTACAGCTTGGCGAGCTTCAGCGCAGCCTCATTGCCTTCGGCACCGGAGTTGCCGAAGTAGACGTGGGAGCCTTCCGGGGCCCCGGCGAGCGCAATCAGTCGCGACGCGAGCCTGATCTGCGGCTCGGTCGCGAAATAGTTGCTCACGTGGGCGCATTTCGCGGCCTGCTCGGACACCGCCTTCACCCATGCGGGGTGCGCGTAGCCCAGCGAATTGACGGCGATGCCCGCGAGGAAGTCAAGGTATTCGTTGCCGTCCACGTCCCATACGCGCACGCCTTCGCCGTGGTCCATCACGCGCAGCGGCGTGCCGAACACGTTCATGTGGACCTGGCTGTACTGTCCCAGCCATTGCGAGTCGGTGGGGCCGAGCGTTTCCTTAGTATGCATAGGAACTCCTCATTTCGATGCCATCATCGGGCACAACCATGGTGCCGATGCCGGCGGTGGTGAAAATCTCATTCAGGATGGAATGCGGCTTGCGGCCGTCGATGATGTGCGCCTGCGGCACGCCGCCATCGAGGGCGCGGACGCAGGCCTCCATCTTCGGGCGCATCCCGGATTCGAGGTCGGGAAGCATGTCACGCAGGTTCTCCACACCGATGCGGCCGATCAGCGAGTTCTTGTCGGGCCAATCGGCGTACAGGCCGTCGACGTCGGTCAGGATGATCAGCTTCCTGGCGCCGAGTGCCGCGGCCAGCGCGGCGGCGGCCGAATCAGCGTTGACGTTCAGCACTTCCGTGGCGTCGTCCTCATCGGGGGCGACCGAGGAGACGACGGGGATGCGGCCGGCCGAGATCAGGTCCTCCACCGCGGAGGCGTCGACGCTCACCACGTCGCCCACCAGCCCGATGTCGGTAGGCTTGCCGTCGATGATGGGTTTACGCTGCATGGCGGAGAACAGGGCGCCGTCCTCACCGGACAGTCCCACGGCGAACGGACCATGCGCGTTGATCAGTCCGACCAGTTCCCTGGACACCTTGCCGGTGAGCACCATGCGCACCACGTCCATGGCCTCCGGAGTGGTGACGCGCAAGCCGCCCTTGAACTCCGACTTGATGCCCAATGCCTTGAGCATGTGCGAGATCTGCGGGCCGCCGCCATGGACGACGACCGGATGCAGGCCCACCTGCCGCAGAAACACCATGTCTTCGGCGAAGCAACGCTTGAGATGCTCGTCGACCATGGCGTTGCCGCCGTATTTCACCACGATGCGCTGCCCGGCGAACTCCTCCAGCCACGGCAGCGCATCGATCAGCACCTCCGCTTTCTGGTCGGCGCGCAGGTCGGTGTGCACGTCGAAATGGAACCCTGGTCCCTTCAGTTCAGTAGCCATATTCTCCTCTATCGCATCCCGCTTCTCCGGCCGGCATGTGCCGGGGAGGAACCGGGAGACTAGCTTTCGTAATCGGCATTGATATGAACGTACTCGTGGGTGAGGTCATCGGTCCACACCGTGGCCTGTTCGTCACCGGCGTTGAGATCGATGTCGATGTGCACCTCGCGGGGGGTCATGTCGACTTCGGAGCGGTCGCGTCCCGCGCCCCCATTCTCGCAGATCCTCACGCCGTTGACGTCCACGGTGACCTTCTGCGAATCGTAGGGCGCCTCTTCGACGGGCACGGTGCCCAGCGAGGATACGATGCGTCCCCAGTTCGGGTCGTTGCCCGCAATGGCGCATTTGAGCAGGTTCGAGGCCGCGACCGCGCGGGCGCAGGCCAGGGCGGCGCTCTCCGTGGTGGCGCCGGTGACGGTGATGCGCACGTCGTGGCTCGCTCCCTCGCCGTCGCCGATGATCTGCCGGGCCAGCGATGCGCATGCCTTGGCGACCAGGGCGTTGAACTCGTCCGGATCGGGCTCAACGCCGGACGCGCCGGATGCGAGCAGCAGCACCGTGTCGTTCGTGGACATGCACCCGTCCACGTCGATGCGGTTGAACGAATGGTCCACCGCGGCGTTCAGCGCAGCCTGCAGCTGACCGGCGCCGACGGCGGCGTCCGTGGTGATGACGCACAGCATCGTGGCGAGCTGGGGGGCGATCATGCCCGATCCCTTGACCATGCCGCCGATGCGGTATCCGTCACCTTCCAACGATACGGTCTTCGGCTTCGTGTCCGTCGTCATGATGGCGTGGGACGCGTCGCTTCCCGCCTGGTCGTCGTCCGACAGGGCCGCGTACGCGCTTTCCACTCCCGACAGCACATGATCCAGCGGCAGCAGCTCGCCGATCAGGCCTGTGGAGCATACGGCGATCTCGTCGGGCTGCGTCCCGACGAGCTCCGCGACCTTCTTGGCCGTCGCCGCCGATTGCTCGTATCCCGCCTGGCCGGTGCATGCGTTGGCTCCACCGGAGTTGAGGATCACCGCCTTGATATGGCCGTCGGCGACCGTCTTGCGGGACCACTGCACCGGTGCCGCGCAGAATCGGTTGAACGTGAACACGCCGGCCGCGCTGTCGAGCGGCCCCTGATTGACGACCAGGGTGAGATCCTTCTTGCCCTCGATGGAGGAGATGCCCGCCGCGACGCCCGCGGCGCTGAATCCTTTGGCGAATGTGACACTCACGGTGCTACTCCAATCTTCGTAAGTCCCTTGTCTTCGGGAAGTCCAAGTGCGACGTTCAGCGACTGCACGGCCTGGCCCGCGGTGCCGCGGTTCAGGTTGTCGATGGCGGCGAAGGCGATGAGACGCCCGGAGTGCCGGTCGGTGACCACCTGCACGTGGGCGGCGTTCGATCCGACGACGTTCGCCGTGGCCGGGAGCGTGCCCGGCTCCAGCAGCACGATGAACTCCTGGCCGGCGTATGCCTTGGCCCACACGTCGTGGATTTCCTCGTCGCTCATGGAAAGCGCCTTGTCGGTCATCTTCGCGCTGACCGTGGCGAGGATGCCACGCGCCATCGGCGCGAGTATCGGCGTGAATCCGAGCGTGAACTCCTCGGCCCGGGCGGCGTCCAAACCTGCCGCATGGGCGAAGTTCTGCAAAATCTCGGGGATATGGCGATGCGTGCCGCCCACGCCGTAGGGCACGGCGGAGCCGAACGCCTCGGCGGCGAGCAGGTTCGCGCGCTTGAGGTTCTTGCCCGCGCCCGAATACCCCACCACCAGATCGGCGACGAGGTCACGACGTTCCACGAGTCCCTCGGCGATGGCCGGCTGCATGGCGAGCGTCGTCGCAGTCACGTTGCAGCCCGGCCCGGCAATGCGCTTGGCGCCGGGGAGCAGGTCGCGCTGACGCGTGTACTCTCCGTCTGCGCTCTTGCCGGTGATCAGCTCGGGCATGCCGTACGTCCAATGGTCGAAGAACTCGCCTCCGTAGAACGCGTCCCACGCGGAGCGCTCCTCAAGACGATGGTCCGCACCCAGGTCGACGACCACGGCACCGGGGTCAAGCTGCGCGGCCAACGCCCCGGACGCGCCGTGGGGCAGCGCCAGGATGATCACGTCATGGCCGTTCAGCACTTCGGCGGTGGTGTCCTCCACCGTCAGATCCGCCAGCTGGGGAATATGCGGCATATGCCGTCCGAGTTTCTGCCCCACCGAGGAATGGCCCGCCACGCAGGTCACCTCGAAGTCCGGGTGGGCGGCAAGGATGCGCAACGCCTCCCCACCCGCGTATCCGGTGGCGCCAGCCACAGCTACCGTATATCTCGCCATATCACGCTCTTTTCATCGAAGACGAACTACGGCGAGTATACATGTTATGCAGTACATTGCATATATTCATTCATCGGCTTGCGTGTCGCAGCACACGGCCCATCACACCGAAACGGAGTCCCCCGACCCGCTTCCGCCCATGCCGGGCGCCAGCATGTTGAGCATGGCCTGGTACATGTCGTCCATCGATATGCCGTGCATCGTCATCCATATGACGATGATGGTGGTCAGCACGTTGATGACGACGGCCGCGATGGCCAGTCCGCGGCCCCGCGTATGGAAACGACGGGTGCGCCAGATGGCCAGGCAGCCGATCAGCGCGGGCAGCACCGGGAACGAGGACACCAGGGCGAAGATGAACGAGAATATGGCGTAGAAATCCCAATGCCCGTAAATAGGGTTCTGCTGCGGGTCGTTGAGGTCGATGCCGTTGAAATATCGGGGAGGCTCCCGTCGGGGACCGCCTTGGTCGGGCCCACCTTGAGCCGGAGCCGCATTGGGAGCGGAACCGCCCTGAGCGGGAGCCGGCCCGACTCCGAACACGGAGGCCGGCTGAGACGGCGACGGCTGCGCCTGCGGAGCCGGCTGCTCGGGCTGGCCTCCATATACGTAAGGGTTGTAATTCGGCGGAAACTCATCCGCCCTGGCACCATATTCAGGCTCGATGCGCTGACCGTATTGCGGCTGGGCCGCAACATGCCGGGACTCGCCCGAACTATCGTCAGACGATTGCGGCTGTTGTTGCGGCTCTGTCATATGCATGTCCTCCATGGTGCCTTTTCGTCGGCGGTCAGGCGCGCAGCTGAGCGCCGATGGCCTCCGCCTTGTCGACGATGGCCTTGCGAATGGCCTCGCTGTCCTCCGCGGACAGTGTCTTGGACGGGGAGCGGAAGGTCACCGCGAAGGCGAGCGACTTCTTGCCCTCTCCCACCTGCTCGCCGGTGAACACGTCGAACAGCTCGATGGATTCGAGGTTGGCGCCGGCCGCCTCACGGACCACGGCCTCAAGCTGGGCCGCGGTCACCGACTGGTCGACGGTGAAGGCGAGGTCCTGCTTGACGGGCGGGAACGTGGCGATGGGCTTCGCCTGCACGGGCTTGCCGTCAAGCGTGCCGAACAGCGCGGTAAGGTTCAGCTCGAACGCCGCGGAGTGCGCCGGCAGTCCCAGCGCCTCGTTGACACGCGGGTGCAGCTCTCCGACCATGCCGACGACCTGTTCGCCCGCGACGATCTGCGCGGCGCGGCCGGGGTGCCACTGCGCGGGCACATCCTGCGCGGCGGGCTGCCGCAGCTCGTAACGCGCACCCAAACGGTCGCAGACACGGCGAACGGCCTCGACGGCGTCGCTCCAATCGATGGCGCGACGATCGCCGAGCCATCCGGAGTCGACCGCGTTGCCGGTCAGCAGGCCGGCGACGTGCAGCGGCTGATCGGGAAGGCCCGCATCCAGCGCGGCAAGCTGCTCATCGCTGGGGCGTACGCCTCCCGGAAGAGCCGGGATGGCGGGCGCGTTCGGATCCCACAGGTACACGTGGCCGATCTCGTACAGGCGGATGTCTTCGAGGCCTCGGCGCAGGTTGCGCTGCACGGTGGTGGCGAGCGTGGGGAGCACATCACGACGCAGGTACGGGCGGTCGCCGGCCAGCGGGTTGGCGATCTCGACGCTCACCGGCTTGATGACCGCCGGATCATAGGAGAACGCCTTGAAGTCCTCATCGCCGACGAACGGGTAGCTCAGCGACTCGACCATGCCGTATTCGGCAAGCGTGTCTGCGACCCAGCGCTGGCGACGCTGGTCGGGGGTCAGCCCGACCGCGCCCTTGACCGGGGCCGGAGGCACGGTGACGGGGATCTCGTCGTAGCCGACCAGTCGGGCGACTTCTTCGACCAGGTCGCACGGCTCGTTCAGATCGGGGCGCCAGGTCGGCGCGGACACAGAGAACTCGCCGTTGCCGCCGCCAGCGACACGGCATCCGACATCGGTGAGGATGTCGCTGATGCGGTTGACGTCCACGTCGAGCCCGGCGACGCGGGCGACCTCGGTGGCCTTGAAGGGGATCGGACGGCGATACATCGTCGTGTTCACGTCGGTCGGGTGCCCGGACGGCTCGCCGTTGCCGAACTTGGTGAGCAGTTCGGCCGCCATCTGCGCGGCCGCGGGCTGCAGCTGCGTGTCGACGCCGCGCTCGAACCGGCGGGACGCCTCGGAGGGGATCTTATGGCGTCGTGCGGAACGTGCGATGGAGACGCTGTCGAAATGCGCGGCCTCCAGCAGGATGTTCTTGGTGTCCGCAGTGACCTCACCGTACAGGCCGCCCATGACGCCGGCGATGCCGAGAATGCGCGAGCCACGCTTGCCGTCGGGCGAATCGGTGATCAGCAGGTCCTCGACGCTCAGGTCGTGTTCCTTGCCGTCGAGCGTGGTGAGCTTCTCGCCTTCGGCCGCGCGACGCACCACGATCGGCCCTTCGATCTTGTCAAGGTCGTAGGCGTGCATCGGCTGGCCAAGGTCCAGCATCACGTAGTTCGTCACATCCACGGCGAGGGAGATCGAACGCATGCCCGCGCGGATAAGACGCCGGCGCATCCAGTTCGGCGTGTGATTCGTCGGGTCGAACCCGTGGATGGCGCGGGCGACGTAGCGGTCGCAGCCGGTGACGCCGTGAATCGGGTTGTTGTCGTCGACGATGACCTCGATGTCGCTGGAGACGCCGGACTCCGCCGCGGGAGCGGCGGGGGCGCGCTTGTTGAGCTCGGTCACCGGATCGACGAACTTCGCGCCGGTGGAATGATGGTATTCGCGGGCCACGCCACGGTACGAGAACGCATAGCCGCGATCCGGGGTGATGTTGATTTCCAGGATCGGCTGGTCGAGGTGCAGCAGGTGCATCGCGTCGTCGCCGGGCTTGAGCGCCTTGTATTCCTGGGGCGTGAAGCCGTAGTCGCGCAGCAGGATGATGCCTTCGTGGCTGTCGCCCAGGCCGAGCTCGCGCTCCGAGGCGCACATGCCATCGGAAACGTGGCCGTAGGTCTTGCGCGGTTCGATCTTGAAATCGCCGGGCAGCACTGCACCCGGCAAGGTCACGACGACCTTCTCGCCGGCGGCCATGTTCGGGGCGCCGCAGATGATGCCACGCGGCACCTTCTTGCCGTTCTCGTCGACCGCGTTGTACGCGGGGCCGACGTCGACATGACACCAGTTGATGGTCTTGCCGTTCTTCTGCGGTTCCGGCGTCGCGTCGACGACATATCCGACGACGATCGGACCGGTGACCTGGGAGGCGTGAATCTCCTCCTCCTCAAGACCGACCCTGACCAGGTCCTTGGCCAGCTGCTCGTAGGTGAGGTCAGACGGAACCTCGACGTGCTCCTTGAGCCAATCAATGTCAACCATAGGCATGGGCTTCTCACTCCCCCATCACAAACTGTTCGCTGAATCGCACGTCGCCCTCAACGAGGTCGTGCATGTCGTTGATATCGGAACGCAGCAGCAGCGTGCGCTCCATGCCCACACCGAACGCGAAACCGGTGTACTCCTCGGGGTCGATGCCCGCGGACTTCAGCACGTTCGGGTTCACCATGCCGCAGCCACCCCATTCGAGCCAGCCCGCGCCGCCCTTCTTGTCGGGGAACCACAGGTCGAGTTCGGCGCTCGGCTCGGTGAACGGGAAGTAGCTCGGGCGCAGACGCGTCTTCGCTTCGGGGCCGAACATGGCCACGGCGAGCTTGTCGAGCACGCCCTTCAGGTCGGCCATCGTCAGGTGCTTGTCGACGGCCAGAGCCTCGCACTGGTGGAACACGGGGGTGTGCGTCGCGTCGAGCTCGTCGGTGCGGAACACACGGCCCGGGCTGGCGATGTACAGCGGGACGCCGCGGGTCAGCAGGGCACGCACCTGATCGGAGGAGGTCTGCGTGCGCAGCACCATGTTGGAGCCGACGAAGCCGGCCGCGTCATGGGCCTGGTTGCCCTTGACATAGAAGGTGTCCTGCATCTGGCGGGCGGGATGATCCGGGCCGAAGTTCAGGGCGTCGAAGTCATACCATTCGGTCTCCACCTCGGGGCCGGCGGAGATCTGCCATCCCATGGAGATGAACAGGTCCTCGACGTCCTCCATGAGCTTGGCCAGCGGGTGGCGGGCGCCGAGCGGGCGACGGTTGACCGGCAGCGTCATGTCGACGGTCTCGGCCTCCAGCGCGCGCTGCTCCTCCTGCGCCTTGAGCTCGGCCTCCTTGGGGCCGAACGCGCGGCCGAAGTCGGCGCGGAGCTTGCCCATAAGCTTGCCGGCTTCCTTCTTCTGATCGACCGGCAGCGACCCGATGGCCTTGCTGGCCTTGGTCATCGCCGATTCGGCACCGGCGTATTGCGTTTTGATGGCTTTGAGCTCCTCCAAGCTGGAGGCGTTCTGAATCTTGCTGATGCCCTCGGCGACCGCATCGGTCACTGACTGGGCATCGAAGAGAGCATTGTCTGCCACGAGAACCCTTTCGTCCTACCTACAACTACCGAAACTACCGGTTTATCTGCGCCAAAAATCAAATAATCCAAGCGTTTACCGAGTTCACATTGTCCCTATATGGCTCGACATAGCCATACTCATGAGCATGATCGCGGCGCTGGTCGCCAGATTCAGCGACTCGGCCTTGCCATAGAGCGGAATGCGCACGATGTCGTCGCACCTACCCAACAGACCCGGCTCAAGTCCGCGGGCCTCGTTGCCGAAGATCACGGCCTTGCCCACCCCGGCGAGATCCTGGTCCCTCAGCGCCTCGGGCAGCTCCCTTGGCTCGCGCCCGTCCGTCCCGTAGACGTCGGCGGCGATGGTGCGGAGCACCTTCTCGCCGGCCCATCCGAAGAACTCGTCCACGCCCATCGTCATCACGGGGATATGGAACAGCGAGCCCGCGGTCGCGCGGATCACCTTGGGATTGAGCATGTCGACGCAATCGTCGACGAACACCACGGCATCGCATCCGGCCGCGTCCGCCGCACGGATAACCGTGCCCGCGTTGCCGGGGTCGCGCACCTGCCAGAACGCCGCGACGAACGGCTTTTCGGGCAATTGCGTCCCCTGCGCCGTCGCGCGCACCGCATCGGCGTCGCCGACCGCCGCAATGCCCTGGCAATCGGGGCTGATGCGGCGCATCACCGCCTCGCTCGCCGGATGCACATATATACGGTGTTCCTGGGATCGCTCAACGATGGACGTCAGCGTCTCGCCTGCGATCCGCGGCCCGTCCGGCCCGTCCGCGGCCTGCACATAAAGGTCACGGACGGCGTCGGGCATCCACGTCACCGCCTCGCGAACCGACTGGGGGCCCTCTATCAGGAAACGACCGAAACGCTCCCGGGTGCGGCGGTTGGCAAGATCGGCCACCTTGCGCACGCGGTCGGCCTTCATGTTGTCTATCATTCTGGAATCGATCGGCATGACTGCAACTGTACGCGCCAAGCGATACAGCGGTGCCGGGCGCCACGATTCGGCCGGCTCGCCGCGTGCGTCTCTAACACTGGACTAAGAAACGCTGTCAAACATCGACTATGGCCGGCGAACGGGTAACGTTGCCACTATGCAAATGTTGTTCACAGCCCGTAGGGTCTCCTGCGTCGTGCCTTCTGCGCAGTCAGACCGCACCATCTTCGAGGATCTGTCGTTCGACGTCGATCGCGGCCAGATCGTCGATCTGGTCGGCCCGTCCGGTTCCGGCAAGAGCAGCCTGCTGACCGCCTTCGCGCTGCTCAACCCCCATGCCGACGGCACGTTCACGCTGGACGGCGCGGACAGCTCATCGTTCTCGCTGCAGCAGTGGCGGAGGAATGTCGCGTATCTGCCGCAGAAGCCCATGCTGATGGGAGACAGCGTCGCCGACACGATTCGGCTTCCCTGGACGCTGGCCGTGCGCAGAGCGGACGAGGCGAGTGTGCCCGACGACCATGCGGCCACCGGCAAGAAGACCTCCGCGAGACGCGGCAGGTTCAGCCGGCTGTTCCGCTCCGAACAGTCGCAGGCGAAGCTGGCGCTGCCCGACCAGCTCATTCGCAATACGTTGGATGCCATGGGATGCGAGGATATCGACCTGGCCCGTGCGCCGCACGACCTTTCCGGCGGTCAGGCGGCCCGCGTCAGCCTCGCGAGGACGCTGCTGACCCGCCCGGCCGTGCTGCTGGCCGACGAGGTGGACGCAGGCCTCGACGACGACAACGCGGACAAAGTCGCCTCGATCATGGCCAGCGCGGCCGCCAGGGGCATGGCCATCGTGCGCATACGGCACCGTCCGCCCGACGGCCGAGCCACACGCATCGTCACACTGTCCTCGGGGAGGCTGTCATGAGCGGCAACGGTTACGTGATCGATAATTGGGGCCTTCTGGTCGCGCTGCTGATGGTGGCGGTCGCGGCGCTCGTCTCCGAGCTCATGCGCATCAGCATCGGCAAGACGCTGATGTGGTCGGCGATACGCGCGCTGGTGCAGCTGTGCGTGATGGGCGTGATCATCGGGTACGTGATCCGCTCCAACAACCCGTGGCTGGTGTTCGGCGTCATCGCGGTGATGCTGGTCGCGGCCGTGCAGATCACACTCTCCCGCGCCAAGGGCATCCCGAAGGGGCTCGCCGGCCCGGTACTGCTCAGTCTGGTCATAACCATGCTGCTGATGATCTCGCTGGTGACCGAGCTGGTGGTGCGCCCGCACCCCTGGTATGCACCGCAGCTGGTGGTGCCGCTTACCGGCATGCTACTGGGCAACACCGTGTCGGCGCTCGCCGTCGGCCTGAGCCGGTTCTATGAGAGCATGAACGAGCGCCGCGACGAGGTGGACACGCTGCTCGCCTTGGGCGCCACCCCGTGGGAGGCCGCCCGTCCTTCGATCGTCTCGTCCATACGACTGGGATTGCTGCCCACCACCGCCTCGCTGGCGTCGTGCGGCATCGTGACCATCCCCGGCATGATGGCCGGCCAGGTCATCGCCGGCGGAGACCCACTGAACGCGGCGAAATACCAGTTCGTCGTGTTAGCCGCCATCGCCGCGCTCACCCTCGTGGCCGACGCGCTCATCATGACGATGACCTATCGGACCTGCTTCACCGACAAGGACCAGTACAAGCCGCCCGAGGATCGCTGAGACGACGGGCGCGCAGAAGCGCGACTTGCATTGCCGCTGAGCCGGCGGAACTCATCCGGCTCAGCGGCAACTGCGTTCTATGAGGATGTCGGAGACGGTCAGGTTCGCGTCGTTGACCAGATTGAACAGGATCACTTGGGCCAGTTCGCCCGGATCCATGAAGGTGTGCTGCTTCTCCTCCGACACGTAGTCGCGGCTGTCGCGGTAGAACGCGGTGTCGATGCCGGCCACGAACCAGCCGTCGGCGATCAGCTGTTTGGTCAGCTCGTATCCCAATCCCAGTGCACTACCAGTGACGATAGCGATGTTGCGGCCGTTCGAGTTCGTTATATCATGCTCCGATCCCCCATACAATGTATGGTCAGAGTATCGGACCATTCAGACCCCCGCCGCACCGGCCACCCGATTGGTCCCGCGCAGATCCCCGTCAGCCGGCGAACTGCGCGGCGGATGCCGGGTACCACCGCGCGAACGACGCGATGTTCTCCTCGCCGTCCCCGTGCACCGCGGCACGGACCGAAGCCAGCCGGACGGCCATCCGGGCATGGACGACGGCATAATACCGGGCAAGCCATCCATTGATCAGTTCCATCATGCGAGTCATCACACTCACCTTGCCTTTCCATCAGGGTGTTTCAAGGATGCAGACGGTCACATGAACGACAAAATATTAATTTCGTCATTCTCGCGATGTCCGAATCATCGATTGAGTCCCTCTCCTGCAGCAAGAAGAACTGATATCTACGATAGGGATGGAATGTAACGACGACACCGGCGCAATGATACTTTTGCGCATCAAAAGAAATATAGTATTTTCATATATGTTACATCACGCAGGGAGCGGCAATGGGGCACTTCGGTGCACAGGCGGCGCGACCGGGCCCGGAACCTGGCAGGGCGGGCAGGAAGTCATTGTCTCGTCGGATCTTTCGGAGCGGATCGACTACAACATCCCAGACCTGCCCATATATGCCAGACGGGACGCATTGTCGTCGTTCCCGGACTACCGCTGCCCATGTCACTGGCATCGCGATCTGGAATTCATCCATGTCATCAGCGGTCAGATGCAGTATTTCGTCAACGGCGCCATAGTGACGCTGGAAGCCGGCAACGGATTGGTCGTCAATTCGAGCCGGCTGCATTACGGGTTCTCGCCGCAGCAGAGGCAATGCTGGTTCACCTGCGTGGTGGTCGACCCAGAACTGCTTGAGCGGCTCGGCGCGGATGAGCGGGTTTTCGTCGGCGAGCTACTTCATCAACGTGTTCCGACGGCGGCGAGGCGTCACTCCGCGCGTCTGGCGTGAGTCACGCTGCGTGGGTCGCGTCACTGTGCGTGGGTCATGTCACCGTGCGAGGAGGCACGCAACGTGACGTAACCCTCGCACGGTGACATGACCCACGCACAGTGACATACCTGACAGCGGCCACGAACCCGCTACAGGATGTCGGGGTCGTCCTTGTCGATGGTGCCCGTGGCCTTACCGATGGCCTTGAGCCCGTGGTAGGCGACGAGGATGACGACCGTGCCGATGGCGATGCCGTTGAACTGCACGCCCTGGAACGCGAACGTGAAATCGGCGATGCCGATGATCATCACGATCGCGGCGACCATGATGTTGAGCGGCTTGTCGAAGTTGACCTTGTTCTCCACCCAGATGCGCACACCGATCATGCCGATCATGCCGTACAGCAGCGTGGTCACGCCGCCGAGCACGCCGCCGGGAATCGTGTTGATGACCGCGCCGAACTTCGGGCACAGGCTCAGCAGCAGGGCGAATGCGGCCGCGCACCAGTAGGCGGCGGTCGAATACACCTTGGTCGCGGCCATCACGCCGATGTTCTCGCCGTACGTGGTGGTGCCGGAGCCTCCGCCGAAGCCGGCGATTGCGGTACCGAGGCCGTCCGCGAACAGCGCGGTGCCCATATGCCTGTCATAATCGCGCCCAGTCATCTGCGCCACAGACTTGACGTGGCCGACGTTCTCGGCGACCAGCACCAGCACGACGGGGATGAACATCGGCAGGATCGAGAAGTCGACCTGCGGAAGATGGAATTTCGGGAAGCCGATCCACGCCGCGTCGCCGATGGCCGAAAAGTCGACCTGACCGCGGAAGCATGCGTACACATAGCCGACGATCACACCGAGCAGGATGTTCAGACGTCCGACAAGACCGCGGAACAGCACGGCGATGAGCAGCACGGCGAGCAGCGTCACCAGGGCGGTGTCCCAGCCCTTCTGCCAGTTCGACCACACACTGGGAGCCAGATTGAAGCCGATGATCGCGACGATGGCGCCGTTGACGACCGGCGGCATGATGATGTCAATCCACTTCGCGCCGGCGAAGTGGACGGCCACGCCCACCAGGGCGAGCAGCAGGCCTGTGACCATGATGCCGAAGCTGGCGGCCGGAATGCCCTTGCCCGCGGAGGCGACGGCGGCGATCGGGGCGATGAACCCGAACGACGATCCCAGGTAGCTCGGCAGCACGTTCTTGTTGATGAGCAGGAACAGCGCGGTCGACATCGCGGTGAAGAACAGCGTCGTCGACGGGTCGAAATGCGTCAGGATCGGCACCAGGAACGTCGCGCCGAACATGGCGATGACGTGCTGGGCGCCGATGCCGATGGTACGGGTCCAGGTCAGTCGCTCATCGGGCTCCACGACCTCGCCGGGCGCGAGCGTCTTGCCGTCGCCATGCAGTTTCCATGTGAACAGGTTTCCCATCACGAACTCCTTCGGTTCTCTCAGGTGGCACATCCATGCAGCCATGTGCCGCGTTGAGGCCATTGTAACCCGTTCGCCCACCGTTGCGATGACGAGCCACGTGCGGCGCGCGACTCGTCATGCGCGGCCCGTGAGCGCCGTGAGGCGCCTCGTGCCGTCACAGGTGCGGGTCGACCGAATGCACCACGTCGACGAGGTCGCCGTTCGAGAGCAACGGGCGCTGGAATTCGCGCCACGGATCGACGCGCACCTCCCAGCGTCCGGTCGACTCGTCGAACACCGGGCGCGCGGTCTGCTCCCAGCGCACGCGCGGCGACGTGCGACCGGTGGCCGGGTCTCGCCGCGAATAATGCAGGCACGTGCAATTGGTGATCGCCCATGCCGGGTCGTCGGCGCGGCGCATGAACTCCTCGTCCGACAGGTCCTCCAGGGTGAGCATCAGCGCGAGCATGAAGTCGCCGTGTGTGACGGCGACGACGGATTCCGCCTCAGCACGCCGGTTGAGCGACGTGAGCAGGTTATGCACGCGGTTCTCCGACACGTCGGCAATAGACTCGCCTGCCGGCGGACGCCAGTACAGCGGGTCGGTGCGCTTGAACATCCAGTTGCGCGCGTAGTTCGTGCGGAAATCGTCCTGCGTGATGGTGTTGATCTCGCCCCAGGAGCGTTCGCGTAGCACGCGCGTCTCCTCCCACTTGGCTTTCGGCAGCGCCATCGTCGCGGCGGTTTCGCGCGTGCGTACGTATGGCGAGACCAAATACCGGTCGAACAGCTGCTGTTGCGCGACGAGCCAGCGGCCGATGCAGTCGGCCTGCTTGCGCCCGGTGGCGGTGAGTCGCCACGACCGGTCGGGCACGGTCACGTTGTCCTGCGTGTACAGGGAGTTATCGCCCTGCTCCCCCGCGTTGATGATGACGTTCGCCTCCGACTCTCCGTGTCGGATGACATATAGGTCCAATGGCATTCCCATGAATGCGTTTCCTCATTTCGTTATCTTGCTATGTTGCTGTGTTTGCTGTCTTGTTGCGTTGTGTTTCGTTGTCTTCTGTCGCCGCCGTCTTCCGCCGTTTCCTGCCGTGCTGTCCCCTCGTCCCGCCGTTTCCGTCATCGTCAGAGCGGCCCTGCCGTCTGCCGCGCCCTGCGGGAATCGTACCGCTTCGATTCAAGTTCGCGGCATGGCTTCGCGATTCCTCCAGATTGCTCCAGCCTTCCCCACGGTACACGCAATCATGCCGCTTCGCAGCCGCGCTCATGCCCACAGCGCAACAATTCACGCACATGTCACCGATGATTCAACTGTTACCCGGTGCCCGCCGTTCCGTGGCGAGCAGGACGCTGAGGCGGACTGCGGAACGCGCTTCCTTCTGGCATATGGCGACCAGGACCGCACGATACCCGTCGAGGATCAGGATACGGCCCGACGGGTGATATCCGGAACCCGCGGCGCGCGGCTGTGCACGTACCCGGGCATGGCGCATGCGATCTGCGACCGCGAGATCGACGACATCCGTGATTTCCTGAGATAGGGGCTCCATGCCCTCAAATACGTCAGCGGGCTGAAACGGAGGCTCCCAGGCCGGGAGCGCCCATTTCAGCCCGCTGGCAACGCGATGCCGGGAATCAGAAGAACAGCACGGCGACGCCGGCAGCGAACAGCATCAGCAGGATCGACACGAGGAAGCTCGCGAGGAACGGCTTGCGGCCCTTGACCGCGATGGCCTTGAAGTTCACGTTGATGCCGAGCGCGGCCATGGCCATGCCGAGCACGATGTACGCGAAGTCCACGAGCTGCGGGGTGATGGCGGCGATGAACGGCACGAAGGTGCCGATCACGGACGCGCCGATGAAGCCGAGCATGAACCAGGGGAACGCGACGGAGCGTTTGCCGGTGGGCGCGACCTCGGAATGCTTCTTCTCCCACCAGATGGCGATGATGATGGCGGCGAACACGAGCATCAGCACGCGCGACAGCTTCATGATGGTGGCGATGTTGACCGCGTTGAAGGCGTCGCCGGCGGCGACCGCGTGGGCGATCTCGTGCAGGGACGCGCCGGCGGTGATGCCGAGCTGGTCCTGCGTCATGCCGGTCAGGGGGCCGAGCGCGATCTCAAGCAACGCGAAGATCGTGCCCATGATGGCGACGATGGCGACGGCCATGGTCACGTCGTCGTCCTTCTCCTGCTCCTTCTCGGGCGGCACCTTGATGGAGCCGGACAGGCCCATGACGGCGGCGGCGCCGCAGATGCCCGTGCCGCCGGCGGTCAGGATCGCGAGCATCGGGTCGACGCCCATCTTGCGCGCCACCCAGTAGGTCACGACGATGGTGAGCGTCACCACGACCGCGGCGATGGGCAGGCACTTGATGCCCTGCGTGAACAGCACTTGCAGGTTGAGCTTGAAGCCGAGCAGGATGATGCCGAGGCGCAGCAGCTTGTTGGAGATCAGCCCGGCCGCGTCCTTGACGCCGGCCTTGCGCTTGTCGCTGGCACCGACGTACCACTTGCGGATCGGGAACTGGATGATCATGCCGATCAGCAGCGCGATGATCAGCGCGCCGAACAGTTTGAATCCGGGGTATTGCTTGAGCCATGAGCCGATCAGTGAAGCGATCAGGGTCAGGACGGCGATGAACAGCATATCGACGGTGGCGATGCGTTTCCACCATTTCGTACAGAACTCTCTCATGATGTCCATTGAACTACCGTCATATGCCATCGGTCAAATCAGTGATAGTGATGGATGGTATTGATATTTTTGATGCCAGATTGCAGCGAATCGTTCTCAATAAGAAAGGTGCGAGCCAGATGCGGGCGGAAACGAACACAAACACCTCCGAAAGCCCGGAATTCCGGGCTTCGTCGGCTTGTTCACTTGTGCGAAAATGTGAGGAATCCTCGCACGTTTCTTATTGAGAACCATTCGCTGCGACACAGTCAGCCGCGCAGGGCCGCAATGACCCTGCCGGCAAGTTCCCGCTGCCCCGGCGTCAGACCGGAACGCGGCACCAACGCATAGAACCGCCGCACGAACTCGTCGCCCAGCTCCCGTGTCGGCACGCCGGCCGGCACGGCGGCCGCCGACACCAGGGAGCAGCCGAAACCGGCCGCGAGCGCCGCGCCGATGGCCGCGTTATTGGCGACCTCGATCATGCGAGACGGCATGAAGCCGACCGTCTTGAAGTACAGATCCGTGTAATAGCGCACGCCGGAGCCGTGCTCGCGCACCATCCACACGCCATGCGGATCACCGGCCAGCACCAGCCTGTCCTCGCGCAGCGTGACACGATCGACCGAGTCGTTGACGATGGGCTTCTCCACCACACCCAACTGCACGGCTTTCATACCGGCCTGTTCCAGGATCGCGTCGGAATTGAGCACCCGAATCGAGCAGTCGAAGCCGCTCAGCGCCTCGGCCATCACCGGCAGTGCGACCGGCAGCAGCACGGCCGCCGTGGTGTGCGAGAATGCGACGGACAACGGCTCACGGCTCTCGCGCATGCGGGCGATCTGCTCGCAGGCGTCGCGCCACGTGCCATCGATGCCGGTCGCCGCACGGTACAGCAACCGTCCAGCCTCGGTCGGCGTCACATCGCTTTTGGCATTGCGGACGAACAGCGGCGCCCCGACCATGCGCTCCAGTTGGGCGATGCGCGACGACACCGTGGACTGCGAGACCTTGAGCTCGTCGGCGGCCAACGTGAACTGGCCGATCTCGTAGACCGCGACCAGAGTGTCCAGCAAGGGGAACATGAACCGCTCCTTTCCGTCGTGTTCGGCAACGCCTGCCGGAACGTCAGTGCGTCCGTTCCGGCAGGCGTTGCCGATCGGCTTGCATCATTTGACCTGCGTGATCCGGTTGCCGCTGACCATGAACGCCGTTCTCGCCATGTCGATCACCGGCTGGTCGAACCGGCTGTCGGTGTAGAACTCGTCGATGACCGTGTCCGGGCCGACGACTTCGCGGAACCGTTTCGGCTTGTTCGTATTGAAATTCAGACAGGTGACCCGCATCGTCCGCGGATCCACGGTGGATGAGACCAGACGGTTCAATCCGAGACGCCGGCATGCCTCCCCCACGGTCACGTCGAACGACGCCGTCAGGATCACGTCATCCGGACGCGGCTCATACCACGGCTTGATGCGGTCCATATGCCGGTTCCAGAACTCGTTCACCAACGCGGATACGCCCTCTGCGATCGCGGTCTCCCCGGCGAGACCGGCATCGGGAGCCGCGTCCAGTCGCAGTATCCGTCGGGAAGCCGCGACATCGTGCAGGTAATCGCACGTCACGCCGCCCACGCCGCGTTCCATTTGCGCAAGCGTGGCCCGCCCCATCTTGTACTGCACCGCGTATCGCAGCACCGGAGCCAGATGCCGCAGCACCTTCGGCTCGTATCGGACACTGAACATATACAGGTCGAACAGGCTTTCGCCGTCATATATCGTGCCGTCGAAATCGAACACCCTCATCGTGTCTCGTTCCCTCTCACCCTCGCGCCGCTCCCGGCCCGTCAGAACTGCGCATAGTCCGCATCCTTATGTTCCCCCGTCTCAAGGTACCGTGCAAGATCGTCGGACGACGAGAACACAGCGCGCACCGACTGGGCGATCATCAGGTTGATGCTGTCGCCGTCGCGCAGGCCCTCGCGATATGCGTACACGGGGATGCCAAGAGAGTGGGCGAATCCGATCTCGAACATCGTGCCGGAATCCTCGTCCATCAGATTGGCTATCACCGCCTTGGAAGCGCAGATGCCGTTCACGTCGTCGTCGAAGCAGCCCGCGGGACCGACCTCGGCGATGTCACTGGCGAACCGCGGCCTGAACATCGTCTTGCCGTGGGTGTCGAGCACATGCTCCAAGCGTTCCATCGACGCGACCTGCTCGGGATTGAAGAACGGGCCAGCGACGTAGAAATCGTAGCGGCGGCGTTTGCGCGAATAGGCTTTCTCGCGCTTGCGGCCGGGCTCGCGATCGGGTTCTCGCCCGTCCGCCGCTTGGCCCGCCTCTGCGCCCACATCCGGCTCCACCATCTCGGCGAACGTCTGCTTCATCGTATCCAGCAGCGACTGCGTGCTTTCCGGAACCTCGTCGCCCGCTCCGGCGACGTCCTTGGTGAGTCCCTCGATGCGGCGACGAATCCGGTCGGCGTCCTGCGGGTCAATGCTGAACTTCGCCACGAGCGACTGCCGTATCGTCTCATAATCAAGGTTGACGAAGAAGATAAGCTGCTGCAGCTTCATGAAGTTCTTCAGCTCGGGGAACCGCTCAACGATGTACGTCTCGCGATCATCCGTGGCCCTCACCCAGTCGCGGGTCAGCTGCATGCTCCAGTCGCCGGTGATGGATCCGCGGCGCATGCGGTAATGGTACAGCGCTTCGGGAATGCGCACGACGCGATGCGACTCGCCGATCACATTGCAGATACGGGCCATGTCCTCAATCTTGCGCCCGACGGGGAAGGAGAACCCGTGATTGCGGTAGATCGACGCCGCCGCGACGAACGACCAGAAATACCCGTCGATCTCGGCCTTGACCTGCGCCTTGATCGCCTCGACCGGGGTCATGATGATCACGTCGTCATAATGGTTGTGCTTGTACGAGGATGTCAGCGGCTTGCCATCTTCGCTGATCGTGTTGAACTGGAACATCACCAAATCGGCGTCGTAGTCGCGCATCGTCGCCATCGCACGTTCAATGAGATTGCGCTCGACCATGTCATCGGAATCGACGAAGTAGATATAGTCGCCAGTGGCCTTCGCCAGTCCGACATTGCGCGCATCGGACAGGCCGCCATTGGCCTTGTGGATCACGCGGATCCGCTCATCCCTCGCCGTCCACGCATCGCACATCGCAGGGCAGCGGTCGGGCGACCCGTCGTCGACGAGCAGGATCTCAAGATTGCGGTACGTCTGGCCGACCAGTCCCTCCACGCACGCGTCGAGATACCGCTCAACTCCGTACACCGGCACGATGACCGACACGAGCGGCGTGGCCCCGTCACCATTCATGGCCTCCGCCGTCACATTCGACGATGTTTCCGATTCCGCTGACATGCCCCTCCTCGATGCTCCCCGGTCCGTTCGGCTCCACTCACTGCTGACGCACGGCGGCACGTGCGTCGCCTTCCATTGTCCATGATAGGCCAGGGCTTGCGCAGGGCGGACGACTCCATCCTGTTGTTTGCCATATCTTAACCGCGCCGCTCAACCGTGCCTTTTACCCGCGCAGAAACGGCGGCAGAACGCCATGCCGGTGTGCGTCGGCCACCGGATTTTCCATCCGCCCTGAGGTCGCGTAGACCCCTCCCGTCAGTCTTTTGACACCATGCAGCATTTTGCCGAACCCCGCAACCGATCACCGTGGCGGGATGCTTTTTGCCGTATATGGCCGTCAGCGGCGACAGCGCGGCGATCAAGCAGATGCTCAACAACATGTCCAGCGAAGAGCTCCTCAAATACTATGACGGGGACAGCTCGATCAGCGCATCGCTGTTCAACGATCGCACATTCCCGTTCTGGGCGTTCCTCGTGCTGTCGGCGTTCATCCTGTTGTTCGCGCTGCTTCGTCTGCACGCCGCCACGCTGACGTTCTCCATCCTCAACCTGCTCTTATGCGCTTTGTACGCGGGAATACTCATCTTCATTCTCGTCTCCGCCTCCCACGAGATGGATGTCGTACGCTCGACGGCATCTCAGCCTGGGCTGAATCTCGCCAATGACCTGTCCTTTTCACTCGTTCCGTCGTATGGGATGTATGCGATCATCGCGGGAACGTTGTTCATGTTCGTGGGAGCCATCGTTTCCGTGGTGAATCGCAGCCATGCGCGCAGGGCGGCATTCGCCAGTCCGGCTCCGGCGAATCCGCCCGCAGTCGCGTACGGTGGCATGCCGGCGCAAAACTACGGAGCCGCGCCGGGCGCCGGAGCGGCGTATCAGCAGCCTGCCGTGCCATATAGCGCACAACCACAGAATCCGGCCGGAGGAACGCCGAACACAATGCGTCCCATGCCACTGCCGCCGCAACACTAATCCGCACAACCCGCAGACTCCGCTGACATCCACACCGAATCAGCGGAGTTCTTTTATGCCGCCAGACGCCGACTGGCGCAACGGCGCGACTCGCCGAACTATGGTTCCGCTACGGGCCGCACTGGAATATCATGGTGTTTATAGCAACGCTGCGAGAGAGGTGGGAGATCATGGAATATTGTCCGCATTGCGGTGCCCCATATGACGAGGGCAGTCGGTTCTGCTTCCAGTGCGGCGCTCCGCGGCAATCCGCCGCTGGAGCGCCGGGTGCTCCTGCGATACCGACCGCTCCGATACCCGTGTCGGGCTATGGCAACATGGCGGCGCAGCCACCGGTTCCATCGCCTCCGAGAGCATCCGAGACGGCATCCGACGATGGTTTTGCCGCATTCGCAGCGAATGCGGGCGATGCCGGCACACCTCCGACCGTCCCCGCCGGAAACTCCGCCACGCCACCGGCCAATCCCACCGGATCCGCCGCCGCGCAGCCGTCCGCCAAGCGCCCACGCATGAAACTCATCGCGGCGATCATCGCCGTACTGGTGGTTCTCGCTGGAACCGGGTTCGGTCTCGCCGCGAGGAAACTGGAATGGATCGGCCCGCGCACCGTGCCGACGGTCCGATACCGCACGGCAGCCGAAGTGTCACGCGAGCTGGAGGCCAAAGGTTTTCTCGTCAAGAAGAAGCAGATGTTCAACGCCCTGGGCAAGGGCAAGTGCCTCGGTCTGGTAGGAGTCAAGGCGGGCGACCGTCTGCCCAAGGGCACAACGGTGACGGTCATCGAATCGATGGGACCCGGCGTACCCGAAGGCACAGTCGGCTCTGAACCGAGCAAGGCCGAAACCGCGCTACTGAAAATGGGCATCAAAGTCGTCGAGCACGAAGTCGTCTCGGAGCATCCCGGCAAAGTCGCCGTCACCATGCCCGCGGACGGTGAGCCGGTGCGCGACACCAACGACGGCATCCATATCGGAGTCGGGATCACAGGTGACGGCATACCCGTCGAAATCGCCGGAATGGACAAGGACGAGGCGAAAACAAAGCTCCAGCAACAGGGCTTCGACGTCACGCTCAAGCCGCGTTTCTCCAGCCGAAAGAATCTCGGCAAGATCGTCCGAGCCGATCCCGGCATCGGCGTGCGGACCAGCGAGACCAACGTGACCCTGTATTACGGCGTGGATGCCAGCAAACGCTACGACGTGGTCGGCACGTCCATTCCCGACAGGGGATCGGACAAGATCATGACGAACACCGTGGCTCTGGCAGGGAAGTATTGCACCGATGGCGGCAACTGCCTGACATTGGAACCCGGTCAGACCGATCCAAACCCGAGTGGTCTGGTGCTCGACGGCAAAGGTTCCTCGGATTTCTTCGACCAGCTGACCCTCTGCACGTATTCGCAGGACATCAGCGGCTGCAACCCGTCCTCCGGCGGCTACTACAACGCAATGAAGGACTTCCTGATCCAGGGCGATACCGGCGCCATGGAGCTGTACGCAGGCTTCGGACTGCCCGTATGCGGCACCACGTCTTACGTGGGCGACGGGCCGACATACTGTGACGGCACATCGGAGAAACAAGTCGAGGATGGCTCGGATGGAACCGCCGAACAGGCCATGAGCGAAAAAAATCTCAAATACGTGGCTCGTGATTTCTTCGTGGTGATGCCGGTCGGAGCCAACCTCGACCAGCTGGAATCCAACGGATATTTCGACGGCTCGACTACGTACAAGCCCTATGCGGACCGCCCGTATCTCATCCGCCGCGACAACTCCGCATACCCGGAAATCAAGGCGACGAATGACGCCTTCCACCGGAAGCCCAACCCGTACGCGCCCGGCACCAACATGCAGCCGTTCAAGAAGGCGCCCAACGCCCACAACGTGTACTATCTGGTCGAGCAGCCGGTCGATTTCAGCCAGTTCAAGGAGGCCACCGTATCCGGCGGGCGGCAGGGAGACGGCTCCGACTCGTCGCCTGACGACGGCATCTCTTCCGACGGCAACGGCGATGATACCACTGAATCCGATGACTCATCGCAATCCCAGTCATCGCAATCCGGTGCGAGAACCTACACGAACGCGCGGTTCTCGTACCGTGTCGACGTGCCTGCCGGTTACAAGTGGCAGCAGGAGTCCGACAACGGCGACGGTCGCAAGTTCGACGCGACGTCCGGCTCCACGCAGATCAGCGTGTGGGGCAGCAACAACGCGCTGTCTCACTCCCCGCAGGAGGAGCTCGACTGGCTCAAGGAGAATCTCGGCGGCAACGCGAACATATCGCTCGCGCAGGTGGCCGGCCAATCGGTGTACCTCAGCTATGAGCAGAACGGAACCATCACGTATATCCGCGAAGTCGTCACCGGAGGGAAGATCGCGGCCATCGAAATCACGTATCCGACCAGCGAACGCTCAAGCGGAGACAAACTCGCGGAGACGGTTCCGCTGACCTTGAAGTTCGTGGGGTGATGGGGCTATCGTCACCAGATGCGAGGCCGTACGAAACCGTTGTGTTCCAAGAACGCGGCGACGTCACGCAGCTCCGGCATGTTGATGCTGTGCGTCATACCGGGGTAGATTTTATCGGTGAGCGTGGTGTGCGAGGCATAGAACGCGCTCATCGCGTCGAGTTCGGACTTGGGGAAGATGTCGTCCGCAGAGCCGTGGCCGTAGAACATTGGCGGCTTCAGTCGCGCAAGCTCGTCGTCGCCAGGCAACTCGCCATGTGCGAGGAAGCCGGAGAAACTGACTGCGGCGGCGTACCGTTTCGGGTTGACGCGCAGCATCTCGCCGGCGAGTAGACCGCCTTGGGAGAAGCCCATGACCACGATGGGGCGCTCCGGGGCGATGCTGTCGGCCACCCATGCGTCGATGGCCTCGCCGGCTTGGCGTGATTGCCGATCGAGCGATTCGCCGGTCGGGACGCCTTCGTAATCCCATGAGCCGAACCACGTGTAGCCCGGGCCGTACGAAATCGGCGCACGCAACGATGCGTAATCGGCGCCGGGCGCACAATAATCCAGCAATCCCGGCAGGTCATGCTCGTTCGACCCCCAGCCGTGCAGCAGCAAGAACACCGGGCCGCTTCCATTGGCCGGCAGACTGGCCACCGCATGTTCGATCCTCATCGCGCTCACTCCCCTCTTGTGTGTTTGTGTTTTGCGTTCGCCACCGGCTTCAGAGCGGCCGGCGAATCACGTTTCAATGTCATGTTCCGTCACCCATGGTAGTCGCACGGGCACCGGCAGTCACACCATCGCGCATCCGCCCCCCCCACTCCATTTCATCATCTCATCCCGCCAAAGTCCCATCTCAAGGTCGTCACATGGGACTTTCTCCGGATGAGGGGTCACGCCGCGGCACGGACATCCGCTCATAGTCCCGCGGGAAAGTCAGCCAATGGGACTACGCGCGGAATGGAGGCTGCGGGATTGCATGGCGTACCATATAACTCGACATCGAATCCGGCGCCGCAACACCGGCATCCACCGACGACACGGGAGTATCAATGCAACAACCGATCATGACCTCCGTCGCTTTTCTATCGCAGGCATCGGCCCCTGCCGACCCGTCGAATGACGAGGACCGCGCCACCGCGACCGACCTGCGTGACACGCTGGCGGCGCATCGCGGCGAATGTGTGGGCATGGCCGCGAACATGATAGGCGTGGCAAAGCGGATCATCGTGTTCCAAGACAAGGAAAACAACCGCAACGCAATCATGTTCAACCCGCGCATCATTGCTGGGAGCGACCCATTCGATACCGCCGAAGGATGTCTGTCACTGGATGGCGAACGTCCGACAACACGCTACCAGAGCATCACCGTCACCTATCAGGCTCGCAGCGGGCGCGAATACACGACTGCCTTCGACGGATTCACCGCGCAAATCATCCAACACGAAATCGATCACGTCAACGGCATCATCATCTGACGAATAATGACGGTCATCGCGTCATATCGCCGAAATCGACAATGTGACGCGTCACAAAGCACACCACACACTCAGCCCAACTGGTCCTTGATGCCGGACGGCAGATGCGTGGTGACTTCCTGCTGAATGCGGTCAAACGCGCTGGACAGCAGCAGATTACCCGGAACCGTACTGATCAGGAATGCCAGAATCGCGGCGATGACCGCCGTCACCAGACCTTTGACAAGATGGGCGACGATCTTGAACACCAGATAGGCGACAATCGCGCCGACGACGACGGTGATCGCGGTTTGAGCCAGCTGCGGCAGATTGCCATACCACAGGACGAACTGGTCGAATCCGGACCGCACGGTCTGTGATGTTTGAGAGATCTGCGAGTTTTGAGCAATATGCAAGGACAACACGGCGTGCACGAACTGCATGTGCGAGGTCAGTCTCCTTTGCCGGTGAGTATGGTGGTTGTTTGATGATATCAGCCTGATCAGGCCTCCCGTCATGTGCCGGTCCCCGATCGGGCCGGGATGCGGGAGGTCCCCTATGCCGTCATGACGTCAGCCGACGAGGAAGTCGAGGACGTTCATGCCGGTGCCGGTCTGCGCGCGATACAACTCGGTGTATCCGCACTGGCGGCAGGAGATGGTGACGAACTTCTTGTTCTGCACGTTGAACAGTTTGGCGAAATCGCCGCCGGTCGCCTGGAACTGGTCGCTGTCGTATGACCGGCATCCGCATTTAACGCAAACGTACTGAATCTGCTGCATAATGAATTCCTTTCATCGGAACCTAACATCCCCCGATAGTGGTTCACCCTATCAGACAGGATTCGCCCGATTGCCGGTTATCCCGTATCCGCACGTAACGCGCATACAATCAACAGAATCGTCCGCGCTCCTTCGCGATGCGGGCGCCCCATATCGGCATCAGTGCGCATCGGAGAAGAAATCACGCTGAAAAACGCCAACAGCCGACAAATCCAGAGGCTATCTTCGTTTCGAGGGGTTGATTCGGATGCGTCAAAACATCTATTTGCGTTTCGAGGGGGTGGTGCTCAAGTATAAACGCTCCCAAAACCGCATGATTCCAGCAACATACAGCTTCGAATACCCTGCATATCGTGTTTTGGCAACCCCTTGAAACGCAGATAGATGTTCGGAGAGCCCCGAATCAACCCCCCAAAGTTCATATACCGTACAAATCGGCGGGTCGGATGTCCTCAGTAGCCGTGCGCGTGCAGATAATCGTCGTCAAAACCGAAATAATGGCCGAGCTCATGCAGCACTGTCTTGCGAATCTGCCGGCGCAGGTCGTCGCGCGTGGCGCAGACGCGCTCGTGCGGGCCCTTGTATATGGTGATGATATCGGGCATGACGCCACTGTATCCGGTGAAGCGCCGCGTGATTGGCACACCTTCGTACAGGCCGAGCAGCTCATCGCACTGGCGCTGCATCGTCGCCCGCTCACGCTCGTTCGGCTCGTCGGCGACCGCGATACCGACATTGTCCAGCGCGCGTTTGAACCGGTCCGGAAGACTGTCGATGGCCGTTTCGACCTCGTGCTCGAACTCCTCGTCGCTGATGCGCATTCCACAGCCTTCCTTGTCATTGAACAGTCGCCTTGCCCGCCACGATCAGGCGGATGCCCCGGCACAATCGGGAGCAGTCTGACTCCATGTTCCAAGCATAGGACGGCGTGGACCGATGCGCCACATAGACCGTACGTCACACGACCGGTATACGCTTCAGTCATTCGTAACGTACACTAGTGACTGTGCGAAAGGAGGTGCGCATTGGCGACGTCGGAAATCGAACAGTTGTGGATCAGCCAGTTTCAGGAGAATCTGGGGGCGCTTCGCAAAGTGGCGGGATGGACCACCCAGCAGTTGGCCAACGAGCTAGGAGTCGCACGGCAGACCATCTCCAATCTGGAGACCGGCCGAAGTCCCATGACCAAATTGCAGTACCTCGCCCTGCGCACCGTGTTCAGCGCCGAAATCGCCAAATGCGGCAACCGCGAACTGGCGAAGATCATCAAGACCCTTGTTGACGATCCGATTGAACTGCGCATCAAGGAGCTTGGGACGGCCGGTTCGTCCGACGATGCCAAAGAGCCGACCGATGAGACGGCCGACAATACCAAAGCAAACAGCGCTACCGAGCCTGACGCTCCCAGCGAAGCAGACGATGCACGGCCCGTCGCACCGGCATCCAAGCCGGCTGCCGGCAGACGGGCACGAAAAAACAAGGAACGACCGCTGAGCACGGCCATGCAGGCACTTGCCGTCATCACCGCGGCTCTGGCCAGCGGCACCGCCGCCGGCGTTCTCACCTATCTGCTGTTTCCCAACGGCAAGCCCGGCAAAAACGGCAGACGTTGACAGAGCGGACCGCGCTGCAGACCGCAACAAGGCCGATCATCGACAGTCGTACTGATTCGGCATGACGATTCGTGTCTATTTCCGCTGCCACGAACAATGCCTCATCTCGATCAACTTCCGGAAAAGTCCGGGATTCTCTTCGCGCATCAGCGCGGCTGCGACTGCATCATGTGGCGGCGCGTTTGAACAGAGAAATATAAATCTCCCGGCATATGAAGGCAAGGCTCTTCATGCACCGGGAGATTTGACGATTCGTTACGGCAGAAAAAACGTTACAGGCCTAGGACTTCATGCTTCTTCATGTCGAACTCCTCTTGGGAGAGGATGCCGATGTCGACGAGTTCCTTGAGCTTCTTCAACGTTTCCACCTGTTCTGCGACGCTCATGGAGGCGGCGTGCGAGGGCGCTGCCGCGCCGGCTCCGGAGGTTGCCGTATCGGCACCGCCCATGCTTTCGGCTGCAAGTGCGGCTTGAGGCTGCGGCTGTTGCGGTTGCGGTTGCGCGGCCATCGGCATCGGCGCTGCCGGCGCCGCGGTCATCGGATTGATGGCCTGAGCCATGTTCATGCCGAGGAGCATGCCGCCGCCATCACCGAAACCGTTGTTCTGGATGCCTTGGGCGATCTGCTGCTGCGCGGCCATGTTGCCGGCCGTCTGCGAGACGCCCTCGTACGCAGAGACATTCATCTTGTTCGAAGCGAATTGGCGCACGAGCTGGCGAGACTCCTCATCGAACTCGATGCTCTCGATGCCGACGCCGGACACCTCGAATCCGAAGCGATTCCTCCACGTCCCCGCATTCGTCTCATCGTTGCGCACGCGTGTGGCGATATCGTTCGCATGGGCCGGCAGCTGCGAAATTCGATACTGATCGGACAACGAGTTGATGGCGACGATGAACGACTGGACGAATTCGGAAAGAATCTGTTCCCTAGCCTTGGGATTGTCGAACGCGTACGACGTTACGTTGGCGGGAACGTAATTGCGCACGAAGCGAACCGGGTCGGTGACTTTCAGTGACATCGTGCCCCGCGCCCGTATCTCCAAATCCACGCCATAGAATTTGTCATTGTAGACCAGCGGCGCTGGAGTGCCGAACTTAATGCCGCGGATCTCACGCAGGTTGACGAACGCCACATACTTCGTCTCCACCGGCTGCCCGCCGAATGTGAATCGACTGGCGACCGAACTGAACAGCGATCCGATGCCGTCACCGGCGAGCACGCTTTTCTCGCCGTCGCGGTACTCGTAACCGCCCGGCTCGGTAATCACGTTCTCGATGCCGGATTCAGAGAAGATGAAGGCCGCCGTGTTTTCGGGCACATAAATGTGGGAACCGTTGCTGATGACGCCTTCGGAACCGTACTCGTTCGACCCGCGTCCGTTGTTCGCGCCTCTTGGGACTCCCGGTGCGACCACTACATACTCGTCGAACCGACCGGCAGTGATGATGTCTTTCCATAGATCCGCGAACGTTCCGCCGAGCGCGCCCGCGAACGCCTTGATGATTGCCATGTGCTTTCTCCTCGTCTTCTCGCGCAAGCGCGGATGCGCCGCCATGCGTGTTGCCTGCATGACGGCGCATCCGCCCAGCGCACAGGTTCGGTCGGTTAGTTCAGCTGCGTCTCGCGATTGCAGTATTCGCAGCGAACCGCCTCGCGCTTATGGCCGGACAGCGGCGCGCCGCATCCCTCACAGGTTCCCGACGACCGCGTCTCGGCGATGCCAAGCCCGTTGCGAAACGCGCCGAACGTGTCCTTCAACGTACCGGCCAGCGCCTCCGTGCCGGGTATGGCCTTGCTGAACGCCTGTTGCTTGTTTTGGATCTGATCGAGAAAACCCATTGCTGTCCTTCTTCCTTATGTGGATTGGCGGAGTGCCGAATACCGCGTCACTGGCTGACGGACGCAAGTTTCTGCGTGCATCGAGCCATGACCTCGTTGTAGTACGCGAGATCGCTGGCGCTGAGCGAGCCGGAATCGATGGAAAATTACTTGAATTACTCGCAGATGTATCAGAGCTTGTGCTGATATCTGATGTAGATGAATCATCAGGACCGCGCAGGCTTATCGACATGATGTCCTTATTCGACTCATCATGTGAAATCCTTACGGAATAGCCATCCTTGGTCTCACCTCTAAACCATCCGCCCCTGCGTCTGTAATCTACAGTGAAGCCCTTCTCAAGAACAGCATCATTATACGCGGCATACTGTTCATCATTGGTATCACACACATCAATAGAGAGCATGTCATCATGTTCAATGAGATTGCCACCAGTCGTAGATTTCGGGGTTGGAAGTTTGGTGCCAATATTGGTTTTTGGCCAAGAGAAAGCTTCGCGCTCAATTTCCGGTGCGGCGGCCGGCGCGGCCTTTTCGAGAGCTCCGGAGACAACAATGCCTACACTGCCAATGACAAAACCCAACACTGTAAGTACTGCGGCAATCCAAGCAAACAGCTGACCAGTCACCTTGCCGCCGGGACGTGTTACATACAACGCAGCAAATGTCAGCAACAAGGATATGAACGCCATGGCGAACAACATTCCCCATTCCAATGTCGCCGGCGCGAACGTGCTCAGCACCATCAGGATGCTGTATACAAGTGCTGCAATGGCGAGTTTAGAGCGGTTACCGGAAGCGCCGGTGAACCGAGGATTATTCAAAATCTTCCAGGCCTTGTTCTCCTTCTTCGGGGCATTCGCCGCATCGGCGGGTGCCGCTGTGGGCAGAGCAAGTGCCGGATCAAGAACAGACAGGAATTCAGCGGTCCGAGTGCCACCATCATCACCGGTCACGTCCAGTTTGATGGCCGTCCCGTCAGCACCCTGAGCGCTGGCCTTCAGCGTGAATTGTGCTCCGTCATATGCGTGGAATGTCACCGTTCCCTCAGCGACGTTCTCTTCATCCGCGGTGAACGTGGCGCTGGTGGACAGCTGGTCGTGGACGGCCTGCATTACCTGCTGCAGACTGGTCGCATACACACGATCGTTGTACGACGGAGTCTGGGCGGGAACATCTTGAACTGGCGGCATTGTCTGCGTCGGCGGCACAGACTGTTCGGTCGGAGGAATGAATTGGGTGGGCGCATCATTACTGCCCGAAGTCGTTGGCTGATTGCCGCCGGCGGGGGAGGGGGGCGGCTTTTTAAAAACGAAAAAGAAAATCAAGCTATGAGCCGCGCCCATAACCCGTATGGTGATGGTCAGGCATGCTCTCGCATTCTGGAAGCGTTAAAAAATAATCGGATATCACTATGAGTTT
>OKVT01000147.1_pt1 | contig 36070 bp, 36 predicted proteins | sample 1606951 | NCBI WGS metagenome assembly OKVT01 (sample SAMN03281019, study PRJEB24777) | human gut metagenome | isolation source: fecal sample PR141 from 1 month old male Chinese infant, vaginal delivered... | place: Singapore | collected 2005-11-08
ATATAATGATGATGCAGGTACTATTTTTAGCCGTGGTAATCTAAGGGATGTTTTCCATTAATGCAATATCTGGTGGGGAAAGTGAGATAACGGTATATTGATATGCGAAAGTTCCTAATAAACAAAACCTTAAGCATATATTTTTTCACTATTTAAAGCCGTTTGCTGTTTTTTTATTTTTGCGATGCATAAAAAGCTTAGTGATAGCCGCGCTCTGTTGTTAAAATTAGCGGAGGACAAGAATACAGGATGTATGCCGTACTCATGAAGCAGATGCTCTATTTGAAAATGCTGGCGTGGCTGGAGGATAATATCTATTGTAACCCGGCGATCGATGACCTGGCGCAGTATATGGGCTATTCGCGTCGGTTTGTGTACGACGTGTTTTACCAGTATGGCCAGTTACCCATCGGGCAGTATATTCGTCTGCGGCGGTTGACCATCGCAGCGGTCAGTCTGCGCTTAACACGGCAACCGATCGCCGCTATTGCCTGGCAGTTAAGCTATGACTCGCCGCAGACCTTTTCCCGGGAGTTTAAGAAGCGCTTTTCGCTCTCGCCACGTGAATACCGTTGCGCGGCGCACTGGGACACGGCAAAGCTGTTGAAAAAGTTTCACCCGGACGGAGAGAGCCTACCTCTGGCTCGTTTTTTTTCTCTGCCGGAACAGGTCTATTACGGCTATCCGATGAAGTATGAACTGCGCCTGTCGGATTTGGTGTTGCAAAGCACCGCTAAGACGAGCATCAGACAAAAGGTTGACCGTTTTTTCACCGCTGGCGGAGGCTCGCTTTCCGTACTTTCCGACTACGCCGCGGCGAGCAAAAATGAGCTTAACGTCGAGGTTAACGCTTTTGTCGGCTGTCATGAGGCGGGAAAGCTGCCCCCCGCGCTGGCCATGAACAGCTCGCTGACCACCCGGTCAGGGCTTTATGTCGGGGTTGAATTCTACGGCAGCTGGTCACGTTATGCTCGTTTATCCAGCGATCTGTATATGGAGCTGCTGCCATCCCTGGGGGTAAGTCGTCGGGACGGCTATGACATTGAATGTTTTATAACCCGCCATGCGGAAGGCGAAGAGGCAGGGGACAGGCGCTATCGCGTACGCTATTTTATCCCGGTGACGCTGTCGGCAGCGGGTCTGCGGTCTGACAGCGGTAGTGGGTCAGAGCCTGTGCCGGGGCGAAGTTAAGGTGGCCGGAGCCACCCAGGTTAACATCAAAGCGCAAACCACAGCAGCCAGGTGATGAGAAAGCCCGTCACCCCCATGATGGTTGTCAAGACGGTCCAGGTTTTGAGTCCATCCGGCACCGAGAGTCCGAGATAGCGCGTGACGACCCAGAACCCGGCGTCGTTGACGTGCGACAGCCCGAGCGAGCCGAAGCAGGTCGCCAGCGTCACCAGCACCAGCTGCAGCGGCTCCAGACCGACAACCGCCTGCGACAGCAGACCGGAGGTGGTGAGGATCGCCACGGTGGCCGAACCCTGCGAGGCTCTGAGCACCAGCGATAGCAGAAAAGCGGCGGGCATCAGCGGCAGATGTATTGTCTCCAGCGCCTCGGCTAAGGCATTACCGATGCCGGAAGCGACCAGTACGCCGCCAAAGGCGCCGCCGGCGCCGGCGACGAGGATCACGTCCGCCGACGAGGGGATCGCGCTGCCGGTGACTTCGCCCAGCTTTTTCAGGCTCATCCGCCGACGGATGCCCAGCGTCCAGCTGGCCAGGCCCAGGGAGATCAGCAGGGCGACCGGCGGGGTACCAATGACGGTCATCAGCTGGCGAACCGCGTTTTCCGGCAGCAGAAGCGCCTGACACAGCGTCCCGGAAACAATCAGCATGATGGGCACCACGATCAGCCCACCGATAACCAGCGCATTCGGCGGCGGCAGACGGGTCTGCTGCGCGTTAACCGAGAGATCCGGTACTTCCGCCGTTTGTTGCTGCTCCAGCACGTTAATCGACAGATGATAATGGCGCCGATTGATAAACCGGGCGACAAAATAGCCCACGATACCGACGACCACCGACACCCCAATCCCCGCCAGCATCAGCCAACCGACATCGCTATGCAGAATGCCTGCCGCAGCCGCTGCGCCAGGATGGGTGGGCAGCGCCACGTGGACGGTTAACATCACGCCGGCCATCGGCAGGCCAAACTTCAGCGGCGACACGTGGGCGACTTTGCTGAAGCCGTAGATTAACGGAATGATGATGATAAAGCCGACTTCAAAAAAGACCGGGGTGCCGAGAATAAAAGCCACAATGGTTAAGGCGGCAATGGTTCGTTTTGCACCCAGTACGCCGGTCAACGTTTTCGCCAGCGATTCAGCGCCGCCGGACATTTCAATCAGCACCCCCAGCATTGAGCCCAGAATAATAATGCTGGCGATGTGGCCAAGCAGGCCGCCCATGCCTTTTTCAATGGTGGTTATAATTTTATCTGCCGGAATGCCGGTTGCGAATGCCACCAGCAGGCTGACGATCAGGAGCGCCACAAAAGGATGTGCTTTCGCTTTGATCACTAACAGGAGCAACAGCACTACGCTGGCTAACGCAATAAGTAACAGCGCCGATGTCGACATAGGTTTGCCTCGGGTATTAACAGGTGTACAGAGAGTTATTTTTTTAGAAAACGGCGTTTATTTTTTCCGGTAGGGCGAGAACCACCCCAGCCCGGAAAGCGTGTCTGTCCGGGGGATATATTCGCAGCCGATCCAGCCGTCATAACCGGTTTTATCCAGTAGCGCATAGAGCCACGGATAGTTTATTTCGCCCTCATCCGGTTCATGACGGTCGGGCAGGGAGGCAATCTGAATATGGCGATACTGGCCGGCATATTCGGTAATAAGATGGCTTAAATTGCCGTCCACCTTCTGCGCGTGAAACAGATCTAACTGCACCGCCAGGTTCGGCCTGTCGACCCGTTTCACCATCGCCAGCGTCTGATATTGACTGTGGTAGAGATAGCCCGGTTTGGTCTGCGGATTCAGCGCTTCGATGAGTATCCGCTTGTCGTGGCGGGCAAAGCACTCCGCGGCGTAGCGCAGATTATCGATAAGCACGGCCTCGCAGGCTGCGCGATCCAACCCCGGCGGTACCACGCCGGCCATGATATGTACCTGCGGGCAACCGAGCTGGCAGGCATACTCCAGCGCCAGCTCAATATCGCGTCGGGCCTCCGCGCTTCTCCCGGGAATGGCGGCGAGCCCCCATTCTCCGGCGTTGACGTCGCCGGGTGGGGTATTGAACAGCACCAGCTGCAGCTGGTTCTCCTGCAGGCGCTGTCTGATTTCCCCGGCGGCATACTCATAGGGAAAAAGAAACTCAACGGCTTCAAATCCCGCCCGGGCAGCGGCGGCAAAGCGTTCCAGGAACGGCAGTTCGGTAAACAGCATGGATAAATTTGCAGCGAATTTTGGCATGGTTTTATCTCAGTTCTTTCACTTCGTCAGCGGTCAGGTAGCGGATCTCGCGGTTGCCGAGGGTAAATATCAGCCGTGCGGTCTCTTCCAGTTCCTCGGTATTGTTGGTGGCTTCGCGAAGCGATGAGCCAGTAACCACCGGTCCGTGGTTGGCCAGTAAAAAGGCGTTATAGCGGGGCGCCAGCCCGGCCAGCGCCTGGGCAATACGGTCATCGCCCGGCCGGTAGTAGGGAACCACCGGGACGTCGCCGACGCGCATCACCACATAGGGGGTAAAGGGGCGGATACAGTTGTGCGGATCGAGCCCCTGCAGGCAGGAGAGCGCGGTCAGATAGTGGCTGTGCAAGTGGACGATCGCCTTGCAGGCCGGGTTGTGCAAATAGACCGCCCGGTGAAAAGTGACCTCTTTCGACGGTTTGTCGCCGGAGATCCATTCCCCTTGCAGCGTCACCACCGACAACCGCTGAGCCTGCAGTTCGCCGAGGCAGGCGCCGGTCGGCGTCGCCAGCAGGTTGCCGTCCGGCAGCAGCAGCGATAGATTGCCAGCGGAGCCGGTGGCATAGCCGCGGCTAAACAACGAGGCGCCAATCTGCACCATTTCCTCTCGCAGTTGTTGCTCAGTCATGACGAAACTCCTGCTGGGCACGGGCAAAGAACTGGATATCGCCGAAGTTACCTGACTTCAGCGCCAGGGAGAGCGGCTGGCGGGTGTCACGCACCCAGGGCACGCCAGGGGAGATGGTCGGCCCAATATGGAACGCCTCAACCCCCAGGGTCTGCGCCACAATGCTCGACGTTTCCCCTCCGGCCACAATAAAGCGGGTAAATCCTTTCGCCTTCAGGGCGGCGGCAAGGGCGGCAAACAGCTGTTCCACCCGTTCGCTGCTGGCCTTGTCGCCATACTGCGCCTGGATCCGCTGCAGCGTTTGCGGCTCGGTGGTGGCATAGATCATCGGCGCCAGCGGCGCATCGCGCTGCGCGTCCACCCAGTCAGTCAGCGTCCTGACGTAGCTCTCCAGATCGGTAAAGCAGGCGCTTAAGTCGACGGCGCGGGCGGGGGCCTGTTGACGATAGGCCGCCACCTGGCTGTTGGTCATTACCGAGCAGGAGCCCGAGAGCACCACCGCCGGGCCGGCCAGCGGCATGCCGGCCTGAGCGCTTTCACCCCGGGCGCCATGGCGCTGCGCCCAGTCGCGGGCGAGGCCGATGGCGAGGCCGGAACCGCCGGAGACCAGCTTCATCTCCCGCAGCGCCACGCCCTGGGTGAGCAGATCCTGTTCACTGAGGGCGTCGAGCACCACATAGTGCACCGCCGGATCGTTGACTGCCGCCAGCGCGGCGGCGACCGCCTCCGGCCCCCTGGCGACAATCGGCCAGGCAATCAGCGCGGCTTTTCCGCGCCCCTGGCGCTCAATTAAGCGGCCCAGGTGCGCATCCTCCATCGGCGTCACCGGATGGTGGCGCATCCCGGACTCATTCAGCAGTTGCTCGCCGACGAACAGATATCCCTGATAGACCGTGCGGCCGTTAACCGGCAGCGCCGGGGAAATCACCGTCCGCGTCTCACCCAGCTCGGCCAGCAGGGCATCCAGCACCGGGCCAATGTTGCCCTGCGCGGTGCTGTCGAAAGTGGAACAGTACTTGAAATAAAACTGCTGACAGCCCTGGGCCTGCAGCCAGCGCAGGGCCGCCAGCGACTGGCTGACGGCCATTTCCGCCGGGCAGGAGCGGGTTTTCAGGCTGATGACCACCGCCTCGCTGGTCAGCGGAAGATCGCGGGTCGGCACGCCATTCAGTTGCACCGTCGGCATGCCGTTGCGCACGAGGAAGCTGGCAATATCCGTGGCGCCGGTGAAGTCATCGGCAATGACACCAAGCTGCATGTTGTCTCTCCTCACTGTTTATGGCCCGGCAGGGTGATGCCGTTGAAAATCTTGATCACCGCGCTGTCATCTTCCCGACCGAATCCGGCATTACTGGCGGAGGTGAACATATTCAGCGCGGTAGTGGCGAGCGGCAGCGGGAAGGTCAGCGCCCGGGCAGTGTCATTCACCAGCCCGAGATCTTTGACAAAAATATCGACAGCGGATTTTGGCGAGTAATCGCCATCCAGGACGTGCTGCATGCGATTCTCAAACATCCAGGAATTACCCGCCGCGTGGGTGACCACGTCATACATCGTCTCCAGGGGGATCCCGGCGCGGGCGGCAAGCGCCATCGCTTCGGCGGCAACGGCGATGTGCACCCCGGCCAGCAGCTGATGGATAATTTTTACCGTCGAGCCAAGACCAATGTCGCTCCCGATGCGGTAGACTTTGCCGGCCACGGCGTCCAGCACCGGCGCGAGGCGGGCAAAGGCGGCATCGCTCCCGGAGGCCATCACCGTCATGTCGCCGGCGGCCGCTTTCACGGCGCCGCCCGATACCGGCGCGTCGAGCATCAATAGCTGGTACTCCGCCAGCGCCTCGGCAATGGCCTGAGCATCGGCGGAGGCGATGGTGGACGACACCATCACGACGGTGCCCGGCTTCAGATGGGCGGCGAGGCCGCTCTCGCCGAACAGGATCCCCCGCACCTGGGCGGCATTGACCACCAGCAGCACAACTGCATCCAGTTCCGCGGCGAACGGCACCGCGCTGGGGCCCGCGCCTTTGGCGCCCGCCGCCAGCAGTGCGCGACAGTTGTCGGGATTGATGTCAACGCCCCAGGTGTTCAGGCCCGCCTGCAGGCAGGCGCGGGCGGCGCCCATGCCCATTGAACCCAGTCCAATCACGCAGACGTTAGTGTGTGCAGCCATGCTGGTCTCCTTGTGAACATTAGTTAATTAATGTGATTTAATGATAGAATAAAGCGTTATCATGTGAATTTATGTGAGAGTTATCACGAATAACCCACATGAATATAAAAAATTCACAGGCGGAAAGAGGCTGCGCAACGGCGATTCTTGCCCTAAAATAGCGTAAAAACAGCGGCAAAGCGCGATAACAACACCGGGTGTCGCCAGGGCCGTAGCCTGGGTGGTGACGCCTGGTGTGAAAAAATGGTAAGGGGAGAGCGGTGATTCCAATAGAACGACATCAGCGTATTTTAGCCCTGGTGGAGCAGCGTGGGGCGGTAAGCATTAACGAGCTGACGGAGATCCTCGGCGTGTCCCATATGACCATCCGTCGGGACGTTAGTAAACTGGAGGAGCAGGGGCTGCTGGTCAGCGTCTCGGGCGGCGTGCGCGCCGTCAGCCGGCTGGCTGCGGAACCCAGTCATCTGGTGAAAAGCACGCTGCAGAGTGAGGAGAAACAGGCGATCGGCGCGCTGGCGGCGAGTCATATCGCTAAAAACAGTTGCATCTATCTGGATGCCGGGACTACCACCCTGGCGCTGGCGCGGGCGATCCTCGACCGGAACGATCTCCAGGTGGTCACCAATGATTTTGAGATAACCCAGCTGCTGATCGATGCCAGCCAGTGCGGCGTGATCCACACCGGCGGCACTCTGTGCCGGGAGAACCGCTCCTGCGTGGGCGAATCGGCGGCGCGTACGTTACGCCACCTGGCTATCGATACGGCCTTTATCTCCGCCAGCGGCTGGGACAGTCGCGGGATATTCACCCCTGATGAGAACAAGGTTACCGTCAAGGAGACCGTCAGCCAGGTCAGCGCGAGAAGCATCCTGCTGTGCGACAGTTCGAAATACAATCAGGTGGCCACGTTCATGGCGTTACCTTTGACCCGGTTCACCACCATCATTACCGACCGGCATCTCTCCGATGCCGCCGCCAGTCATATCGCCCGGCACGCCTGCGAGGTGCTGCGGGCCGGATAACGCGCGCGGCCACCGCCGGGTTAGCGTTGCCAGTGCTCGATCAGCGCCGCGCCGATCCCGGCGATTTGCTGATTTCGCTCGGCCATGCTCGCCGGGGTATCCCGCAGATAAATCACCACGATGCGCTCTGCTTTGTTATTCGGGCCAAGCAGGGCGACAATCCCGCGCGCACCCCGTTCGCCAGCTCCGGTCTTATCGGCGATAAACCAGCCCGCCGGCAGCACGGAGCGGATCAACGGTCCGGCGACTCGATCGTCCACCATCCACTGCAGCAGCTGCCGTTGCGAACGGGCGCTCAGACGCTGGCTGGTCAGCAGCTTGCGCAGGGTCGCGGCCATGCTGGCCGGGGTAGTGGTGTCGCGGGCGTCGCCGGGAAGCGCCTCATTCAGTTCCGTTTCCCAGCGGTCAAGGCGGGTGACGTTGTCGCCGATCTGGCGCAAAAAGGCAGTCAATCCTGCGGGGCCGCCGACGGTGGCCAGCAGCAGATTGGCGGCGCTGTTATCGCTCATGGTAATGGCGGCGGCGCAGAGTTCGCCGACCGTCATGCCGTCGGCAAGATGTTTTTCGCTGACCGGCGAGTAGTCCACCAGATCCTGCTGGCGATAGTGGATCTTTCGCTCCAGCTGTTCGTCACCGGCATCCACCCGCGCCAGCACTGCGCCGCAGAGCACTACTTTAAAGGTGCTCATCATGGGAAAGCGTTCATCGGCGCGCCAGGCGGTCAGCGTGCGGCCGCTGGCCAGATCCATTTCTATCATGCCTACGCGGCCCGACAGCTGGCTTTCGCTTAGTTTAATTTGCTCAAGCGGCTGCGGGCTGGCGTGTACCGCCAGCGGCAGGGTGGCTAACAGGGAGATAATACACAGGCGAATAAAACGCATAACCACAATACATCCTTGAGTGAGGGCCGATAAAGGCGAGTAAAGAAGCGACAAATAAGAATAACCCGGCGTTTTGCTGATTCACAATTATAAACTGGTCACGCAGGGGGGTCAACAGCTGCTCCTGACCGCCAACCGACCAGCGGCTCAGCAGACCCGTCCGGCGATCGATGGTCCAGCATTGCGAACCGGCGCGGATCTGCCAGACCTCATCGCTGACGATAAGATCCGGAGCGCCGGCAGACACGGTGGGCGCCGGCAGCGCCAGCGGGGCAGGCAGGGGAAACTGTTGCCAGGCGACGCGGTGCTCCGCTTCTGACCAGGCGGTCGCCTGGGGCTGGGTCACCTCCAGCGTCAGCCACACCGCGCGGGCGCCTTCAGGCAGGATCAGGCTATCGAGCAGCGTTATCTCGTCGCTGCCCTCAGGGGGCAGCGCCAGGGTCAGGTCGCCGTGATACAGGGGTTCACCGGCCGCCTGCACCTGCCAGCGCAGCACTTCGTTATCGGTTGGGCGGAACAGGTATTCGCTGATGATGCGCACCCGCAGCGGCGAGGTCGACAGCAGCGTGAACTGAAAATACTGCTGGGCGTGCTTCGCCTCCACCAGCGACGGATGCGGCGTGCGATCGGGAAACACCAGACCGTTCATACAGAACTGGCGATCGTTAGGCTTATCACCAAAGTCGCCGCCATAGGCCCAGCCGACGCTGCCGTCGGCAAAGGTTTTGCGGATCGCCTGGTCGGCCCAGTCCCAGATAAACCCGCCCTGCAGCCGCGGATACTCGCGAAAGGCCTGCCAGTAATCGGCGAAGTTGCCGAGGCTGTTGCCCATCGCGTGGGCGTACTCGCAAAGGATCAGCGGCCTCTGCTCACCGGGCAGGCTGATCCATTTTTTGATCCCCCATTTGGGGACCGCCGGGATCGGCTGGTCGCGTTCGACGCGGGCGTACATCGGACAGATAATATCGGTGGCGGTGGTATCCGCGCCGCCGCCCTCGTACTGCACCGGACGGCTCGGATCGTTGCGTTTCAGCCAGTGGTACAGCGCTTCGTGGTTGCCGCCGCCGCCGGACTCGTTGCCCAGCGACCAGATGATAATGCACGGATGGTTGCGGTTGCTCTGTACCATCCGGGTGACGCGGGCGCTGAAGGCTGGCAGCCACGCCGGATCGTCGGACAGCCGATTCATCGGCACCATCCCGTGGGTTTCAATATTGGCTTCATCGACCACGTACAGACCGTAGCGGTTGCAGAGTTCATACCAGCGCGGCGCGTTGGGATAGTGCGAGCAGCGCACGGCGTTAAAGTTGTTCTGCTTCATCAACAGAATGTCCTGCACCATATCCGCCTCGGTGACCACCTGCCCGCGCAAATGATGATGCTCATGGCGGTTAACGCCGCGGATCAGCAGCGGTTTACCGTTGAGACGCAGCAGGCCATCGGCAATCTCGATGCGGCGAAAACCGATGTCCCACGCTTCGGCCTCCAGCAGTTCGTCGCCGCGCCACAGGGTGACCACGGCGCGATAACAGTTCGGGGTTTCCGCGCTCCAGTGCGCCGGCGTCGCCACCGCCAGGGAGAAATCGACCCGTTCCGCGTAGTGGCCGCGCTCATCCACCGTCGGGGTACCTAACGGCTGCCGCCCGGCGGCGATCTGCTCCTCGCCGCGCCACAGGCTAACCCCGACGCTGAGCCCGGCAAGCGCCGCCTCAGTCGCTTCGACGGTCGCCTGGACCTGCAGAGTGCCGTCGCGATAGAGGGCGTCAAGGGCTGGCGTCAACTGCACGTCGCATAGCCGTTGCTGCGGCTTATTCAGCAGCCATACCGAGCGGAAAATACCGCTCATCCGCCACATATCCTGGTCTTCCAGCCAGCTGCCGGCGCTCCAGCGCATGACCATCACGCACAGGCGGTTGTCGCCCGGACGCAGAAAGGGGCTGAGATCGAACGCCGCCGGCAGGCGACTGTCCTGCGAATAGCCGACCCACACGCCATTGCACCACAGATGAAATGCCGAGTTGACGCCATCGAAAATAATCTGCGTTTGCCCGTTCTCACGCCATGTGTCCTCAACCGTAAAGTGCAGGGAGTAGCAGCCGGTCGGGTTATCCTCCGGCACCCGCGGTGGGGTGGTGTCGATGGGATAGCGGACGTTGGTGTAGATCGGCGCGTCATAGCCCTGCATCTGCCAGTTGGAAGGCACAGGCGTGCCGCGGCAGTCCGGAAGATCCTGCGTCAACCACTGTGCATCGACGGCAAATGGGCTGCGGGCGTAAGAGAACTGCCACTCGCCGTCCAGTTGACGGCGGCGGGATGAAGGTAGGTTATCGCGGGCGGCAAGCTCATCGCGCCAGCTGGCGAAAACGGGATGCGCTGGCAGGCGGTTAAGGTGGGTAATGGTCTGGTTCTGCCAGTCTTCACGGGCGAGGACGGCGTGAAAGTCAGGAGTGTGGCTGCGGCCGGTATCGCTAATTTGCATATAAAACCCCGGTAAGTCAGAAATTGTCGTTCGCTAAACAGGATGGTTAACGTTATCGGGTAATTTGTTTTGTCCAGCAATCTCGGGGGAATCGAAATTAACAGACGATCACGAAAGCGGGGGCGAAGCGCTGTTTTTTGTCGCGCGTTAAACATAAAATGTTAGCGCACGACATTGTTATTGCTGAGGAGAAAAGATGCCGCGTCGTACCGCAACCCTGGAGGATGTCGCCCGCGCCGCGGGCGTGTCCCAGCAGACGGTCTCCCGGGTGCTGAACCGTCCTGAGGTGGTGTCAGCCCGCACCCGCGAGCAGGTGATCCGCGCGATGCAGGCGCTGCACTATGTGCCTAACCGCTCGGCGCAGCTGCTTGCCGGCAAAGCGGCGCCCTCCATCGGGCTGATTACCGCCTCGCTGACGCTGCACGCCCCCTCGCAGATCGCCGCCGCGATAAAGAGCCATGCCAGCCTGCATCAGCTGGAAGTGGCGATAGCGATGCCGGCGCAGGCTGATTTTGTCGCGCTGCAGGCCCGGCTGGACGAGCTGCGCGCCCAGCATATTCGCGGGGTGATCGTCAGTCTGCCGCTGGAGAGCGCCACTGCCGAGCGGCTGGTGCAAGACAATCCGGATATGGCCTGCCTGTTTCTCGATGTCTCCCCGGAGGCCGATGTCTGCTGCGTGCGCTTCGACCACCGCGACGGCTGCGGGGCCTGCGTGCGCCACCTGTGGGAGCTGGGGCATCGCGAATTTGGTCTGCTGGCGGGACCGGAAAGTTCGGTTTCCGCCCGTCTGCGTCTCGCCAGCTGGCGCGAGGCGTTGCACAGTCTGAATATTGCCCGCTCTACTACGGTGTTTGGCGACTGGAGCGCCGCCAGCGGCTGGCAGAAAACTTTCGAGCTCCTCCACCTGCAGCCGCGGATCAGCGCCATAGTGGTGGCAAACGATCAGATGGCGCTCGGCGTGCTCAGTGCGCTGGCCCAGCTCAATCGCAGCGGCAGCCGGGCAGTATCGGTGACCGGCTACGATGACACCGCCGACAGCCTTTACTTCCAGCCGCCGCTCACCACGGTGGCGCAGGACTTCGATCTGTTGGGCAAAAGGGCGGTGGAGCGGCTGATTGCCCTGATGGCGGCCCCGCAGCTGCGGATCCGCGAGCTGCTGCCGACCCGGCTCATCGTGCGCCAGTCGGCCTGGCCTGTCGCCGCCGCGGAGGACCGGCAGCAGACCCTGGCGCAGCTGAAAGCGCTGGTGGAGAAGCTTTAGCTGCTGGTCGTTGAGGCTTTATTGAAGTTGAGCATGCTAACTTCGGCAGCAAACGTAGAGAGGTAAAGCTTATCTGTCTGCGAAAAATGCAAAACACAATCTATCCATGCAAGCATTGATTTACCGCCAGTCATATGGCGGTTTTTTTTTGCCCCTTCCACCCTGTACCGACTGCTTCAGTCCGGCTTTCCATCTGGCATATCCTGCCGCGGCATGCTAGATCTTGCTTCCGGGAGACGACGGGAGACAATGTCATGATGGTGATTGAGGGTAAAGAGGCGATCGCGCGGGTGGACTGGCAGCGAGTGCGAACGATCATCGCCGAGGCCGGGCTGAATGAGCGTGATGTTCAGCAACTGGAGCAGGCGTTCCGCCAGAGTACCTTCTGCTGGTTTGGCTATGAGAACGGTCAGCTGATTGCCGTGGCGCGAGCCATCAGCGACTGTACCTGGAGCAGCTATCTGGCGGATGTGGCGATCGTCCCCGCTCGTCAGGGACAGGGCTACGGGCAACAGCTGATGCTGGCCATCCGGGAGCAACTCCTGCCCTTTGGCAAAATATTTATCTATGCGGTGGCCGATAAAATTACGTTTTATCAGCGTTTTGGATTTGCCATGTTGACTACCGGCATGGTCTGCGCCAGCGAGGAAGGCATGCAGAAAATGCAGGAGCAGGGCTATATCCGTCAGCCCTGAAAGCTGACGCTTAGAAACGCCTGGCTTAAACGTGTAAACCAGGCGCAGGCTATCAGAGGGGGCGTTCGAGCACGAAAAGATACGCTTCACGCGACCAGAACAGGGCGGTACGGCGGCGCTCCACCGACATGGTTTTCACTTCCCATCCCTCACGGGTATAGCTGCTGAGAAACTGGCTCATTTTGTCAGGGTCGGCCTTGGCTTCGCCAAAAAACAGACTGCCCAGCAGCCCCTCTTTATAGATCACTACCCGACACTCTTTCTTCATCATCGACCCTCCTGGCGACCGGTTTACTGTGGCCGTCTATTGTCCGTGGCTGCGACGATTTTGCAATCGGAGAAGGCGTAAACTGTTTACGGTACTGCAGCGGGCTGAGCGCGAAGTGCTGGCGAAAATGGTGGCGCAGGGTGCCGGCGCTGGCAAACCCGCAGCGCTCAGCGATCTGATCGATGCCCATCGTGCTCTCCGTCAGGTGCTGGCGGGCGCGCAGCAGTCGTTCCTCCAGCAGCCAGCGGGCGGGCGTTTTACCGGTGGCCTCCTCAAAGCGGCGCAAAAAGGTGCGCGTCCCCATGCCGGCGCGCTGGGCGAGGGAAGCGACGGTATGGCTGGCGGCAAGATGCTGGTGCAGATAGTCAAACAGCTGACCGAGGCGCAGGCTCTCCCGGCTGCGGGCTACCGGGCGCAGGACCTGCTGCGCCTGACCGCCGTCGCGATGGGGAGAGACGACCAGGCGGCGGGCGACGACGTTGGCGGCTTCGCTGCCGAAATCTTCACGCACCAGATGCAGACAAAGGTCGATCCCCGCCGCGCTGCCGGCGGAAGTCATCAGCAAAGCATCGCCCACGTAAAGGACGTCCTCCACCACCTGGATCTGCGGAAAACGGGACTGCAGCGCCGCGGTGTAACGCCAGTGGGTTGTCGCCTGGCGGCCATTGAGCAGCCCGGCGGCGGCGAGAACGAACACCCCGGAACAGATAGAAATAATCCGACATCCGCGGGCGTGGGCGGAAGCCAGCGCGGCGCACAGCGCCTCGGGGACCGGGGCGTCGACGCCGCGCCAGCCGGGGACCACAATCGTATCCGCCTGGGCGAGAAGTTCAGGACCGCCGTCGGTCATCAGGCGGATGCCGCCGGTGGCGCACAGCGGCCCTTCATCGACGGCGGCGACGGCGAACTGGTACCAGTTGTCGCCCATTTCCGGGCGCGGCAGGCCGAAGATCTCCACGGCTACGCCAAACTCAAAGGTGCACAGGCCATCGTAGGCGAGGGCGACCACCTGATGACGTGACGGTGTCACAGAAGGGGTTGTCAGGATGTTAGCGTTTTCTGTCATGGTTGTCGGCAGATCAGGGTGATGGGCGTCAGTAAAGTAGTGTTATCACAGACAAGGAGAAGACGCCATGAGTGTAGTAACCCAATTTCCCCCTGCCACCTCCGCTGAGGCTATCCGCTGGTTCAGCCATAAGCTGCATCTTGAGACCGACTGTGCCGATGTGCACAGCGCCCAGCGTGCCGGCGAGGTCGACTTCGTCCTGCTGCACGTGGTCGGCAGCGAGGAAGCCTTCGCCAGACGTCACCTGCCAGGCGCGCAGCATCTCCCGCACAGCCAAATTACCGCCGAGCGAATGGCCGCCTGGCCGGCGGAGACCCTCTTTGTGGTCTACTGCGCCGGGCCGCACTGCAACGGCGCTGACGTTGCCGCGCTGAAGCTGGCCGAGCTGGGGCGGCCGGTGAAAATGATGCTCGGCGGACTCACCGGCTGGGAAGATGAGGGCTATGCATTTGTTTCCGGTAAATGAAAATTTTTCATGTACCATGAAATATTCTCGTTTGCGACCCACCACTCTGCATGCCAGTATCTGGACATATAGCCATCCAGAAGTCTAAAAATTCAAATAATGAACTATCACGGTGGGCAACTAACGCGCCCACCGCTAAGGAGACAGCATGCAACGTCAACAGGCCCCGTTCCGCGCAGACATCGTCGGCAGTTTTTTGCGCCCGGACAGCATTAAACAGGCGCGTCAGCAGCTGGCTGAGGGGATTATCGACGCCGCTCAGCTACGCGAGATTGAGAATAACGCCATTCGTCATCTGGTTCAGCAGCAATGCGACTGCGGCCTGCACGTGGTCACCGACGGTGAGTTTCGTCGCGCATGGTGGCATTTCGATTTCTTCGATGGCCTGCAGGGCGTTGAACGTTACGATGCCGAGCAGGGGATCCAGTTCAACGGCGTGCAGACCAAAGCGCACGGCGTTCGCGTCACCGGCAAGCTGGCGTTTGGCGACCACCCGATGCTGGAGGATTTCCGCTATCTGAAAAGCATCAGCGGCGACGCGCAGCCGAAGATGACCATTCCCAGCCCGAGCGTGCTGCACTTCCGCGGCGGGCGGAAAGATATCGATGCCACGGTCTACCCGGATCTTAGCGACTACTTCGACGATCTGGCCACCACCTGGCGCGACGCCATCCGCGCGTTTTATGACGCCGGCTGCCGCTATCTGCAGCTGGACGATACCGTGTGGGCCTATCTGTGCTCCGATGCCCAGCGCCAGCAGGTACGTGAGCGCGGCGAGGATCCGGATGCGCTGGCGCGTATTTATGCCCGGGTGCTGAACCAGGCGCTGGAGGGTAAGCCGGCCGATCTGACGGTGGGCCTGCACGTCTGCCGGGGTAACTTCCGTTCAACCTGGATCTCGGAAGGCGGTTACGAGCCGGTTGCCGAGGTGCTGTTTGGCGGCGTTAATGTCGATGCCTTCTTCCTGGAGTACGACAACGACCGCTCCGGGGATTTCGCGCCGCTGCGCTTTATTCGTCCCGGCCACCAGCAGGTGGTCCTCGGGCTGATCACCACCAAAAACGGCGAGCTGGAGAATCCGCAAGGGGTAAAAGCGCGTCTCGCCGAGGCCGCGCAGTACGTGCCGCTCGAGCAGATCTGCCTCAGCCCGCAGTGCGGTTTCGCCTCCACTGAAGAGGGGAATGCCCTCAGCGAAGACCAGCAATGGCAAAAGGTCCGTCTGGTGACCTCCATCGCCGCCGACGTCTGGTAATTGCTTTCTTAGCGCAGCGTTGCACCGTGATGAGGCAACGCTGCCATCCTCTTCGCCACTATCGCCCACCTGCGCCGCATCCTGCTGTTTTCACAACCTGGCACCTTTTTTGCCTTATCACCTCTGGTTAGCTGTTAATTCTTTATTTTTTGCGCTACTCAGGAGTGAATCATGCAACGTAGAACGTTATTAAAAGCTTTTGCACTCTCCGCCTCTGTTATGGCTATGGGTCTCTCCTTCCAGGCCTATGCCGCCGACACCATCAAAGTCGGGATCATGCATTCGCTCTCCGGGACGATGGCGATTTCCGAAACGCCGCTGAAAGACGTCGCGCTGATGGCCATCGACGACATCAACGCCAAAGGCGGGGTGCTGGGCAAGAAACTGGAGCCGGTGGTGGTCGACCCGGCCTCCAACTGGCCGCTGTTTGCCGAGAAGGCGCGCCAGCTGCTGGCCCAGGATAAAGTGGCGGTGGTGTTTGGCTGCTGGACGTCGGTCTCGCGTAAATCGGTCCTGCCGGTGTTTGAGGAACTGAACGGCCTGCTGTTCTACCCGGTGCAGTACGAAGGGGAAGAGATGTCCCCCAACGTCTTCTATACCGGCGCGGCGCCTAACCAGCAGGCTATCCCGGCGGTGGAATACCTGCTGAGCGAGGACGGCGGCGGCGCTAAACGTTTCTTTCTGCTGGGGACGGACTACGTCTATCCGCGCACCACCAACAAGATCCTCCGCGCCTTCCTGCATGCCAAAGGGATCCAGGACAAAGATATCGAGGAGGTCTACACCCCGTTCGGCTACAGCGATTACCAGACCATCGTCGCCAATATCAAAAAATTCGCCGCCGGTGGCAAAACGGCAGTGGTCTCCACCATCAATGGCGATTCCAACGTACCGTTCTACAAAGAGCTGGCTAACCAGGGTCTGAAAGCGACCGATGTACCGGTGGTGGCCTTCTCGGTGGGGGAAGAGGAGCTGCGCGGCATCGATACCAAACCGCTGGTCGGCAACCTCGCGGCATGGAACTACTTTGAGTCCGTCGATAATCCGACCAACAAAGCCTTTGTCGCCGATTATCGCGCGTATGCCAAAGCGCACAAGCTGCCGAATGCCGATACGGTGGTAACCAACGATCCGATGGAAGCGACCTGGGTGGGTCTGCATATGTGGGCGCAGGCGGTGACCAAAGCGGGCACCACCGATCTCGATAAAGTGCGCGAGGCGATGGCCGGGCAGACCTTCAACGCGCCGTCCGGTTTTACCCTGACCATGGATGCCACTAACCATCATCTGCATAAGCCGGTGATGATCGGTGAAATTGAAGGCAACGGCCAGTTCAACGTGGTCTGGCAGACCGATAAACCCGTTCGCGCGCAGCCGTGGAGTCCGTGGATCCCCGGTAACGATAAGAAACCTGACCATCCGGTGAAAACCGTCAGCCAGTAAGCGCCACGGCCGACGGGGCTGGAGCGTCGCGCCCGTCGGCCGCTGACCAGAGGAGAACGACATGAACGCATTGCGTCTCATGAATGTGTTGGCGCTACTGCTGATCCTGCTGCCATGGCGGGCGCAGGCCGCGGAGGCGGACGACTTCGTTGCCGCCAGTCGCAGCCAGCAGGCGCAGCTGTTGACCCAGTGGGCGGCAGCGCCGCAGGCGGATCGTCTGCCGCTGCTGCGGGCGTTAACCACCGAGAGCCTGGTGATGGACGACGGAAAACATGCTTTCCGCACCCGACAGGGCGGATTACAGCCATTGGGCGCTGTCGCCGCGCCGCAGGGCGAAACCCGGCCGGTCCGTCTGACCAACCGGCTGCGCAATCTGGCTGCCGGCGCGCTGGCCAGCCACCTTATTTTAAGTGACAACGTCACGGAGAGAGCTTCCGCCGCACGAACGCTACAGCGGGAAGCGACCCCGGCTATGGCCGCGCTGCTGCAACAGCGGCTGCAGGCGGAAACCGATGATAATGTGCGGGGTCTGCTGGAGGTGGCGCTGGCGCGCCTGCAGTTGACTCAGCCTGAGGCCAGCGCGCGGCTGGCCGCCGTGACGCTGCTCGGCCATTCCGCGGACCCGGAAACCCAGGCGCTGCTGATCCCCTTTACCGATGCCCAACATGAGCCGGATGCGGCGGTGCGCGAGGCGGCCAGCGACAGCCTGCAAAAGATCAAACATCGTCTGCTGCTCGGCGATCTGCTGGGCCAGGCCTTTATGGGGCTGTCGCTGGGATCGGTGCTGTTGCTGGCCGCGCTGGGGCTGGCGATCACCTATGGCCTGCTGGGGGTGATTAACATGGCCCACGGCGAGATGTTAATGATCGGCGCCTACAGCTGCTGGCTGGTACAGCAGGCGCTGGCGCAGCTCGCGCCGCAATGGCTGGCCTTTTATCCGCTGGTCGCGCTGCCGGTGGCGTTTCTGGTGACCGCCGGGATCGGCATGGCGCTGGAGCGCACCATTATTCGTCATCTGTATGGTCGGCCGCTGGAAACGCTGCTCGCCACCTGGGGGATCAGCCTGATGCTTATCCAGCTGGTGAGGATGCTGTTTGGCGCGCAGAACGTGGAGGTGGCAAACCCGGCCTGGCTCTCCGGCGGCGTGCAGGTCCTGCCGAACCTGATCCTGCCGTGGAACCGGCTGGCGGTGCTGGCGTTCGTCCTGCTGGTGCTGTGTTTTACCTGGCTCATCCTGAACCGTACCCGTCTGGGTATGAACGTCCGCGCCGTGACGCAGAACCGGGCGATGGCCGCCTGCTGCGGCGTGCCTACCGGGCGGGTGGATATGCTGGCCTTTGGCCTCGGCTCCGGTATTGCCGGGCTGGGCGGCGTGGCGCTGTCGCAGCTTGGCAACGTCGGGCCTGAACTAGGTCAGGGATACATCATCGACTCGTTTCTGGTGGTGGTGCTGGGCGGCGTCGGCCAGCTGGCCGGCAGCGTGGCGGCGGCCTTTGGGCTGGGCATTTTCAACAAAATTCTCGAACCGCAAATGGGCGCTGTGCTGGGCAAAATCCTGATCCTGGTGATGATTATTCTGTTTATTCAGAAACGCCCGCAGGGTCTGTTCGCGCTGAAAGGGAGGGTTATCGACTAATGAGTCAACCAATCACCTTAACGCTGGCGCAGCGCGCGCCGCGGCCTCTGCGCTGGCTGGGGATCCTGCTGGTGCTGGGGCTGCTGAGTATGCCATTCCTGGCGCTGCTGCCGGCCTCCCATCCGCTGGCGGTGCCGAGCTGGCTGCTGACGCTGAGCGGCAAAATCCTCTGCTACGCCATTGTGGCGGTGGCGCTGGATCTGGTCTGGGGCTACGCGGGCATGCTGTCGCTGGGGCACGGGATCTTCTTTGCCCTCGGCGGGTACGCCATGGGGATGTACCTGATGCGCCAGGCGGCGGGCGACGGTCTGCCGGCGTTTATGTCTTTTCTCTCCTGGAGCGAGCTGCCCTGGTTCTGGTGGGGCACGCAGCATTTCGCCTGGGCGATGGCGCTGGTGGTGCTGGTTCCCGGTCTGCTGGCCCTGGTTTTCGGCTGGTTTGCCTTTCGCTCGAAGATCAAAGGGGTCTATTTCTCGATCATGACCCAGGCCCTGACCTATGCCGGTATGCTGCTGTTCTTTCGCAACGAGACCGGATTTGGCGGCAACAACGGCTTCACCGGTTTTACCACGCTGCTGGGTTTTCCGGTCACCGCCACCGGCACCCGCGCCAGCCTGTTTATGGCCACGGTTTTGCTGCTGTTGCTGACCCTGTGGCTGGGCGCGGCGCTGGCGCAGAGCAAGTTTGGCCGGATCCTCACCGCGGTGCGTGACGCCGAAAACCGGCTGATGTTCTGCGGGTACGACCCGCGCGGCTTCAAGCTGCTGGTGTGGACGCTGTCGGCGGTGCTCTGCGGTCTGGCGGGGGCGTTATATGTCCCGCAGGTGGGGATCATCAACCCCAGCGAAATGTCGCCGACCAACTCCATCGAGGCCGCCATCTGGGTGGCGCTCGGCGGGCGCGGCACCCTGATCGGCCCGGTGCTTGGCGCCGGATTGGTCAACGGTGCGAAAAGCATTTTCACCGTGGCGATGCCAGAGTACTGGCAGCTGTTTCTCGGCCTCATCTTCATCATTGTGACCCTGTTTTTACCCCGCGGGGTGATGGGCCTGCTGCGTCGAGGAGACCGCTAATGCAACCGGATGAAGGACTGTTTACCCGCCAGCTGCCCGGCGATCGCTTTCGCGAACAAACCGATCCGGTGCTGCAGCTGGAGAACATCAACGTCAGCTTTGACGGTTTCCGGGCGCTGACGGATCTGTCGCTGGCGATAGGCGTCGGCGAACTGCGCTGTGTGATCGGCCCCAACGGGGCGGGCAAGACCACCCTGATGGACGTGATCACCGGCAAGACCCGGCCGCAAAGCGGCAAAGCGCTCTATGACCAGTCGGTGGATCTGACCACTCTTGACCCGGTGGCCATCGCCCGCCAGGGCATCGGGCGCAAGTTTCAGAAGCCGACGGTCTTCGAAGCGCTGACGGTGGCGGAAAATCTCGCCCTGGCGATGAAGGGGGATAAATCGGTGTGGGCCAGCCTGCGCGCCCGGCTGAGCAGCGAACAGGACGATCGGCTGAATGAGGTGCTGCGCCTGCTGCGTCTTGACGGCGAGCGCTACCGCCAGGCCGGTCTGCTGTCCCATGGTCAGAAACAGTTTCTTGAGATCGGCATGCTGCTGGTGCAGGAGCCGCATCTGCTGCTGCTTGATGAGCCGGCGGCCGGCATGACCGATGCGGAAACGGAGTATACGGCGGAGCTGTTTCGCACGCTGGCCGGACAGCACTCCCTGATGGTGGTGGAGCACGACATGGGATTTGTCGAGACCATCGCCGACCGGGTGACGGTCCTGCATCAGGGCCAGGTGCTGGCGGAGGGATCGCTGCGGGAGGTTCAGGCCAATGAGCAGGTCATTGAAGTTTATCTGGGACGTTAAGGAGCGCCAATGTTACAGGTGGGTCAGCTACATCAATACTACGGCGGCAGTCATATTTTACGCGGGGTGGAGTTTTCCGCCCGCCAGGGCGAAGTCACCTGCCTGCTGGGGCGCAATGGCGTCGGTAAGACCACGCTGCTGAAATGCCTGATGGGGCTGATCCCGGCGCGCAGCGGTGAGGTACGCTGGCAGGATCAGAACATCACCCATCGCAAACCGCACCAGCGGGTGCAGGCCGGGGTCGCCTACGTCCCCCAGGGGCGCGAGATATTTCCGCGCCTGACGGTGGAAGAAAACCTGCTGATGGGGCTGTCGCGCTTTCCCGCCCGCGAAGCGCAGCAGGTGCCGGAGGAGATCTACCAGCTTTTCCCGGTGCTCAGGACCATGAAGCAGCGGCGAGGCGGTGACTTATCCGGCGGCCAGCAGCAGCAGCTGGCGATTGGCCGCGCGCTGGCCAGCCGCCCACAGCTGCTGATCCTTGATGAACCCACCGAGGGGATCCAGCCCTCGGTCATCAAAGAGATTGGCGAAGTGATCCGCCAGCTGGCGAGCCGCGGAGACATGGCGATCCTGCTGGTGGAGCAGTTCTATGACTTTGCCGCCGGGCTGGCGGACCACTACCTGGTGATGTCGCGCGGCGCCATCGTCCAGCAAGGCAAGGGTGGTGATATGGAGAGCGACGGCGTGCGCGCCATGGTGACCATCTGACCATGCCGGCGGCGGTCGCGCCGCCGGTTTGCGGCCTATTTGCGCAGCAGCCGCTGCAGGCGCGCCTGGCGCCAGTTTTTGATCCATTCGCCGAACACGAACAGGCGTAATCCTCTCACCACCAGCAGGGCGCCCCAGATCAGGGCGACCCAGCCGGACCAGTAGTACTGTGGATTAGTGAAGCGGTTAAGCACCGCCAGCAGCACGCAAACCACCAGCGCCACCGACAGCGAACGGAAAAAGCGGCTCTCCTGATGCACCCGCGCTTTGGCTTCCTCTATGCGCAGATCCAGTGAGGCTTCCTGGCCCGGCGCGTCTTCCCGCCGGGCTTCGCCGCCGATCTCGGCCACCGTCACCTCAAAGACCGCGGCGAGGGCGCTGAGGGTCTCCAGCCCCGGGCGTTCGCCATTCTCAATGCGCTGGATCGTGCGGACGCTGAGACCCGCCATTTCGGCCAACTGCTCCTGGGACCAGGCGCGCTGCAGCCGTAATTGTTTGACCTGATTGTTGCTGTTCATATTCGTATGCTCCATAACGTTCTGCGGATGTAAACCTGTGATGGAGTATGGTGAACCGGGCCGCCAGCCACCACGACAGCGACCCGACAACGGCCCGACAGCAACCTGACAGCCGCATGCCAGCTGGCGTCAGGCGTTGGCCAGCGGAGAATCCGGTTGCCAGGGGCGGGCATTGATCCCGCGGAAAATCATCAGCCAGGCGGCGACAATCGCCACGATAAGAATGACAAAAAGCGACCAGTGCGGCAGATGGGTGAGGATCAACCCCGTCAGCATCGGGTTGAATGCCGCCCCCAGCCACCCCAGCGACTGGGCGGAGAAGTAGCTGGCCTTCATCCCCGGCGGGGCAATATGGTCAATCAGCATATACTCCCCGGGGGCATAAATCACTTCCCCGAGGGTGAAGATCGCCGCCGAGATCCCCCACGCCCACAGGCTGGCGCCAGAGAACATAAAGCCCACAAGGCCGATCACAAAGCAGACGGTGCCGAAGGTCATTAGCGGGCGGATATTTCTCGCGCTCAGCCGCCGGCCAACCGCGTACTGCAGAGCAACCACCACCGCGGCGTTGACCGGCAGCACCACGGCCACCACTTTCTCGGCGAAATCGCTGCTGGCGACCACCAGCACATACTGCGAGAGACAGGAGGCGAAGGCGCCACCGACGAAGGAGGCCAGCAGCCCGGAGCAGGTAAACCACAGCAGCGCCCGGTCGCGCAGCAACACCGAAGGCGACCAGGGCGCTGCGCCCGGCTGGGCCGCGGCGGCGCCATCCCGCTGAAGAAACAGCTGAATAAACACCAGCGGAAAGGCGGCGCAGGCGGCCGCCAGCCAGAACGGCAAATTGATACTGTGCATTACCAGCAGGGTGCCGATGGGCGGCCCAACGGTCCAGCCGATGTTGAGGATGGTGTAGTTCAGCGAGAAGATGCGCGCTTTTTTCTCTGCTGTCAGCCGGTCGGCGAACCAGGCTTTCAGGACGGTGGAAAAGACCGAGTAGGCGCAGTTGATCAGCGCAAAGAAGATCACCACCAGGGGGGCGTTATTGACCAGCGGTATTGCGCTGAAGCCGAGAATAAACACCAGCACTGACCACACCATATAGCGCTTTTTATCGAACCTGTCAGCGAGGATGCCAAAACCCATGCTGAACAACACCCCAACCACCAGCGCCAGCGACAGGGCATAGCCAATCACATCCACTTCCAGCTGAAAGCGTCGGGTGAGATAGATGGTCATAAACGGCAGTGTGGCCCCGCGGCCGATAGTCAACAGTAACGACGATGCCAGCAGCGCGATGGTGGAGCGCCGGAGAGTGGTGATCATGATTTCCTTGCCTGTCATGTTGTTATAATTTTATGTCTTCGATCACAAATAACACGGCCATTACGCCTTGTACAGGTCATCGCGGTCGACGGGCGCACTTCCGGGCCTGCCAAAAATAATGATCTATCCCGGCGGCCGCTTTTTCGCTACTTTGATTTTGTTCACAAAAATTCCAATAACGACAGAGGCAGGGGTATGACGAGGAAAGATGGACTACTGGCGCTGCTGGTAGTGGTGGTGTGGGGGCTTAACTTTGTGGTGATTAAGCTGGGGTTGCACAATATGCCGCCGCTGATGCTGGCGGGGCTGCGCTTTATGCTGGTCGCCTTCCCGGCGCTGCTGTTTGTCGCCCGGCCAGCTATTCCGCTGCGCCTGCTGCTGGGCTATGGCCTGACCATAAGTTTCGGTCAGTTCGCCTTTCTGTTCTGCGCTATCGGCCTGGGTATGCCGGCCGGGCTGGCATCGCTGGTGCTGCAGGCGCAAGCCTTCTTCACCATCATTCTCGGCGCCTTCGTCTTTGGCGAACGTCTGCAGGGCAAGCAGCTGGCGGGGATCGCCCTGGCGATCTTTGGCGTGCTGGTGCTGGTGGAGGGCAGCCTTGGCGGGGAGCATGTGCCGCTGGTGGGCTTTATGCTGACCCTGGCGGCGGCGCTCAGCTGGGCCTGCGGTAATATCTTCAACAAGAAAATCATGTCCCAGGCGAGCCGGCCGCCCATTATGTCGCTGGTCGTGTGGAGCGCGTTGATCCCGGTGCTGCCGTTTATGCTGGCCTCATGGCTGATTGATGGCCCGCAGACCATGCTGGCGAGCCTGCAACACATCGATCTGCTGACGATACTGTCGCTGCTCTATCTGGCATTTATCGCCACTATCGTCGGCTATGGCATCTGGGGATCGCTGCTGGGGCGGTATGAAACCTGGCGGGTGGCGCCGCTGTCGCTGCTGGTGCCGGTGGTGGGAATGGCCAGCGCTGCGCTGCTGCTCGGGGAGACGCTGAGCGGACTGCAGCTCACCGGGGCGGTGCTGATTATGGCCGGACTCTACATTAATGTCTTTGGCTTACGTTTGGTGCGGCCTGGCATGGCGCGCGGATAAAAAAAGCCCCGGAGACGGGGCTATACACAATTATGCGTGTAATGGCATCACAGGTCGTGCTGCTGGTAGTACGGCACGCCAAGTTCGTCAGATTTATCATTACCAGCCGCCATATGATTGAAATCAAACGGCGAATCATTATGTTCGGAAGGGATAATCATTGTATCACGCTGGTTTTGACGCACCGGCGTGGTGTTTTGCTCCGCATAGCTGAGGCTGGAGGCCAGCGACAAGAGTACGATAGCTGCGGCAGCGAATAGTTTCATGATTTCCTCAATACGTCTTTTATAGTGCAGGCGATTAACATCAGTTATTTAGCGGATGTAGATAGCGGGATTCGCCAGGTACATTCGTTATGCGATACTTGTGGGGCGGAACATCGAAATAGTTCTTGAACGTTCGCGTCAGGGTCTGCTGCGACTCGAAACCATAGCGTTCCGCCAGGTACAGAATTGGCTCATTGCTCTGCTTGAGCTTCTGCGCAATCTCCGTCAGCTTGCGGCTGCGGATGTACTGGCCGAGGGAATGGCCGGTCTCTTTCTTAAACATACGTTGCAGGTGCCACTTTGAGTAACCGGAGCGCTCAGACACTTTTTCCAGCGACAGGGGCGATTCCAGGTTATCCTCGATCCACGACAAAATACTATGGATAGTGATGGCGTCATTATTACGTCTGGACATCATCTTACCTCTTCTTATTTTTACGGCAGGACCTTCTTGAGCAGTTGCTCAAGCATGGCGACTTCGTCCGCCGACAGATTTTTCGTTAACTCCTGGTGTAACGTCTGACCCACAACCTGATGACACTGCTCGCAAAGGGCTGCGCCGTCCGGCGTCAACTGCACCAGCACGCCGCGCTTGTCAGCGGGGTTGGGTAACCGTTCAATCCAGCCTTTGCACGCCAGGCGGTCGAGCATGCGCGTCATCGCGCCCGGGTCGACGGAAAGCACGGTTTTCAGCTCAACGGGGGTAATACATACTTCGCAACGAATGGAGCAGAGCACGCGAAACTGGGTCGCGGTAATATCCATAGGTGAGAGGTAGTCATTGAGCAGGCGATCTTTTTTCTGGTTAACCATCTGGATCAAGCGACCCAGCGGGATCATTTCATTAAACAGGTCGCTGGTACTTTTCATAATGGTTGCCCAGGCAAGTAATTAGTTGCAGGTGATACTATTGCCCAGGCAATCATAAGTCAACATTATGAATTGGCCGATGCCACGATTTGCTAAAATGGAAAAGTACGATGTGGGTCACTCTTTATGATTTTTCTAACGCTTGTTATTTTTTTGCAGAAGTGATTTATCAGCAGGCTGGCGTCAAATTTGTTGAAGCCGATATACTCACGGAATGAAACCATTCTTAAAAAATGAATATTAACGGGACTTTAATTAACTATGTTCGATTTGTTTAAAGCAATAGGGCTCGGCCTGGCGGTGCTTTTACCGCTGGCGAATCCACTCACAACCGTGGCGCTGTTCCTTGGCCTGGCCGGTAATATGAACAACGCCGAGCGTAATAAACAGGCGTTAATGGCATCGGTGTATGTCTTCGCCATCCTGATGGTGTCGTGGTATGCCGGTCAGGTGGTGATGAATACATTCGGCATATCAATACCTGGGCTGCGTATCGCCGGCGGATTGATTGTGGCCTTTATCGGTTTCCGCATGCTGTTTCCCCAGCAAAAAGCCCACGATTCGATGGAAGCGAAGATCAAATCGGAAGAACTGCAGGATGAACCGACCGCCAATATCGCCTTTGTGCCGCTGGCGATGCCAAGCACCGCCGGTCCGGGCACCATCGCGATGATTATTAGCTCCGCCTCGACCGTTAAGCACGGCGTGGACTTCCCGGAGTGGGTGGTGCTGGCGGCGCCGCCGATCATCTTTTTGCTGTTAGGGGTGATTCTGTGGGCTTGTCTGCGCAGTTCCGGCGCGATTATGCGTCTGGTTGGCAAAGGCGGCATCGAGGCCATCTCGCGACTGATGGGCTTTCTGCTGGTCTGCATGGGCGTGCAGTTTATTATTAACGGCGTGCTGGAGATCATTTCGACCTGGCATCCCTGACCGCCCGCGATGCGCAGAGAAAAAAAGCCCGCCGGCGCGATACCGGCGGGCTTTTTTGTGCGACGGATTCAGGAGTGGTGCGGCTGATGGTCTTCCAGCGATACCGGCCAGCGACGGAATATCATCAGCGACCAGACCAGCGCGACCAGCGCCGGAATGGCGCCGACGTAGCCGACGGAGGCCATGGAAAGATGCAGACTCACCTGGCTGCCGACCAGCGCCCCGGCGCCTATGCCGATATTAAAGATGCCCGAGAACAGAGACATGGCGACGTCGGTGGCATCCGGAGCGGAGGCCAGCACTTTCACCTGCATGCCGAGACCGATAATCATGATCGCCACCCCCCAGAAGATGCTGAGCAGCATCAGGTGCTGCGGGTTATGCGAGGCCGGCAGCAGCAGCAGCAGGCAGGCGAGCAGCAGGGCAATCGCCAGGCTTATCAGCCCCGACGCGTGCTGGTTACCGAGTTTACCGAACAGAATGCTGCCGATAATACCGGCCCCGCCAAGGATCAGCAGCAGTACGGTGGCAAAGTTGCCGCTCAGGCCCGCTACCGTCTGGACAAAGGGCTCGATATAGCTGTAGGCGGTATAATGAGCGGTCACCACCACCACGGTCAGAATGTACACGCTGACCAGCGCCGGGCGGCGGAACAGCACCGGCAGGCTTTTCAGCGAGCCAGAATGTTCGCTCGGCAGGGTCGGCAGCAGTTTTACGAGGCAGGCCAGGGTGGCTAACGCGCCGAGGCCGATCGCCAGGAAGGTCATCCGCCAGCCAAAGTACTGGCCGATAATGCGCCCGATCGGAATACCAAACACCATCGCCAGCGCGGTACCGGTGGCGATCAGGCTCAGCGCCTGCGCCCGTTTGCCCGGCGGGGCCATGCGGATGGCCAGTGCCGATGTTATCGACCAGAACACTGCATGCGCAAAGGCGATACCAATGCGGCTGATCACCAGCACGTCAAAATTCCAGGCAAAAAACGACAGGACGTGGCTGGCGATAAACAGAATAAACAGGCCGATAAGCAGGCGCCGGCGCTCCACTTTGCTGGTCAGCAGCATAAACGGCAGCGACATTAACGCCACCACCCATGCGTAGATGGTCAGCATCATGCCCACCTGGGCGGTTTCCATGCCGAAGCTGTCGGCAATATCCGACAACAGACCGACCGGGGCAAACTCTGTGGTGTTAAAAATAAACGCGGCGATGGCCAACGTCACGACACGTAGCCACGCTACCTTGCGTGAGACCGTATTCGTAGTCATAAGCTCTGGACTGGTGATTCAGGGAAAGATGTGACGCTGATCTTAAAACGATTGTTGGCGAAAAGACAATCATTTTGTGATCTGCGTCTCATTTCATCGCAAGGGGCTGGCCGCGGTTAAGCGATTAATTTTGCTATGGATAGTGTCAAGGGGGCGCTTTTATGTCATGTTGAAGGAAAGTAAAAAAAGTAAGGACAGGGTATGCAGGAAATTCAATTTTATCTGGTCGATGCTTTCAGCGATAAAAACTTTGGCGGCAATGCCGCGGCCGTCTGCCCGCTCAGCGAGTGGTTAGCCGACGATGTGCTCCTGAAAATGGCCCAGCAGCATAATCAATCCGAAACGGCTTTCTTTGTCCGTACCGACGAGGGCTATGAGCTGCGCTGGTTTACCACACTCGCTGAGATCAATCTCTGCGGCCACGCGACCCTCGCCGCTGCGCACGTTATTTTCGAATATCTCGACCATCCTTCGGCGACGATTCTCTTTAGCACCCGTTTTGTTGGTGAGCTGCGGGTCACCCGTAATGGCGACTGGCTGACGCTCGATTTCCCGGCGTGGTCGACCTCCCCGGTGGAAAACCCGCCGGCGGATCTGCTGACCGGGTTGGGACTCGAGGCCGCCGTTGAAGTTCGGGAAGGACGCGATTATCTGGTGGTGCTGGCGGATCGCCAGCAGGTTGAAGCGGTGCGACCGGATATGGCGCGGCTGCGAACGCTTGGCAAAATGATCTGCGTCAGCGCGCCGGATGAAGAGTATGACTTTGTCAGCCGCTTCTTCTGCCCGGGAGAAGGGGTGCCGGAAGATCCGGTCACCGGCTCCGCCCATAGCATGCTGATCCCCTGGTGGGGCGAAAAGCTGGGGAAAACCACCATGATGGCGCGCCAGGTCTCCGCTCGCGGCGGCGACCTGCGCTGCCAGTGGCAGGGCGACCGTGTGCTGATTAGCGGCCAGGCCACCACCTATATGCGCGGAACGGTTTACCTGCGAGGTTAACAATGTGTTTACGCCCGGTGGCGTCCTCTACCGGGCGGATTGGACTTAATGTTGTTCTGCGGCATTAAGGACGGGTGATTTTCCACCTTTGTCATTGATAGGTTCAATTTTACCCATCAGGAACAGGTAGTTGATTATCCCGATAACGACAAGAATGGCCGAGAAAATCAGTGCCCAGTTGAATGAGCCTGTCGCAGCAACGATCGCACCCGTAATGATCGGACCGACTGCGCCTCCCATATTCGAAACCGTATTTTGCAGCCCAGCGACAATTGAGACGCTATTTTTGGGTGCAACATCACCCGGTAAGGCCCAAACCTGCGATGCGGCGACCGTCGTGCCTGATTTCGCGACACACAAGAGAAAGACGGTCATAAACACAGAGTCGGTAAATGGTGCAAAGCCGATACAAAGTGCCATAAGCAAGCCGATAGTCAAAAACAGTTTACGGGTCGCTGTTAGAGACAGTACTTTCTTATGTACCAGACGATCCGAGGCCCAGCCAGCAAAAACTTCAATCACCATCCCGCATAATAAAGGCAGAGCGGCTACCATTCCCATTTTAATAAAATCCATACCTTTTTCTTTTACCAGGTAAGTAGGAAGCCAGGTAATAAAAAAATAGGAGGTATAATTGATGGTAAAAAAGCCGATGCACATTGCCCAAATGTTACGATAACGCAAGAGCTTATACCATTTCATGGGCAATACAGTTTTGTCGCCGTGATGTTGTTTTTGGCCATCACGAATAATACGCACTTCTGAAGGACTGATGCGTTTGTGTTCTTCCGGGTTTTCAGCATAGATAAAATACCAGGCGATAACCCATAAAATGCCCACACTGCCGATAATCAAAAAGGTCAGTCGCCAGTCAAAGGTGTAGATCATCCAGACGATAAGCGGCATGGCAATCGCCCCGCCAAATTTTGACGCACTATCGAAGAGTCCGGATACGGTGGCACGTTCTTTATCCGGAAACCAGCGTGCGGCGATCCCTGCGTTGCTGGGGTAGGCGGCGGCCTCGCCAACACCTAAAGCCAGACGCAGTGCCAGAAGTGATTTAAAACCCGTGGCAACACCCATCATCGAGGTGGCAATTGACCACCAGGCGACGGCTAAACCAAGACCTTTTTTCTGACCAAAACGATCGGCGAACCACCCGGCGGGGATCTGTAATAACGAGTATGACCAAAAAAAAGCCGCCATGATAAACCCCATCATTTCGGGGTCGAGTTTCAGTTCATCGATTAAATGTGGGGCTGCGGCAGATAATACTGTCCGGTCGATATAGTTGATGGCAATAGCCAACCACATTAACCCGGCTATCCACCAGCGAATACGAGTAGTGTTAGCTGTCGTGTTCATATATTCGGCTCTAAGTAGATGTTCGTTATATTGGTGGGAATGGCATGCTTCCCACCTCGTTATTTACAGCGAATTCATAATGTTTTCAGGTCGTTCACCACGACAGACGCAGGTAATAATATTGTTGACGCAGCGCGCGCTAATATTGCTAATTGCGCCATCCGTATATCCAGCAATATGAGATGTTGGCGCAAAATTCGCCAGGGTAAATAAAGGGTGCGTAGCGCAAGGTTCCTCGAGAAAAACGTCAGCTGCGGCTCCGGCGAGGTGTCCTGATTTTAGTGCTTCATACAACGCTTGTTCATCAACAATACCGCCTCTGGAAACATTGATCAGGAATGCCCCTGATTTCATCTGCTGTAGCCGGGCGGCATTAAACATATTTTCAGTTTCCGGGGTTAAAGGGGTATGCAGGCTAATAAAATCACTTTGCGCCGTCAGGGTATCCAGTGAGACATATTCAATCTGGTGTTGTTGTGCAAATTCTCTGTCTGGCCAGGCGTCGGTCGCGAGCACTCGCATATTGAATCCGCGCGCACGTCGCGCCACTTCCTTACCGATATGGCCTAAACCGACGATCCCCAGGGTTTTGCCATATACATCAGTGGCAAAAATACGAGGCCAGTTGCCTGCTTTCGTTTCACTGATTGCCTGATAAATCTGGCGGGCAGTATTGAGAATTAAGCCAAAAGCAAAATCGGCCACCGCATGCTTGTTGGCATCAGGAACGTTAGTGACAAAAATTTTGCGCTGACGTGTAGCGTTAAGATCGATGTTATCCACACCAACGCCGTGTTTGCAGACAATTTTTAACCTCGGGGCCTTTGCCAGCAGCGATTCATTGATGTCGGTGAAGGCGACAATCATCGCTATGGCATCAGGCAGATGCTGAGCCAGCATCTCTATAGAGGCATCGGCAGGCAACATGACCAGTTCAAGATCGGCCTCTTTCAGTGCCGAAATGGGCGCATCGTCGTATTTGGCGAATGAGGGCGAGGTGCAAATTACTTTCATAACCGTTTCCTGTTTACTGGCGACAATGAGCGTCGCAAATACAAGACCTTGCCCCAGCCAGTGATGGCCGGGGCGGATACGTAAATTAGTGAAGGTAGGTGTTAATGATATTTTTAATCTGCTGCAGCTGGTGGTCACTAAACTGCACCGCGTAGCGGCTGTCGCCCACCTCGTGACCCATTAGCTGCAGGGCTTTCTTCACCGCCGCAGGCGAGAACGCCACTTTATACAGATCGGTGCGCAGGCCCGTTACCTGCTCCTGGGCCTGGCGCGATCCGGCGATATCCCCGGCGTGAAAGCGCGACCAGATGGCGTTAATTTCAGCGGGGGCGACGTTGGCAAGCCCCGAGATGCAGGCCGAGCAGCCGTCGACAAATCCCTGATGGATAAGCGAGTCCGGCCCGTTCAGAACGTCGAAACCGTCGATATCGCGCACCGCGTCGAGAAAGCCTTTCAGGCTGTCGTAGCTGCCGGCGCTATCCTTAATGCCGACGATATTCTCGTGGCGGGCCAGCTGGCGCGCGGTCTCCGGGGCAATAGTGTTCCCGGTGCGGGCGGGAATGTTGTAAAGAAAGAGCGGGACGCTCAGCGCGTCGGCGATCGCCGTATAGTGGTTAATCAGCTCTTCCTGCTTCAAGGGCACGAACCACGGGGTAATGGCCGATACCGCGTCAACTCCGAGGCGGGCGATCTGCTGGCCCAGCCGGCGCGTCTCCCGGGTGGAAACCTCCCCAATATGGGCCACCACCGGCGCGCGACCGGCCGCCTCTTCCACGCAGGTTCTGGCGACGGCGATCTTCTCTTCCTCATTGAGGACAAAAAACTCGCCGTTGGTGCCGCCGCAGAAAATACCGTTGCCTGCGGCGAGCTGGCGCTGCACCTGCTGGCGTAGCGCCGGCAGGTTAAGCGCTCCCTCGGCGGTAAAGGGAGTGACAATGGCGGTGAGTACGCCGCTAATAGCTTTCCTCATTTAACTTTCTCCTGTTAGGCATGTTCTGGATACAGCGTTTGGTAGATGGCCGCGATCTCTTCGCGGCTGACGCTGCATGGGGCATTGTTCATCAGGCGTTTGACGTTTTGCGCCGCTGCGCTGAGGGCGGAAATACTCTCCTGAGGCACGCCTAGCGCGGCCAGGTTGTCCGGCAGCGGCAGTCGTTTGACCAGCGCCGCCAGCCATGCGACCAGCGCATGGGATTTCTCTTCCGCGCTGAGCGTGCGATCTGCATCGGGGATCAGGTCCCAGACTTGAGCGAACTTCGCCACCGCGTGAGGGCGGACCACCCGCATGCAGGGCGCCAGCAGAATGGCGTTGGCCACCCCGTGCGGCAGGTGCCAGGTACCGCCAAGCGGATAGGAGAGCGCATGCACCAGGTGAGTGCCGGCATAGTTGATCGCTGCGCCGCCGTACCACGAGGCCCAGAGCATCTCCAGCTTCGCCGTCAGATCCTGCGGCTGATTTACCGAACGCTCGATATGGCGTACCAGCTTGTGTAAACCGATTAACGCCGCGTTATCGCTCACCGGGTTGGCGACGGTGGAGGTAAAGCACTCCAGCAGATGACACAGAGCATCGATTCCGGTCGACGCCGCGATGCTGGGCGGCATGCTGGTGGTCAGCTCCGGCAGCAGGGCGACATAGTCCGGAAGCAGCACCGGGGAGATGATCCCCACCTTCGTCTTCTGCTCGGGGATCGCCAGAATGGCGTTCGGCGTCGCTTCGGATCCGGTGCCCGCGGTGGCCGGGATTAACAATGAGCAAATTCGTCGTTGCGGCTGCTCGCCTGCCAGCAGGGACGTCAGCGAGGGCGCCTCAGGGTGCAGAAGTACTGACAGCAGTTTTGCTACATCCAGTACGCTCCCCCCGCCGATACCAACGACCATCTGCGGCTGGCTGGCGCCCAGCTGGCTGACGATCTGCGTAACATCGTGATGGTTGGGCTCAGCTGGCACGCTGTCAATGACCTCAACTTCACGTCCTTCAGCCGCCAGCAGGCGATGAATCGCCTGGGTTGCCTCCAGCGCCCCGACGTTCTTGTCGGTCACCAGCAGGATTGAGGTTTTACCGGCCAGCAGCGGGAGCAGGGCCGATGAGGCGCCAGCCCCGCTGATGATTGTGCTGTGTATCGTCGCCACGCGTTTCTCCTTGGTAGTAATTGATTGAATTCAATCATTCATAAATCTTGCCACTCGTCTGATGGGGAAAAGTTATAATTTATACGGCAGCTTAATAACTTGAGCTTGCTCACATTTAATCAAATATGATTGAATATAATCAATTTAAGATTTTATCGACTACAAGGCAGGACAATGAACGACGGCAATAACAGAGTGCTGGTGCTGGCGGATGACTTTACCGGGGCCAATGACGCCGGGGTCAGCCTGGCGGAGGCGGGTATGTCGGTGGAAGTGGCCTTCACCGCCGGACAGCCATCAACCGCCCGGGCATTAATTCTCAACAGCGACAGCCGGGCGATGAGCGCCGCGGCGGCGGCGGACAAGGTCGCCGCTCTGCTGCGCGGCGCGGCGACATTCGTCCCGCACTGGCAGGTAAAGAAGATTGACTCCACGCTGCGCGGTAATCCCGGCGGCGAACTGGAGGCAATGATGGCGGCGCAAGGCTGCCGGATGGCGGTGGTGGCCCCGGCTTATCCGGCAGCCGGGCGGCATACCCGGGACGGGCGCTGCTATGTGCATGGTGTGCCCCTCGATCAGACCGAATTTGCCAGCGATCCGAAAACGCCGGTGAGCCGGGCGGAGATTAGCGAAATTATCGCCATGCAGAGCCGTCTTCCCTGTCTGACCTTGAACGCTGGCCAGCTTCCGGCGGCATTAGCGACGGCGGGCGAGGAGAAGCGAGTGTTGATTGTCGACGCCTGGGAAGACAGCCATCTGGACCAGGTGATCGACGCCGTTGCGCCCCATGCGCGGGAGACCCTGCTGGTCGGCTCGGCGGGTCTCTGCGAGGCGCTGGCTCGCCGCCTGCGCCGCAGCGAGCAGGGCCCGCTGCTGGCGGTGGTCGGTTCGATGAGCGAGATGGCGCAGCGCCAGGTTGCTGCGCTGCAGGTCCATTCCCGAGTACGGGTGATTGAAATTGATGTCGAACAGGCCTTTAGCGGATCGCCAAAGGAGGAAGCTTCACGGATCGCCGGGGCGCTGCGTGAGGGCCAGCACTGCGTGGTGACCACCCGCCCGAATCACGCCGCCCGGCACGGGATTGAAGCCCGGTGCCGTGAACGCGGTCTCAGCCGCGCCGCCTACGGGGAGCACATCTGCGCCTGGCTTGCCGACGTCACGGCACTGGTGGTGGCGCTGTGCCCACCGGGCGCCCTGTACCTCTCTGGCGGCGATGTAGCCATCGCCGTCGCGCACGCGCTCGGCGCCACAGGGTTTCAGATCCGCGGCCGGGTGGCGGAGTGCGTTCCATACGGGCATTTTCTCGGCGGCCGCTGGTCGCGGCCGGTGATGACCAAAGCCGGAGGATTCGGCACCGACACCACGCTGTTACATGTTGTGAATTTTATTGAGGAGAAACTGAGTGTCTAAGATGATTGCAGTGACAATGGGCGACCCGGCAGGGATTGGTCCGGAGATTATTATCAAATCCCTCGCCGAGGGGGCGCTGAGCGGCGCGCCGGTGGTGGTGGTGGGCTGCGCGCAGACGCTGCGGCGGATCCTGGCGCTAAATATCACACCGCGGGCGGAGCTGCGCATTATTGACCATCCCGCCGAGGCGAGTTTTTCCCCAGCGACCATCAACGTCATTGATGAACCACTCAGCGACCCGCAGGGGCTGCGCCCTGGCGAAGTCCAGGCCCAGGCAGGGGATCTCGCGTTTCGCTGCATCAGGCGGGCGACCGCGCTGGCGCTGGAGGGCGCGGTCGCGGCCATCGCTACCGCGCCGCTGAATAAAGAGGCGCTGCATCTCGCCGGGCACGCTTATCCCGGCCATACCGAACTGCTGGCCCACCTGACGCAGACTACCGATTACGCCATGGTGCTCTATACCGAGAAGCTTAAGGTTATCCATATCACTACCCATATTTCCTTGCGCCAGTTCCTCGATACCCTCAACCAGCCGCGGATTGAGACGGTGATTGGCGTGGCGGATCGCTTTCTGCGCCGCGTCGGCTATCCGCGTCCGCGCATCGCGGTCGCCGGCGTTAACCCGCACGCCGGGGAGAACGGCCTGTTTGGCGATGAAGAGATCCGTATCGTCGCCCCGGCGGTCGCCGCCATGCGGGCGAAGGGAGTGGAGGTGACCGGCCCCTGTCCGCCGGACACGGTGTTTATGCAGTGTCACGAAGGCATGTACGACATGGTAGTGGCGATGTATCACGACCAGGGGCATATTCCGCTGAAGCTGCTGGGATTCTATGACGGGGTGAATATTACCGCCGGGCTGCCGTTTATCCGTACCTCCGCGGATCATGGCACTGCGTTTGATATTGCCTGGACAGGTAAAGCGAAGTCTGAGAGCATGGCAACCTCCATTGAGCTCGCCATGCACATCGCGCAGGAATAACATGAAGGGATATAACCGGTTAGAGCAGATTATGGACTTCCTGAAAAGCCATAATCTGGTGACAGTCGACCAGCTGGTGGCGGCGACCAACGCCTCGCCGGCCACCATTCGCCGCGACCTGATCAAACTCGATCAGGAAGGGGTGATCAGCCGAACGCACGGCGGGGTGACGCTGAACCGGTTTATTCCTTCCCAGCCGACGACGCTGGAGAAAGCCCAGCGCAGTCCGCTTGAGAAGCAGGCTATCGCCAGTGCGGCGGCAGCGCTGGTGAAAGCCGGCGACGCCATTGTGCTTGACGCCGGCACCACCATGATTGAGCTGGCGCGGCAGATCACCCATCTGCCGCTGCGGGTGATCACCAGCGATTTACATATCGCGCTGTTCCTATCGGAATTTAAGCAGATCGAAGTGACGATTATCGGCGGGCGCATCGATGACAGCAGCCAGTCGTGCATCGGCGATCACGGCCGCCGCCTGCTGCAGACCATCTGGCCCGATCTCGCCTTCGTCAGCTGCAACGGCTGGGACCTTGAGAAGGGGATCACCGCCCCGACGGAGGAAAAGGCCGCCCTGAAGCGCGATCTGATGGCCAATGCCCGGCGGCGTATCCTGCTGGCGGACAGCTCCAAATAC
>OKVT01000151.1_pt1 | contig 35034 bp, 36 predicted proteins | sample 1606951 | NCBI WGS metagenome assembly OKVT01 (sample SAMN03281019, study PRJEB24777) | human gut metagenome | isolation source: fecal sample PR141 from 1 month old male Chinese infant, vaginal delivered... | place: Singapore | collected 2005-11-08
TGGACGGCGCGTCGCCCGTTAAATACCCCTCCCCCGCTGATCGGCGGGGGATTTTTTTTCAGGCTTCATGGACCTTAGCCGCCATCTCTTTCGCGGCCAGCACGCGTTCGACCGTATCGACAACCGCCTGGGTCTGCGGATCAATCTCAATATTGACGCGATCGCCCAGTTTTTTCGCTCCCAGGGTGGTCCGCTGCAGCGTCTCCGGAATAAGATGTACGCAGAAACGGGTCGCCGTCACCTCACCCACCGTCAGACTAATGCCGTCAATACCGATGAATCCTTTATAGAGGATGTATTTCATCAGCGTTGGATCCTGCACTTTAAACCAGATCTGACGGTTATTTTCGGAAGTCAGAATCTTCACGATTTCCGCGGTGGTCATAATGTGGCCGGACATTAAATGCCCGCCGATTTCATCACTAAATTTCGCCGCTCGCTCGACGTTCACTTCATCGCCGACCTGAATATCGCCAAGATTGGTAATCCGCAGCGTCTCTTTCATCAGATCGAAGCTGATGCGCGCGCCGTTGATTTCGGTCACCGTCAGGCAGCAGCCGTTGTTGGCTACCGAGGCGCCGGTTTCCAGCCCCTCCAGCATATGTGCCGGTAACTCAACCACGTGAGTGCGAAAATTGGGTTTATCATCAATGGAGACCACTTTCGCGGTTCCCTGAACAATACCAGTAAACATGTTTGGCTCCTGTTGAAAATCATGACGGTATCATTACCGCTTTCGCTATCGGGAACAATAACAGGAGGGCAAAGCGGTTGCCAGCGCGCTTCGTGCCTCGACTCTTTTTTCACTGGCTTAATAGCCAATCCTCGCTACAATAGACTGGAAATTCCTCATTTTTATCCCCTTGCTGCCAGTTACGGCGGCTTTTTTAGTCTCAAAATAACAACAATTCGAAGGTGTTCACGTGCAGAAGTATTTCGTTGAAGCGCGTCAGTTATTAGCTCTGGCTATACCCGTCATCCTTGCGCAGGTGGCGCAGACGGCGATGGGTTTTGTCGATACCGTGATGGCGGGTGGCTACAGCGCCACGGATATGGCCGCCGTGGCCATCGGGACCTCCATCTGGCTGCCGGCGATCCTCTTCGGCCACGGCCTTCTGCTGGCGCTGACCCCGGTGGTGGCGCAACTTAACGGATCCGGGCGGCGAGAGCGTATCGCGCCGCAGGTGCGTCAGGGCTTCTGGCTGGCCGGCTTTGTCTCGGTGCTGATCATGGTCGTGCTGTGGAACGCCGGATACATCATCAGCTCCATGCATAACATCGATCCGCTGTTGGCAGAGAAGGCGGTTGGCTACCTGCGCGCGCTGCTGTGGGGCGCGCCGGGCTATCTGTTCTTCCAGGTCGCCCGTAACCAGTGTGAAGGGCTGGCAAAAACCAAGCCCGGGATGGTCATGGGCTTTATTGGATTACTGGTCAACATTCCGGTGAACTATATTTTTATCTATGGTCATTTCGGCATGCCCGAGCTGGGCGGCGTCGGCTGCGGTGTGGCGACGGCCTCCGTTTACTGGGTGATGTTCGCCAGCATGCTGTGGTGGGTGCGCCGGGCGCGTACGATGCGCGATATCCGCTGCGCCGAGCGCTTCAGCGGCCCTGATTTTGCCGTCCTGTTACGGCTGGTGCAGCTGGGGCTGCCCATTGCTCTGGCGCTGTTCTTTGAAGTCACTCTGTTTGCCGTCGTCGCGCTGCTGGTCTCCCCGCTCGGGATCATTGACGTCGCTGGTCACCAGATCGCGCTTAATTTCAGCTCGCTGATGTTCGTTCTGCCGCTGTCGCTGGCGGCGGCGGTCACCATTCGCGTCGGCTTCCGCCTTGGCCAGGGCTCAACGATCGATGCCCAGGTTTCGGCCCGCACCGGCGTGGGCGTGGGGGTCTGCCTGGCGGTATTTACCGCTATCTTTACCGTCCTGATGCGTAAGCAGATTGCGCTGCTGTATAACGATAATCCCGAGGTGGTGACGCTGGCCTCGCACCTGATGCTGCTGGCGGCTATCTATCAGATCTCCGACTCTATTCAGGTGATCGGCAGCGGCATTCTGCGCGGCTATAAAGATACGCGGTCTATCTTTTTCATTACCTTTACCGCGTACTGGGTGCTGGGTTTGCCGAGCGGCTATCTGCTGGCGCTGACCGATATGATTGTGCCCCGCATGGGACCTGCCGGTTTCTGGTGCGGATTTATCATCGGTCTGACCTCCGCCGCCATCATGATGATGCTGCGGATGCGTTTTCTGCAGCGCCAGCCTTCCAGCATCATCTTACAGCGCGCTGCGCGCTAACTTGTCTAAGCCCGCCGCTCCGGCGGGCTTTTTCGTTCTTCGCTATAACGGTGCGTTGTACATTCCGTTACTCCCTGACACCAAAGACTCACTGTTAGCCTCCCGGCAGGCGCTTATAGTGTTGCCAACAGCCCCGCAGTGGGGTTACTCAAGAAACCAAGTCGAGGATTTCAGAATGAAAAAAGTATTAGCTCTGGTCGTTGCCGCTGCTATGGGTCTGTCATCAGTTGCTTTCGCTGCCGATGCGGCAAGCACCACCCCGAGTGCAGCAGCCAGCCATACTACCGTTCACCATAAGAAACATCACAAAGCGGCCGCGAAACCGGCAGCCGAGCAGAAAGCGCAGGCGGCGAAGAAACACCATAAAACGACGCACCATGCAGCTAAACCGGCGGTTAAACCGGCGGCATAATGGTCAGGGCGTTAAGGTGATCAACCGGCGCTGAACAGCGCCGGTTTTTTTTCAGGAGGACATCATGCTGCAACGCTATCGCTTCGAATTGCTGCTGTTACTGCTCATCGTCTGCGCGCTGTTTACCCTGCGCTTGATGTTTAAATAGCTGGCTGCTGAACCCATTTTCGGGCCGGCGGCGTATAGTCGCGAAAACCGGCGATAATCTCGTCTGCCGAGGTAGCGAACGGCAGCATCTCCGCGTAGCGCGGGTGCATAAACCCTTCCCGTACCATGTTATCGACCATCGCCTGAAGCGGATCGTAATAACCCTTAATATTCAGGAACGCGCACGGTTTCTCATGGATCCCCAGCTGCGCCCAGGTCCATTGTTCGAAAATCTCCTCGAGCGTCCCCGCCCCGCCCGGCAGGGCAATAAAGCCATCCGCCAGCGCCGCCATTTTGGTTTTCCGCTCGTGCATATCCTCGACCACATGCAGCTCCGTCAAGCCGCGGTGGTCAATTTCCCGCTCCACCAGGCCGCGCGGCATCACGCCGATCACCACACCACCGGCCTCCAGCGCCGCATCGGCGACCGCCCCCATCAGACCAACTTTGCCGCCGCCATAGACAAGCGCCAACCCCTGCTGCGCCAGCGTACGTCCAACCAGACGGGCGGTTTCGAGGTACAGCGGATGTTCGCCAGCTGAAGAACCGCAGAAAGTACCAATCGATTTCATCTTCGTTATGACTCCTTCTCTTCTGGTGGCCGATAATTTAACACATCGCCAACCCTTCCGCGCAGGTTTGGACTGCCTGAAAAATAAGAGCCGTGATGCTCGCTGGCGAAGAAATATCCTTGTGGTTCAGTAAAATATATCCGGAATGAGTAAAAGTTCCGCAATCGCATGCAATGTGCAAGAAAAGTGACGTTTACCTCTTGCCACATCCCCTCCCTGCCGCTAATATGCGTCCCCGTTGTCACCACAACATTGCGTTCGTAGCTCAGTTGGTTAGAGCACCACCTTGACATGGTGGGGGTCGTTGGTTCGAGTCCAATCGAACGCACCATAATGCGTTTATAGCTCAGTTGGTTAGAGCACCACCTTGACATGGTGGGGGTCGTTGGTTCGAGTCCAATTAAACGCACCATAATGCGTCTGTAGCTCAGTTGGTTAGAGCACCACCTTGACATGGTGGGGGTCGATGGTTCGAGTCCATTCAGACGCACCAATCATTTTTCCTTCTGTAATTCCTGAATTTTATCACCTGCTCCCCGTTGGTATTGCTGACTTAAAATGTTGTGTATTGGCAAAGCGTTTTCCTTGCATAGTCCATACTAGTCCACATGAGTGCTAAGGAAGCCAACCCTTTTAATGAGCATCAAAAATCGATCAACAGACCACGCCGTTTAATTTCTTAATGATAATCATTCCATTCATCATAAATATATGCATATGCAAATCGATATATCAGATCCCCCACCAGGAATTCCACAACTGAAAGTAAACCCCAGAGAAATTTATATTCATTTACTGAGAAAAAAAGAACCAACCAGCCAGCGCGATACCTGAAGCACCTAATCCCATCCCAGCCCCTCTGATAACACGGGAAAACAGGATGAGTAATGTTCGTTTTATATTCATAATCCACCAAAGAAATATTCACATATTTTGTTAAATTCTGCTGGATTCTTATCACTGGCCATACACGCTGTTTCGAAAGGTTTTACAATATCCTCAACATGAAAATACAGAAGATCCAGATCTCCCAGATTTTGTAGTTTATCATGCAGTACCGGATTTCTGCGCTTCAGATATTGGGACGTGTATATTGCTCTGGATGTTTCAGCTCCAACGGATAATAATAATCCGGCAAGACCTCCTGCAAAAAAAGCGGACACTCCTCTTGAGGCGTTCCCCTCTTCCTCATCCCGCTCCGCGTCAGGTGCTGCGGCTTCGGTCCTGCCGCCATATGGGTTAACAGTTGCTGATTCAGCAGGCTGTCGATATTGCGCCCCCCCGGTGAACAACCATCCGGTAGCGTGACTGCCCCGGCGGTTGCTTTACCAAACTGGTTACATCGTTTATCAGCCTGTTCCTCACCGCTTCATTCCATCTTTTCTGGCGTTAAGATTCATCATTACGTCCTCCATTCGTTACCCTTCGCCATCCCACCCACTGGCCGCGCTATCGCACCCGCCTGCTTTCGCGAACGCTACCGCCCGTCGCTGTCTCCCTACAGGAACCCAAAGCGCACTGGGTAAGGCAGAACGGTGATCTTTTATTTAACGCCCGGAATAGCAGTCGCTCAGCAATACATGCACAAGAAAATCCCGTTCGTATCCGCGTACTGCCGGAGTATATTCAGTTTGAATTCAGCGGAATCTCGGTTCAGATCGCGAGTGACTGCGTAATGCTGAAAAAGACGATAAGCAGAATAAAACAAATAAACTGATAATATTTTGTCATGCGAGAGAAGGAAGCTGTCTGGACGCAGGGCCGAAGCAGTGGCTTCGTAACAACAATATTCCATACTGATAACTATTCCCTGGTGTAAAAAAGCGAGCGCGCGGTACAACAGGGAGGAAACCATGCCACAGTAAAATAAAGAAAGTCCAGCCCCGACCGGGCCAGACTAACTTTTTAAGATTAACGCCCGAATTACATTGAGAATTTACATATAAATGACCTGAGCTATTGATCATCTAATAATATAGCGGACGGATCGCACACATCCAGAATAAGCTACGAAAACGCACCATGAAATACATTGCTGTCCTGATTTATATCAGTAAATCCCCCCCGACCGTTATATCGTATAACAGCTCATATTATCCAGGCGATCCTGACAGGGATAATATTCCCCGACCATAAAGCGCAGCGGCAGCTTGCGCACCTACCGTCTGACAGACAAGTCCCGCATATTGCCTTCAGACAAGGCGATGACTGGCCTGCGCCATCGCCAGGGCATCTTCCCCTGCCGGCAGCCGCGAAGGGGCATCAGGATCGTGCACCATTCGCCAGACGGCCTGAGCGACATCGGTCGCCTGCGTCACGCTGGCGTTATCCTGCATGCTGTCGAAGATCTGCTGGCCGAGCGCCGCATAGCTCTCCGGGAGCTGCCCCACCGTCCGGCGGGCGTTTTCCCCGAACCGGGTCTGCGGGGCGCGTCCCGGGAGGATCAGCCCAACGCGAATATTAAAAGCACGGAGCTCCAGCGCCAGCGACTCCGTGAAGGCATTCACCGCCGCCTTACTCGCGGTGTAGACAGCCAGCAGGGGCATCGGTTGCAGGGTGACCGCCGAGGTAATATTAACGATGGTCCCGCTTCGGCGCGCTCTGAACCGGGGGATCACCGCCTGGGTCATGGCAATCGTTCCCAGGGTATTGGTGGCAAACAGGTTGGCTATCGCCTCGCGCGGGGCGCCCTCGAGGGCATTAAGCATCCCCACCCCGGCATTGTTAACCAGCACATCAATCTCTCCGGCTTCGGCAATGGCCTCTGCGATACTCTGCGCCGAAGTGACGTCAAGGCGTACCAGCCGCAGGCGGTCGCTGGCGGGTAACACACCTTCCTGCGGAGCGCGCATCGTGGCAATAACCTTCCAGCCTTGCTCGAGAAAATAACGCGCCGTCTCCAGGCCAAAACCCGATGAACAGCCGGTGATCATTATCGTTTGCATATCTCTGTCTCCGAATGGCTTCTTCCTTTTCATCATAGACAGGCCGTGCCGGACGATATAGGGTCAATAATCCATCATTCTTTAGCAGGAGTCCGGAAATGAGCGATCCGCTGGCGGAGGTCATCGCGATGTTAAATCTCAGAGCGGTGCTGACCAAAACCATCGAGGGGGCGGGAGACTGGCGAGTCCGGCGCTCGGATCAGGGGTTGTCATTTTATGGCGTCGTGCTGGAAGGCGGCTGTCGGCTGGAAATTGACCAGCATGAGCCGCAGATCCTGCGCGCCGGGGATTTTATTCTGATCCCGGCGGCGTACCGCTTCTCGCTAACCAGCCTGACCCCGCCTCCTTCACCGGCGCTGGAAACCATCCCGGTGCAACTGGCGGAGGGACACTTTCGGCTGGGCGCCCTCGACAAGCCTGCGCAGATGCAGGCGCTGATTGGCCACTGCGCTTCCGGTTCAACGAACGCCAGCCTGCTGGCCTCGCTGTTGCCAGCCTTTGTGGTGGTCCGCAATCAACCGCGGCTGGCCACCTTTGTCGGGCTGCTGAAAGAGGAAGCGCAGGCGGATCGCGCGGGCAAATCTTTCGTTCTGGCGCGAATGGTTGAGCTGCTTTTTATCGAGGCCATTCGTTCCTCCGGCACGCTCGCGACCCCCGGTCTGATGCGCGGGCTGAGCGACCCGCGGGTCGCCCAGGCAATCCGTCTGCTGCATCAGGCCCCCGCCAGACGCTGGACGGTCAACGCCCTGGCCGCCGACTGCGCGCTGTCTCGCTCGACGTTATTTGAACGCTTTACCGACCTGACCGGGATGACCCCGATGGGCTATCTGTTAGGCTGGCGAATGACCCTGGCCATGCAGTGGCTGAGCGAGACGGGCATCAGCATTGCGGATATCGCCGAGCGCATCGGCTATGGCTCGGCCAGCGCGTTCAGCGTAGCTTTTACCCGTTATACCGGGATATCGCCGGGCAAATATGCCCGCCAGCGGGCGGCGCTAAATGTCTCCCGACCAGCTCTGACTTAACCTGCCGCAATCTCCGTCTGCAGCCAGCGCTCAAACATCTGCAGCGCTGGCTCCCCCTCCCCGCCGCCGGGTTTGATCAAGCAGAAGCGCTTAGCCAGCGTCGGGGAGCCCGGCCACGGGGCGGCCAGCGTTCCGGCGCGCAGCTCGCTTTCCACATACATCTTCGGCACCAGGGCCACTCCCTGCTGACTTAGTACCGCGGCGATCGCCATCTCATGCAGATCGTAGCGCGGCCCCTGGGCGGGGTTATCCAGCGCCAGACCGCACTCACGGGCATAGTGCAGCCAGGCGTCCGGGTTTTGCCGCCGGTGAATGCGCGTTAGCCGGTTAAGCAGCCCCGGAAGATCGTCATCCGTCAGCAGCGCAGCATGGCAGACCGGCAGCAAATACTCCGCAAATAAAAACGTCACCTCCATTCCGGTCCACGCCGGGTGTTCAAAATGGATAGCGGCATCAAATCCGCTTCCCGGCAGAATGAAGGGATCGCTGCGGGCGGCGATATTGACCACGATATGCGGATGCTGCGCCGCAAAGCGCCCGAGCCGGGGAATTAACCAGCGGCTGGCGAAGGTGGGGAGCACGGCGATCTCCAGACTGCGGCCATCGACGGGCATCCCGCTGACGTCATGGGTGTCCCGTTCCAGGCGAGCGAGGATCTCGCGGACCTGACGAGCATAGCGGGCGCCTGCCGGATTGAGCCGCACCCGGCTCCCCGTCCTGTCGAAGAGTTTACTGTCGAGGAGCGCTTCCAGACGGGCAATCTGCCGGCTGATGGCCCCTTCCGTTAACGCGAGCTCCGCCGCCGCGCGGGCAAAGTTGCCGTGACGAGCCGCGGCCTCAAAAGCCAGTAGCGCAGCGCTGCTGGGGATTTTACGACGCATAGCCAATGCTCCTTGTGCAGGCTCACCGAAAGTCAGTGACAGAATATCACTGAACCTTGAATTAACATCGTTTTTCAGCGCCATTTTTAGCCGATAGGATGATGAAAACTCACTAAAGCGCCTTGTGCGCCACATCATCTGTTCATCGAGGTCACTATGCTCTATGTCGTCGAATGCGCCTACACCGATCCCCAAAGCGAAGCGGCGTGGAATACCTTTTACAATCAGGAAAAACTACCGGCGCTGGTCTCTGTGCCCGGTTTCTACGCCTCCCAGCGCTTCCGCGCTCTCAGCGAGGGCTGCCCCTGCTACCTGGCGCTGCACGATATCCACGATGCTACCGTCATCGACAGCGACGCCTACCGCCGCAACGGCGGCGGCCATTTTGCCCGCTGGCAATCGGCGATCGCCGACTGGCATCGCCACCTCTATCTAACGAATAATACGCTGCGGGAGGTTGCCCCGGATGAAGTGCTGCTGCTGGGCGATACCGCGGAGGACTTGCCCGTCGCTGCGCCGATACTCCTGCAGCCAGGCGGCCTGGCGACCGAACAAACCCGGTATGCCGCCATCCTCCCACGAGACAACCTGCATCACCTGGCCACGACTGCCGCCGTCTTTATCTATCAGCCCATCACCGCCCGGTTACGCAACCCGGCGCAGCGCGCGTGAGGTCGCCATGTCACCTGCTCCCTTTTATACGTTGACCGCTGGCGACCTGACGGTGACTGCCGTGAGTGATGGTCTGATGTCAGCGCCGCTGTCCTTACTCTCGGGTATCTCGCGGGAGGAGGCGGAACATCTGCAGCGGCATTCAGGATTAGCCTCGCCGGAGACCATTGCGATTGGCGCCTATCTGATCCGCGGTCGCGGGAACACGGTGCTGGTGGATACCGGCACCGGCGGAGCCAATGGCGTTGGCGGCGAACTTATCGCCAATCTGGCGCGGCTCGGCGTTGGTCCTGAGGAGATCGACGCCATCCTTCTGACCCACGCCCATCCGGACCATATCGGCGGCCTGCTGTCCGCCGCTGGTACGCCAGCGTATCCCAACGCCACGGTGTTCCTGCCTACGCGGGAAAGCGCTTACTGGCTGGCAACATCCACGTTCGACAACGCCAGCGATCGCGGCCGGCGCAACGTGCTGCTTGTTCGCCGTGTACTGGCGAACTGCGCGGCGCAAATCAGCGGGGTTGATGATGAGGAGGTGATCGCCGGGATCCGCCCGTGCCCTCTGCCCGGCCATACGCCCGGGCATACCGGGTATCGTCTCGAAGCGGGCGATACCTCGCTGCTGATCTGGGGGGATATCGTCCATTTCCCGTCCATTCAGTCTGCGCGGCCAGAAGCCTCGGTCGCCTTCGACGTCGATCCTGAACAGGCCCGGCGTACCAGGGAGATCCTGCTGCGCCAGGCCGCCAGCGAACGGTGGTTGATTGCCGGTATGCATCTTGGCCTGCCGGGATTCGCCAGAGTGGAGAACACCGCCTCAGGCTATTGTCTGCGCTCGGTGTGATCGTTGAGCAGAACAATGACCACAGTAAAACCCCGGTCGCGGCATGAGCACGACCGGGGCGTTTTGTCCGGGAAAGTGGACGAGCCGTTAACCGCGGCTCTTCCAGCCTTTTTTACTTTTGCAGCTAGCTTTGGTGGCGACCCACGGGTGACGTAGCTGAGTCAACTGAAGATCCTGGGAGGCCGGGCTGGCCGACCAGCGTTTGTTGCACAGAGGCTTACGAGTTGCAATGACCATAAAAACGCTCCTAAAAAAAAATGAACCATTCCCTGGGTAGTTCCACAAGTTCAGAATTAGCGTATCACCGCGTAACGGAAGTTATTTCAATCTTTGTTTTAGAATGTAAATGGTCATCGCCCTCTGAAATAGCTTAAATTGATCCAAATCAATTTAAGTGCATTTATTTTTCGATGCTACCTATATTTTCAAGCGCTTACCTTCGCCAGTCGCCTGATTAAGACTTTTCCTATACCGCATAATACAACAGAATCAAGCGATATTATCAGATTTTTATTCTAGTTATGTATGGCTGTGTGGTTATTTGTTTTGATTATTCTAACTGATAAAATTCACTTGGTCAGTCAGCAGCGGGCAGGTACTCTGCACCGGCAAGAAGAGGATTTGTCAGGGAGTTGTGGATGACTAAAGGCTATAAACTACTTGGCTATAAGTTAGCGGATAATATTTTCTACTGCCTGCATCATCGGGAAATTATCACGCTGCGCGGGACACGGACGCAAGTCCAGCTACGCAGCACCATGGCCTGTTTACTGGAGTACCTGCTGGCGCACGGCAGAGAACGTCTGGTCAGCGATGAAGAGTTAATGATTAACGTTTGGGAAAAAAATAATCTCCGCCCTTCCGCGCAGCGCCTATGGCAGGTTATTCAGAGCTTAAAGTCTCGCTTACACCAGGCTGGCGTGGAGAGCGCGTTAATCATCCGCGTTAAGTGTGCGGGGTATTATATTAATAACGTTTACGTAGCCGAAATTTATTCATACAAACCGCCGGGGATGATGAATTATATAAACACTTCGCCTGCTGATATGAATAAGCTTCTGGTACGCAGCTAATCCCCTCCCCGCGCCGTTTACATCGCCAGCAACAGGGTTTATTCGTTGAATATTTTAATTCACAGCAATAATATTTATTTTAATATCGGTATCGCCCAGTGTTTTCGGGATATTCAGAAAACAGCGCCCGAATTAAAGGTTATTCACTCCCTGCCCCTCAGCCATCTTCCAGAACTGTCCGGGCTGGATGTGATTATTTTGTCACTGGAAAACTATCATGATTACCTGGCTGCCGCTGAAATCGCTCAGCACTTTCAGGGCCTGGTCATCGGCTTTACGTCAGCCGGCAACGTAAGGCGCGGACGCCCCTTTTTCGCGGATACCCTACTGTGGGTCAGCCAGCGCGAAGCGGTACGTGAAGTGAGCCGCCTTCTGCGCTGCCTGGCCGAGCGCCGCTGGCCACTCGTGCCGCGTCACCAACGTCAGAGCGTTTCTTTCCGTCAACGAGCCCCGCTCAACCGCCTGGAGATGCGGATGATTGATGCCACCATGAAGGGTCAGTCGGTTCATCAAATGGCCGCTACGCTGGGGATTAATCGCAAGCGGGTCTATAACGGCCTGGAAAGGATTAAAGTGAATTTCCGCCTGGTCAGTCATAGCCATTTTCATCATTTCATGACCGACAGGCTCTCTTTTAGTCGCCTGTCTGCCGACCTCCGATGCCTGACCACAGCAGCTAATGCAACCCTGCCGCCGCGCGCAGCCTCGCGGCCGGCGGAAAATCATTCATATTATTTGAAATAGTTTCGCAAATTGTTTTGATTTTAGGCTCCAGCAATCAAGCGTATTCTTTATCACATCAGGGCAACAGGCCCTTTATCAGACACCAAATTAAGGAATACGACCATGAAATTCATCAAAACTTTCGTTGCTGTTGCTGCGCTGTCTCTGTTCTCTGCTGCCAGCTTTGCTCAGAGCGTCAGCGCCACTGCCTCCACGCTGGACCGCGCGGAAGCTAAAATTGCCGCCCAGGCCGCAGAACAGGGTGCATCCTATAAAATTACCAGCGCCCAGTTTAACAACCGTGTTCATATGACGGCTGAACTGAGCAAATAAACCCTTGCCCCTAAACGTTTTCTAAAGCGCCGCCTGGACGGCGCTTTAGTTTTTCCCCCTTCCTGACATTTCCCGGCAGGTCCATGCGGCATTCGCCGGATCCCGGACAATACTGACTCTCAGCACAAAAAGAGCCTGATAGCAATAAATACCCGATTGGCTGGATTATCTGCGGCTTGTCGGCGTAAAGCGGAGAGGTCTGTCGCCGCGAATCAGTCGGAGGCCTTCCGCTGTCTGCAAAGCGGCGCCCATTTTGGCAAAATTTGCGTGGCGTGGTGAGGGTTTGCAGGGCCTCCGTGCCCTGGAAAGACTTTATTCGAAAAAGACGTCCGGATTTTCCGACAGCGAAACAAAGGATTTCGTGTTTTTATCCAGCGCCTGAATATCGCCGGTTTCGATGTCGTAGAACCAGCCATGCAGGCGCAGGGTATGGTCGCGCAGACCAACCGCCACCGAAGGATGGGTCTTGATGTTATTCAGTTGGGCGATAACGTTTTCCTGCACCATGCCGTTGACCTTATCGGTTTCGCTAGCCCAGGTTTTCTTTTCCACCACCGCTTTCGCGGCATCGGCATAGCGTAGCCAGTGAGACACCGCAGGCATCGGCTCAAGGCACTGACAGGTGGCGATCGCTTTCATCGCGCCACAGTTGGAATGGCCGCAGATCACGATATCCGTCACGCCCAGCGCAACCACGGCATATTCGATGGTCGCGGAAACGCCGCCCGGCTCCGGCCCGAAAGACGGCACGATATTCCCGGCATTACGAATGACAAAGAGCTGTCCCGGCTCCTGCTGGGTAACCAGTTCCGGCACCAGACGGCTGTCAGAACAGGAGATGAAAAGCGCTTTGGGATTCTGGCTGGAGGCCAGGCTGCGGAAGAGTTCTTTACGCTGGGGGAAGATCTCTTTCTGGAAGTTGAGGAAGCCCTCAATGATATGTTGCATAGCAGTGTCTCTTCTCTGTAGTTATTACGGTATGACAAAGATCACAGTTATTCAGTTTACCATCGATGACAAGAATGGGAATCGTTATTCAAACAGTTGCGCAGAAAACGCGCGCCGCCAACGCCTGCTTCTCCCCGTCTAATACACACCTTTTTAACGTGCTTTCCTGAACCAGTTTGCTACTCTGTCTGCTCCAACCGTCCACACGTTACCGACCGCCTGCCTGCGGCGGACATAACAGGAGTCGCTATGTTCCTATCCAGCCTGATGGCCATTGCCGCGGTGCTGATCATGGGCGTGATCAGTCCCGGCCCAAGCTTTATCTTTGTCGCGCGCAATGCCGTCGCTCGCTCGCGTCTGCACGGTATGGTTACCGCCCTCGGTACCGGCGCCGGTGCGGCCATTTTCTCCATTATGGCGATGCTGGGCCTGCAGAAGGTGCTCACCGCGGTGCCGGAGCTGTTTATTGGTTTGAAGGTGGCGGGCGGGCTCTATCTGCTGTGGCTGGGCTATAAAATTTTTCGCGGGTCGGCGCAGCCGATGGACTTTTCCGCCAGCGGGATGGCCGGCAACCGCTCTTTGCTGAAGACCTTTCGCGACGGGCTATATACTCAGCTCAGCAATCCCAAAACGGCGCTGGTGTTCGCCTCAATTTTTACCGCCCTGCTGCCGGCGCAGATCCCCACCGCCTTCTATTACATCGTGCCGCTGATGAGCTTTCTGATCGACGTCAGCTGGTATTCGCTGGTGGCGCTGGTGCTGTCTGCCGACCGCCCGCGGCGCGTCTACCTGCGGCTGAAGCGGCGGATCGACATCGCCACCGCGACGGTGCTGGGGGCGCTGGGCCTGCGGCTTATCGCCACCTCCCTCACCCGCTAGCGGGTTACACGGTATAGATGCGAATATCGTGCTGCTGAAAGGCAACGCGATATTCGCGACTGATATTCTCTTCCACCACCAGCACATCGATATCGCTGCTGGCGGCCACCACAAACCGCGCTGCTGCCGGAATTTTATCCGAAGTCAGACCAACAATAATTTCGCTGCACTGTTTAATGACCGCTTTCTTGAACTCGCAGTCGGCATAGTCAAAGCCGGTCAGGCCCGACTCTGGCGCCATCGCGCAGCCGCCGATAAACCCTTGGTCGAATAACATGCCCTGCACCTGAGCCACCGCCGCGGCGCCGACGCAACCGCCGCTCGCGCGCTGTACCTGGCCGCCAAGGATCACCACGTCATACAGCGGTTTTTTCACCAGTACCGCGGCGATCTCCGGCGAGTTCGTTACCACCGTCAGCGCCAGCTCGGTGGGCAGCGCCTCGGCCATCGCCAGATTGGTGGTCCCGGTATCAATGAAAATAGTGCCGCCGGGCTTCACCAGCCGGGCACACTGTTGCGCGATCCTGAGCTTTATCGCGCGGTTTTTATCTTTCCGCTGACTGTAATCCCCCGCTTCCGGCAGACTCAGCACCGCCCCGCCATACACCTTTTTACAGAATCCCTCGCGGCTGAGCTCATGCAGATCGCGGCGGATGGTATGCTCCGACACCTGAAGACGCGCCGCCAGCTCCGCGCACACCACTCTGCCGTTTTCCTGCAGGATCTGGCAAATCAGCGCTTGTCGCTGTTGAGGGAAAGCAGCATAATCGAGCATAACACAATCCTTAAATGATCAAAACCGAGCAGTAGCAAGCATGATCGTCTGCCCTGCTCTGGTTGTCAACGTTCCTGCCCGGAGGTTTACCATGAAAATTGCCCATTTCGCCCTGTGGACCCAACAGCTCGACGTCCAGGCCCGCTTCTGGGTGGACTTCTTTGCCGCCAGCATCAATGAAAAATACCTTAGCCAGACCAACCCCGGCTTTGCCTCCTATTTTGTTACTATCGACGACGAGGTGGTGATCGAGCTGATGACCAAGCCTGGCCTGCAGCAGGCCAGCGCGGATAATAACCATACCGGCTGGGCGCATCTGGCCCTCTCGGTGGGCGGGGCGGAACAGGTCGATGCCATCGCCCAACGCGCCGGGGCCGCCGGAATACTGATTTCGCCGCCGCGCACCACCGGCGACGGCTATTATGAGGCGGTGATCGCCGATCCCGATGGCAACCTGATCGAAATCGTCGCATAGTCAGCAGAACGCCAGTATTCAGGAGGCATCCATGGCACATTACCGGATTATCGACACCGCATCCTGGCCCCGCCGGGACCATTTCACTTTTTACCGCCAATTCGCCAACCCCAGCTTTAATCTCTGCGTGCCGATAGCGGCGCAGCGCCTGTACGAATGTGCGAAGGACCGTCGGGTCTCGTTTTTTCAGCTCGCGCTCTATGCCCTGCTGCGCGCGGCCAACGGGGTACCGCAGCTACGCCAGCGCGTGCGGAACGATGAGGTGATTGAATATGACAGTCTGGCAGTAATGACGCCGGTGATGACCGTCGGAGAGGGATTCCGTCAGGTGTGGTGCGACAATGCCCCCGAGTTCACCGCCTTCAGCGCCGCGGCCACGCCGAAGATTGTCGCGGCAAGAGAGACATCCCCGGCGCCGCTCATCGTCGATGGCGAGCATTTTATCTGCGCCAGCTGTCTGCCATGGCTCCACTTCACCTCGATGACCCATGCGGAATATGCCGTCGGCGCGGCGGTCCCCGCGCTCACCTGGGGAAAATTGCAGAATGGCGTTATCCCGGTGGCCGGGCGGTTTAACCATGCCTTCGTCGATGGTCTCCACGCCAGCCGCTTTTATGCCCTTGTCGAAGAGGGATTTAATGACCCCGAGCGGCTCTGGTTGCCGCTAACCGAAACCGCACCCTCCCTGCTTCCCCCAGCGGCGAAGGAGCGCTAACGTCTGCCCGGAACTGACCGCCAGGTGGCCTTACTCCCTGCACGGCGGTCGGTACGGGGCCACTATCATCGTTCCCTTTCAGCCGGCGAATATCGCGCAGGTGTGACGCCTGTTCAGAACCTCGCGATTGAAAAGCTGGGTCGCAGACAGCATGCTGACCAACCATCATCAGACAGCGGAAACCACTGCTTCATAGCCATAAAATGGGATTATATTGCCGATCCTTTGCTAAGGATAATTAGTTATAAATCATAGCGTTTCAGTGTTAGACAGGGCGAAGTGCGCCTCTTATCTTTCGTCATGAATTGTAAATAACCACGCAATCATTTGATGAGGTAGCACTTTTGTCCAGATTACAACAAGGATTAAAAACCAGACAAACCCGCTTCGCCCTGGCGCTAAAAGTGGCCCTGCTCGGCGGCGTGGTAGCATTTTCTTCTGCTGTCTTTGCTGAGGGTCTCCTGAAAGAAGGTATCACCCCGGCCACTGACGCCAGCCAGATCCCGGCCAGCGCCAAACTGCGGAAAGACACGGTGGTGGCCGGGATCTCCGAGCCGCAGGGGATCTTTAACCCCTACTTTTTCGTCAACGGCTGGGATGAGAACGTGACTAACGTCATTTTTTCACGCCTGATCGACTGGGACAGTCAGGGTAAGCTGGTCCCGGGACTGGCGGAGAGCTGGACGGTCAGCCCGGATAACAAAGTCTATACCATCAAATTGCGCCCTGGTCTCACCTTTAGCGACGGCTCACCGCTGACGGCGGAAGATGTCGCCTTTACCCTGACGGTCCTGCTCGACCCCAGCTATGATGGCGATACCGACATCACCCTGGCCAATATCGCCGGCGGGACGGACTACAAAGCCGGCAAAGCTGACAGCGTCAGCGGCCTGAAGGTCATCGACCCGCTCACCCTGCAGGTGACCACCACGCAGCCAGGCGCCACCACGCTGGCCAAAATTGGCGGGCCTGTACTGTCGAAAGCCTGGTACGGCAAAGGGTATCAGCGGGGAAATCTCGACTATCTGCGCTCACTGCACGGCAAGCCGCTGGGCAACGGCCCTTACGTGTACGACAAATACATTCCCGGTCAGGAAATTCGCTTCCATGCCAATAGCCATTTTTACCGTGGGACGCCGCCAACGCCGCGCTTTATCTATCGCGTGACCAATCCGTCCACCAACTTCCAGCTGTTCCAGACCGGGGAGACCGACTACGACGCCTTTACCTCGCGCCCCGACGATATTGAGCAATTGAAGATGCTCGGCTTCGCCAATATTAATCTTTACGGCTCCAGCGACTACAGCCAGGTGGAATTCAACGTGCATCGCCCGGCGCTACAGGATAAGCGGGTGCGCCAGGCGCTGATTTACGGCCTGGATAGGCAGAAGCTGATTGACGTTGTCTATCAGGGATACGGCAAAGTCGCCATCGAACCGATCGCGCCGATCTCCTGGGCCTTTAACGCTGAAGGCGTCAACCCTTACCCTTACGATCCGGCCCAGGCGAAAAAGCTGCTGGATGAGGCCGGCTGGAAAGCTGGCGCCGACGGTATCCGCGCCAAAGACGGCCAGCGCCTGGAGCTGACCCTGCTGGTGAGCAAGAAGGTACTCAACGATGCGCTGATCCCCATCGCCAAGGAGAACTGGCGGCAGATCGGCGTGCTGCTTAAGCCGCAGGTGGTGGATTTCAACGCCCTGATGGCGCAGCGCAAAGCCGGAAATTACGATTTGGCCTCGTTCAGCACCAGCACCCTCAACGACCCGCACGACGGGGTATGGGATTTCTACAGCAGCGAAGCTAAAGAGTCCGGCTACCATAACGCGGAAGTCGATAAGCTGATTAACGCCGGCAACGCGGTGCTCGACATTGAACAGCGCAAGCCGATCTACCACCAGCTGTATAAAGTGCTGGCCGACGATCCGCCGGTTATCCTGCTCGGCTATCGCGAGATCCTTTCCGCCAGCAGCGCCCGCGTCAGCGGCTTTAAGCCGGATATCTACAACGGCCTGACCGGCAGCCTGCCGGATGTAAAAATCGTCAAATAAATCCCTGGCCGCCGGGTTAACCGGCGGCTGATGTGAGACCGTCATGAGAAATTTCATCCTGAGGCGCCTGCTGCAAACGCTGCCGATGCTGCTGCTGGCCTCCTTCATTATTTTTTTGCTGTTTGCCAAAACCCCCGGCGACTTTATCGATGGCAATATCACCCTGACCGCCGCCCGCGCCGCGGAGCTGAAGGCGATCTACGGCCTCGACCAGCCGCTATTGACCCGCTACCTCCACTGGCTGGGACAGTTGCTGCGCGGTGATTTAGGCTTTTCGCTGCAGTATCAGATCCCGGTCAGCCAGTTGCTCAACCAGTACATCTGGAACTCTTTTCTGCTGGCCAGCGTCGCGCTGGTCTTTTACTGGGGCATCGGCCTGGCGGTCGGCGTGGTTTCTGCCCTGCGACCCGGCTCCTGGTTTGATCATCTGGTGAGCGTCGCGGTGTTTGCCGCCATGTCGTTCCCCACCTTTTTCCTCTGCCTGCTGCTGATTAAATGGTTCGCCGTCGATCTCCACTGGCTGCCGGTAGGCGGGATGACCAATACCGGCAGCGACGAGAGCGGCTGGCAGTATGTGCTGCAGGTGGCTGCCCACCTGGCGCTGCCGGTGCTGGCGCTGGTGATGCTGCAGGCGGGCAGCCTGACGCGCTATGTGCGCGCCAGTATGCTCGACGTGGTGAAAATGGATTTTATCCGTACCGCCCGTGCCAAGGGGTTGCAGGAGCGCACGGTGATCCTCAAACATGCCCTGCGCAACGCCCTGCTGCCGATTATCACCCTGCTGGGCTTCGAGCTGCCGGGGCTGTTCTCCGGGGCGATCATTACCGAAAAGGTATTCAACTGGCCGGGGGCGGGCCACATTCATATCGACTCGCTGGCCGCCCGCGACTATCCGGTACTGATGGGGTTTACCCTGTTTCTGGCGGTGCTGACGATCGTCGGGAATCTGCTCGCCGACGTGCTGTACGCCTGGGCCGATCCGCGTATTCGGGTGAGGTCATGATGATCCAGTCTTACTTAGCTTCCCGTCGCCGCCAGCGGCAGGCGGCTATCCCGGCGCTGGCGCACATTACTCCCTCTCCCTGGCGCCAGGGGTGGCGACAGCTGCGCCGTAACCGGCTGGCCATGTTCTGCCTGCTCCTGCTGGCGGTGATGGCGGTGTGGTGCGTGCTGGGGCCCGTCTGGTCGCCGTGGAGAGATGATGCCACCGACGCCCTGAGCATCACCCAGCCGCCCGGGGCGGAACACTGGCTGGGGACCGATTTCCTCGGTCGCGATGTCTACACCCGCCTGCTGCTGGCCGGGCGCATCTCGCTGGTTATCGGCCTGCTGACCATGGTGATGTCGGTGTGCCTCGGCTACCTGCTCGGCGCCCTCTCGGGTTACGTCGGCGGGTTAACCGACAAACTGATCATGCGCGTGGCCGACCTGGTGATGACTATCCCTGGGTTACCGCTATTGATCGTCGCCGGGGCGATGCTTTCCGAGCTCGATTTTTCGCCGGACTCGCGCATTTATATGGTGGTGGTGATGCTCAGCCTGCTGGAGTGGCCCCGACTGGCGCGGCTGGTGCGCGGGCAATGTCTCTCCCTGCGCGAACGCGATTTTATGCTGGCCACCCAGGTGCTGGGCCTGTCGGCGCGTCGCCGGCTGTTTGGCCACCTGCTGCCGAATACCATTCCGATTCTGGTGGTGATGGCGACCATGGCCGTCGCCAACGCCATTCTCAGTGAATCCGCGCTGAGCTATCTCGGCCTCGGCGGGGTGCCGCCGACGCCGTCGTGGGGCAATATGATGGATGCCGCTAACAGCCTGATCGATTTCCAGCGCCGCCCCTGGCTGTGGATGCCGCCGGGCATCGCCATCTTTATCACCGTGATCGCCATCAACGTGCTGGGCGATGGCCTGCGCGACGCCATGGATCCCAATATGAAACCGAGGCTGAAATGACCACGCCGTTAGTCTCCTTTAATCATCTCTCCGTCTCTTTCGCCGGCGAACGCTCTCGCGTGCGCGCGGTGCAGGAGGTCTCTTTCACCATTCAGGCCGGGCAAACCGTTGGCGTGGTGGGTGAATCCGGCTGCGGCAAAAGCGTCACCGCCATGGCGCTGATGGGCCTCCTGCCGCCGCAGACGGCGCGCATCGACGGCGGCGAGATCCGCTTCGCGGACCGCGATCTGCTGCGGCTGAAAGCCAGACAGATGGCCGATCTGCGCGGTCACCAGCTGGCAATGATTTTTCAGGAACCGATGTCGGCCCTCAACCCGGTGTTGACCATCGGGGAGCAGCTGTGCGAACCGCCGATCCGCCACCTCGGCGCCACGCCGAAAGCCGCCTGGCATCAGGCCATCCAGCTGTTAAGCGAGGTCGGCCTGGCGCGCGGGGACAGCCTGATGACCCGCTATCCTCACCAGCTTTCCGGCGGCATGCTGCAGCGTGTGATGATCGCCATGGCGCTGAGCTGTCGGCCCAAACTGCTGATCGCCGACGAACCCACCACCGCGCTCGACGTGACCGTGCAGGCGCAGATCCTACGCCTGCTGCGGGATCGGGCCCGGGCCAGCCAGATGGCGATGATGCTGATTACCCACGACCTGGGGGTGATCGCGCAGATGGCCGAGCAGGTGGTGGTGATGTATGCCGGACGAATTGTGGAACAAGGCGCCACCGCGGAAGTGCTACGGCATCCTCAGCATCCCTACACGCGGGGGCTGATCGCCTCCCGACCGGTGCCCGGTGAGCGGCGTCGGCGGCTGTACTCAATTCCCGGCCAGGTGCCGGATCTGGCCGCCCTGCCGGAGGGCTGCGCCTTTGCCGGGCGCTGCGAACGGGCGACGCCGCGCTGCCGGGAGGCGATTCCGCCGCTGCTCGGCGAGCGCCAGCGGGCCGCCTGCTTTTATAGCGAATTTGCGGAGGCGACAGCATGAGCGATCGCTATGTTATTGAAGTGGATGGATTGAAGAAGTATTTTCCGCTGCGCGACGGCCTCTTTGGCCAGCAGACCGGCGAGCTTCGCGCGGTGGACGGCGTCAGCTTTAACATCCGTCCGGGCACTATTTTTGGCCTTGTGGGTGAGTCCGGCAGCGGCAAAACCACCGTCGGCCGAACCCTGCTTGGCCTGTACGAGAAGAGCGCCGGCAGCGTGAAATTTCACGGTCAGGAGCTGGCCGACCTGACCGCGCCTGCCCTGCGCGCTATCCGGCCCAGGATGCAGCTGGTGTTTCAGGACCCCTATAGCTCGCTGAACCCGCGGCTGCGTATTGGCGACGCGATTGGCGAAGCCATGCTGGAGCACAAACTGTGCGCCCGCAATGAGCTATATGACCGGGTGATCGACGTGATGAAGATCTGCGGCCTGGCGCCGGAACACTATGCCCGCTTCCCGCATCAGTTCTCCGGCGGCCAGCGTCAGCGGATCGGTATTGCCCGGGCGCTGATCCTCAACCCGGATTTTATCGTCGCCGATGAACCCATCTCGGCCCTTGATGTGTCGATTCAGGCGCAGATCATCAATTTGTTTTCCGACCTGCGCGACAACCGCGGGGTCACGTTTCTATTTATCTCCCACGACCTCGGGGTGGTGGAGCATTTATGTGACGATGTGGCGGTGATGTATCTCGGGCAACTGGTGGAAAGCGCCAGCCGCGATGCGCTGTTCAACCGCCCCCTCCATCCCTACACCCGCGCCCTGCTGGCTGCGGTGCCGACCCTCGACCCGCACAGCGAACCGCAGGCGCTGGTGCAAGGCGAGATCCCGGATCCGGCCAATCCCCCCGCCGGCTGCCGCTTTTCATCCCGCTGCCCGCTGGCCAGCGAACGTTGCCGCAGAGAGCCTCCGGCGCTGCGCGAGGTGGCCCCGGGCCATCGGGTCGCCTGTCATTGGGTCGCATCCTGAGCGCGGTCAATGGGGTTATTTATTTCTAAACAACCGACCGATTGTGCGCGGCAGCGCCAGGATTTACTATCCGCCCCGTCTTGTGAGACGCGCGATAAATGAAGCGGAACATCTTTGTACTCTTTTGCCCAATGGCTTCGGGCATTTTTTCTCCACGACCGGGAGCGATCCTCCCGGCGAGATATTTAGCGGGGCGCGGTCGCCCGTCTGTCAAAACGCAGCAATGGAATTGCTCGTCCGCGTCCCGCTACCCTTTTCCCGCCGCTAATTAAATAAGGGCAAAAAAATAAGACAACATGAGATTGCCTGGGGTATAGCTTTATCTTATTTTTTAAGCGTGTACTCCCTCTTAAGGTATCAACATCATGCTTAAGCGTCGCACTCTCAAAACAGCACTGGCGGCGGTTATTTCTCTTGCCGTCATGGCCGCGCCAGCATATGCCAACCCGGGTAATGGCAATGGCAACGGCGGTGGGAATCACGGGAACAGGGGTAACCATGGCAATAGCGGCAATCATGGTAACAACGGTAACAGTGGCGACCATGGCAATAAAGGGCAAAATAAAGGCCAGTCCACTGAAGATCACGGCAAACGGAAAAACTACGGCAAGCCCGACCACGTCGACAGCGATATTAGCTTCTCACGGGCGCGCTCCCTTGCCGTGAACTACGGTCTGGTCGGCTATCAGGCGCTGCCGCCGGGTATCGCCAAAAATGTCGCCCGCGGCAAACCGCTCCCTCCGGGGATCGCCAAAAAGACCCTGCCAGCTTCTATGATTAACGACCTGCCCTATTATCCGGGCTATGAATGGCGGGCGGTCGGCGATGATCTGGTGCTGGTGGCCCTGAGCACCGCGATCGTCACCGCCGTGATTAACGGTGTGTTTGACTAAATCACCTGCTTATTGAAAAGCCTCGCCTCGGCGAGGCTTTTTTGTGCCTGATGCCGGTGAGTGACGGTTCACCGGCATAACCAGTATGATAACGGTTCAACCAACCCGGGACCGACTATGGACAAAGACACAGTAGTAACGCTGTTGAAATACAAGCGCTGGATTGACTTTGCCACCTTACAGGCGATCCGCGCGATTGACGGAACGGTACATGGCGAAAAGCGTCACCTGACCATCAGGCTGATGAACCATATCCATGTCGTTGATATGATTTTCCGGGCGAACCTGCGCGGCAGGCCGCACGGCTACACCGCGCTGAATACCCCTGAGACGCCAACCGTTGATGAGCTGGAAACGGCCATGACCGGCTGTACGGACAAATACATTCAGTACGTCAGCGCCATGACCCCCGCCGATTTCCACGAACGTATCGCCTTCAAATTTGTCGACGGCGGCGACGGCAATATGACCGCGATGGAGATGCTGAACCACATGCTCTTTCACGGCGCCTATCACCGCGGCGCGGTGGGCTGGATGATTGGCGAATGCGGCGGCGTGCCGCCGAAAGAGGTGCTGACCGTTTTCCTGCGCGACCATCATTCCTGACCGAGCGAAACCATTCGCCGTCGATTACGCGGAGAATCAGCAGGAGCTCTGCCTGATGTCGAGTATGGGTTTTCTGGTACAGGGCGCTAAGGTGGGTTCCGATCGTGGCGATAGATACGCCCAGATGTAAGGCGTCATACCCCGCACCAGCAGCTCCGCCACTGCGTTTTCGGCGGGCTTGACGTTAAACAACTCCATCAAGGCGCTGCCGGTGAGAAACGCCAGTTTCTGCAGCGCCGATTTCCACAAATCAGGATCCAGGGTGGCCATCAGCACCGTTTCCAGGATCTCGATATAAATCCGGTCCGTATCACTCGCCATACCGCCGCCTGTGAGTCACAGTTTCCGCTGCCGGAGCGGCGCATATGGCCGCCCTAATCAGCATAGTTCCGTCAGCGAAACAATGACAATCCCGGTTCGCTGAGCAGCCCGGGAAGCGTGACGCCACCGCGCTATCAAGGGGGTTCAGGATCCACTGTCGCGGGTTTGGATAGCGCCCCCCTTCCGGCATAGCGTCAGCCAGATCATCAGGGCGCACAGCAGGGTGACGACCGCCAGCCCGCTAAACAGTAGCGTATAAGCAGAGTCATAGCTCTCGCGCAGCACCCGGAGGGAAAAATCAGGCAAAAGCGCAGCCGCCTGCGGCATATTGCCGGCCCCCAGCCAGCCTGCGGCGCGGTGAATCACCTCGGGGGCATACCCGTGAACGCGACTCTGCAGGGTCAGGGTATTGCTTGCCGTTAATACCGCGGAGACGACCGCCAGGGCGATCCCCTCGCCGGCAACGCGTACGGTGTTGAACAGGCCTGCCGCCATACCGGCTTTGGCGACCGGCACAGCGGATATCGCCAGGCCATCCATCAGTCCCCAGGGAAGCGCCGCCCCCGCCCCACAGAGGATCAGCGCCAGCACCAGTTGCGGGAGGTGGTTACTGTGAAAAGCATCGCCCAGCAACAACAACCCGACGGAGGCCATCATCAGTCCCGCCGTGGACACCTGCCCCGGTGAAAACCAGCGGGTGAGCAGGGCCGCAACGGATGGGAAAACCAGCATCGGCGCGGTCAGCGCCATCAGATACAGTGCGCTCTGCGACTCACTCATCCCCTCTCCGCCCATAAAATGCAGTGGAACAATAATCAGCAGGACCACGTAGCAACAGCAGGTGGCGACAGGCAACAACAGTACGCCGACAAAACGCGGATGACGCAGCAGGGAGAGTTCCAGCACCGGGTTGTTCACCCTCCGGCAGCGTACGACAAACGCCACGAACAGCCCCCCCGACGCGATGAGCAAGGCCAGCGTGGTCAGGGATAAAAAACCGCGGGCCGGAATGACCATAAGCGATGCAGTAAACAGCATCAGGGCCAGCGTAAACAGGGTTAAGCCCAGGTTGTCGGGTGTCCGCGGCTCGCTTTTTTCTGTCGCAGGCAGAGATACCAGGCCTATAAGCAGAACCCCTGCCGAGAGCAGCGCAAACAGGGCGTATACGCCGCGCCAACCCACCGCGTCGATCATGAAGCCGATCAGCAGCGGACCGAACGCCAGGCCAATGCCGAACACCGTGCCCAGGATGCTGAATGCCCGCGTCCGCTGGGCGCCATCATACAGCTGGGCCAGCGCCGCACTGCCGCTGGCTAAAATCATCGCCGCGGCCAGGCCCTGCAGCGCCCTCAACACGCCTGACAGGAAGAGATTGTGCGTCAGACAAAACAGCAGACTGCTCAGGCAAAACAGCGCGGCGCCGGCGATAAAAATACGTTTTCTGTCGATGGCATCCGCCGCCAACCCTGCGGCCAGCAAAAAGCTGCCGAATGTCAGCATAAAGCCATTGGTCAGCCACGACAGCGCAGCGGGAGAGCCGCCCAGCGACTGCTGTATCGCGGGGGTGGTCATGACGCCGCCGGTAAAACTTAACGGCAGCAGCAAGGCCGCCATAAAGACAGAAAGCGCGGCCAGGGCGCTGGCGTATCGGGAAGGTGTTCTGGCGGTGAGTAACATCGGGCGGCCCTCATCAGTCGGCAAGGAATGAATAAACTGTCGTCATCCTATTGCGGATGTTAATGCCGATAAATAGACTGAAAATATCTTCTTAAGAGACATAAGGTTTATAATCAATGGACAGCCTCACCTCGCTGACGTCCTTTGTCCGCACCGCCGAAACGCTAAGCTTTGTTCAGGCCGCCAGGCTGCTGGGCATATCTGCCTCGGCGGTGGGTAAGAATGTCGCCCGGCTTGAGCATAAACTGGGGGTCCGGCTGTTCAACCGCAGCACCAGAAACGTCAGCCTGACGGCGGAGGGGGCCGCATTTCTGACCCGCTGTCAGAGTATCCTGGAGCAGATCCAGGAGGCCGAGTCAGAGCTGACCAGCAGTCTCTCACAGCCCACCGGCAAACTGAGGATTTCACTGCCCGTCATTGGCTACCGCCTGTTGCTCCCCGCCCTCACCGCCTTTAGCCGTCTTTATCCGCAGGTTGAACTGGATCTCGACTTTAGCGACCGGCTGGTCAATCTGATCGATGAGGGAGTTGATGTCGCTATCCGCAGCGGTGAATTAGCGGACTCCCGCTTGATCGCCAGAAAGCTGGGAGGCTTTCGTTTTGTGCTCTGCGCCAGTCCGGCCTATCTGGCGGAATACGGCGCCCCCGACTCGCCAGCGGAATTGGCGGCGCACAAGTGCATTTTTTTCCGCTTCCCCGCGACGGGGCTGATCCAGCCCTGGGAACTGCGCGGTATGCGACTGACGGGAGATTTCAGGTCCGCTGCCGTGATGACGGTCAATAACATTGAGGCCGCCATTCGCTTAAGCGCGGCGGGGATGGGCATCGCTTATGTGCCTGATTTTGTCGTGCGCGAGGCAATGGATGAGGGACAACTGCAGGAGGTGTTGCCCGGGTGTTGCATCAAGGATGGGTATTTCTCCGTCCTGTGGCCCGCCAGCCGCTACCTGTCACCAAGAATACGCTGTTTTATCGATTTTATAGCTGCGGCAGAGATACCTTTGTCACCCGCATCGGCGACCCCTGCCCCTTGTGTCTAACAATTTGTGGTGATTAGCTACCCCCACTGAAGCAGAGTGTGCCGCCCCCGTCCCTTAAGGTCAGAAAAGTCTGCACCGCTGAATCTTGATTTGCAGCACATGGCCCTCCGCTTCACCTTTCACACCAGCTCATCTGGGTGAACGGTTACCTGAGTTGAAGGTCCGCTGGGAGCGATGAGCGGACATCGTCCAGTTTAAACAGATGCCCGCAATACATACAGCAAGCTTGCCAGAGGTAACTCTGCTCTCCTACAAATAAAGTGTCCGCTTTGAGTAGGCAATCTGAGGGAGCGCTAATATGAAAAAGACCACAAGGATAAAATATCTCTGTGGTCATGGCTTCTTGATTCGAAAAATCTTTATCAGGCGAGCAATTTCATTGCCCTTCATTGATAACGGTGAATAGATTTTACTTAATCTAACAAGCTGGAGTTTTTAAGGGCATGAGAAACGTCCGGTAGCATGGGAAAAGAGTTTTGCCCGCCATATTTCTGTATTGAACAAGAGCTAATTTCAGCAGCAAAGGGGATCGCGTCCGTCAGCGAAAAACCATTAACAATGCAGTAGGCAATACCTCCAATAAATGAATCGCCGGCACCGGTGGTATCAACAACATCCGGACAGAATACAGCCGGGAAATGTCGAGTGCCATGTTCCTGGGACAATACCGCCCCTTTTTCACCGAGGGTAATGATTACCTGTCCCTTCACTCGTTTATGCAGTCCGGTTGCACAAGAATGAGCGTCATCAATCGAAGATACATCGGCACCGCTCATGAAGGCGGCTTCTGTCTCATTAACAACCAGGTAGTCCACCAGACTCAGGGCGTGGGCGGAGACATCCCGTGCCGGGGCGTTATTAAGGATAATGCGGCAATGGTGGGTGCTGGCAACGCCGATAATATACTCAACAACGGGGGCCGGAATTTCTGACTGAAGAATAACCAGTGGCTGTCCTTCGAAGAGTGACTCAGTGATGTCATCTTCACTGATAAGGTAATTAGCGCCTTTGATAATGGTGCTGCAGTAGTCACCTGATTCAAGGATCTGGACGATACCGATACCTGTGGTGGTACCCCGCTTGTTTACATTCTCTACCGATACATTATTCTCACGTAAAGAGTTGATCAGCTCGCTACCATAAATGTCATTTCCGACACACCCAACCATGCTGACGTTCAGTCCAAGTCTAGAACACTGCACCGCCTGATTAGCCCCCTTCCCACCTGGCATGAGCATTAACTCATTGCCAGTAAATGTTTCGCCCAGTTCCGGAAGCCGATCCTGCTGGACTAGAATGTCATAGTTCAGACTACCAATAACGACTACATCACTTTTCATCTTTTCAACCTTTAACTGGCGGTACGCTTGGACGCTACCGCATTTCTGGTGCTGAGTAAGCTATTTTTACTTTTGACACTGGTTTTACTGGCAATAATGGTAAAAATAGCGTCAAGAATATTCAGATGTACTATTCGGGTGGTAGCATTCTCGCCCGTGATCGGGTTATTTTTTACTGCCGAAATAATTGAATGTCGGGCAATAAGGCTAAGCGGACTGTTCGGATAATTAGTTAAACAAATCGTTTCTGCGCCGCTCTCATTTGCCATATTTACCATCTGGATAATATCCGACGTTTGTCCGGAGTGGGACACGGCCAGAAGAATATCACCTTGCCGCATCAGCGATGCAGTCATCAACTGTTTATGACTATCACTAAATACTGAAGAAAAAATCCCATTTTTAAGTAGTTTATGATTAAAATCATCAAAGATTCCACTTAAACCGCCACAGCCAGCAATAAATATTCTGGCTTCTTCAGGCTTATTAATGAATAGATATGCAACCGATTTGATGACGGCACAATCAATGACATTTAACGATTCTTGCAGGGCAAGAACAGAATTAAGAAAAGTACTTTCAAGAACACTTTCAACATACTTTTCCGAATCGGGAATAACCGGAATGTCAACAGTGTTTTCAACGGCGTTCATGTTATTAGAGACGCTTAACTTCAAATCATGAAACCCGGTAAATCCCAGTTTTTTGGAGACTTTGGTTATGCTCGATACGCTAACCTTCAAATAATTAGCAATTTCTGTGATTGACATACGTGCCAGGGACTGATGGTTATCATCTATAAAGCGGGCGATAGCTCTCTCTTTTTTACCTAGTTCAGGAGCCAGCATTCTCGCAAGTAAAAATACTTCATTACCCTTCAGCCTGCTGTGCATAACCCCTCCTGTAAATGTGAAAACGAAATTAGCACGACAAAATAATATGAAATGTTATCTGGCTCACATCCTATAAAATACTTTACTAATGTATTTTACTCTCAGTAAAATATTCATCTGGTTAATTGGTATGAAATTTTACAGTCAGTAAAATTAAATTTTAATGCGTTGATTTTAAATGGATTTACTGAAAATGAAGTTTTTATATCTGAGCGGTATAATTTTATTTATTTGCAGTAATATTTTCCCGCCTCTATTTACTGAGATGAAATTCAATCTTATAAAAACACCTGGAATACAAAACAAGGTGACTGCAATGAAATTTTCCTCCCGAATTAATTCTTTCCGTTCAAGACCTGAACTATTCGATGCGAAAAACAAAATGGATACGTGTGATCTCATTACCCGTATGGGTAGTGCGGAAGGATTAACACATATCGAACTTAACTATCCTGAGCATTTTATTGGCCAGGATAAAGAACTGATTAAAAAATGTATTGCTGATAATGGTCTGCAGGTAGGTGGTATTGCGCTGCGCTACAATAAAGACTTTATTGATGGCGAGTTTACCAACCCGAATCCTGCGTTGCGCAGTAAAGCCATTGAGACGACGCTGGAAGCCGCTGAGATGTGTAAATTTCTCGAGGGCAATACCGTCACCTTATGGTTTGGATATGACGGCTATGATTACCCGTTCCAGCAAGATTACTTCCGCGCGTATGAGCTGCTCGTTGATGCCTTACGCATCGTGACCCAGGCACATGGGGATATGCAGTTCAGCTTTGAATACAAACCTTATGAGCCGCGTACTTTCTCCTTTATTGGGGATGTTTCCTCAACCTTGATGTTGATTGATGATGTTGGCAGTGACAATCTGGGTATCACCCTCGATTTCTGCCATATGATAATGAAGAAGGAAAATCCGGCCTTCTCCCTGTTCCAGTCAGCTCGTAAAAACCGCCTCGTCGGTTTCCATCTTAATGACGGCTACGGTCATTTCGATGATGGCCTGATGCTGGGTTCCGTACATCTCCTCCAGACTCTGGAATATATCTACTACGCGAAACGCGTTGGTTTTAGTGGCCTGATTTATTTCGATACCTTCCCGAGCCGCGAAGATCCGGTCGCGGAGTGCGCTCAGAATATCCGTATGTACAAAGCACTGTCTGACTTTATTGACCGTCTCAGCATTCCTGAAATTGAGCAAATGATCCAAAGCCAGGACGCCCTGAAAGTACAGGGTATGTTACTGAAAATGATCGCCGAATAATTAAAACAACCCGAAACTTACCTCGTATCCGCGACCAGTCAGTGTCTGACACTGGAGGGAAATATGTTTGAAAAGATAGGTTTACCCAGGAATTTATTATGGGGATATATCGGCCTGACCATCTTTATGATTGGCGATGGTGTTGAGCAGGCGTGGATCTCAATCTGGCTTGTAGAGAAGGGGCTGTCTGTTGCACAGGCATCCTACCTGATCACCGCGTATGGTGTTACTGTTACGCTGGCAGCCTGGGTTACTGGCGTTCTGGTTCAGACGCTAGGCCCGCGTAAAGTCATGTTTTACGGTCTGGTAACCTTTATCATTGGCAGTATCGGTTTTATCAGTGTTGGCCTTAAACACATGGAAATGGCGTGGATGCTTCCTTTCTACGCATTACGCGGGATTGGATATCCTCTGTTCGCTTACTCATTCCTGATATGGATTAACTACAGCACGCCTGTTGCGCGCAGGGCGACTGCAGTTGGCTGGTTCTGGTTTACGTTCTCATTAGGGCTAAGTGTGATTGGGCCCTTCTTCTCTTCGATGGCGTTACCGGTGCTGGGTGAGATCCACGTGCTCTGGGTCGGCTTACTGTTTGTCCTGGTCGGGTCTGTTCTCGGGATCTGGGTCAACCGTGATGTTGTTCCTGCTTCAGAAATTCACCCATTCAGCGCGGGTGAATTACTGAAAGGGATCACCATTCTGCAGCGGCCGGTCATCGCGATGGGCCTGGTGGTGAAATCCGTAAACGGTATCGCGCAGTACGGGCTGGCCACCTTCCTGCCTCTGTACCTGATCAGTTATGGCTACAGTAAAACAGAGTGGCTGCATATGTGGTCTGCAGTATTCCTGGTGGCTATTTTTGCCAATCTGTTCTTTGGGTTCTTTGGTGACAAATTTGGCTGGCGGAAAACCATTATGTGGGTCGGGGGATTTGGTTATGCCGCTGTTCTCATTCTGGTGTGGGCGGTCCCCCAGGTACTGGGTCATAATTTCTATGTGATGGCATTTGTACTTTGCCTTTGCGGCGTGACCATGGCGGGCTATGTTCCTTTGTCAGCGTTATTTCCGATGCTTGCCCCGGACAGTAAAGGAGCCGCTATGTCAGTACTGAACCTTGGTGCAGGCCTGGGAGCCTTCATCGCTCCCGCTATTACAGCATTGTTCTATTCATCTCTTGGCGCAGGTGGTGTTCTAGGCATCTATGCCGGTTTATATATCCTCAGTGGCGTGCTTACACCTTTCCTCAAAACGCCGGAGGAGCTTAATCAGCAGGCTGAACTGAAAGATAAGGTCGCATAATCGGGTGTAACTTTACTACAAGGTCCGGGTAATCCCGGGCCTTAGTGAATCGCCACGGGTTTAACCGACATCCAGCCAGCTTTTGAACCGTTATGACTTCTTTAAGATTATTTATAATTTTTTAGTTGACCAGGCACTCAAAATTTAACGTTATTGGGTTAGACGGAAGGTCTGCTTTTGGCACTAAGCGGACTTTTCAACATCAGGACATTTCTAACGAGCCAGTGATTAGACAATCCTAGTGAGCTTTGACAAATTTTGTAACTCCCATAATCTAATGTCACTTTTGGGGCTGCGGATGTTTTCCTGGACTGTTATGTTGTGATCCCAAGATGCTGCCGGTACTTCACCGGACTCATTGCTGTAACAGGCCAACTCGGCCAGTAATCCCTTTCGAGTTTTTCAGCGGTATAAGACCTACCGTCTATAAAAAAGTTGGCTGCAGGCTACTGGTGAACGTTCATTACATACACGGCTGGACATGTACAAATAACAGACAGATAAATTTACATTTCTTTCCATGGCGTGCCGTCTGTACTCCCACCCTTTTACCTTGTTCTGGGTCAATAAAATCGCAAACATCTTTGATGCAAATCACTATATATAGAACTTAGAATGCTCTCCGGAAACAAAGACATACAACATATTGTATTGTTCCTCAGGGCCTCTGTTCGGTGATACTGCCAGATCACTTTGCGTTAAAACAGAGATATTATTTTGGTGGCAAGGCTTCGCTCAATGAGTCGTTCCGTCGCAGAAGCGCAGATAGTGTCGGATGCCACCCCTGATTCAAGGAGGCAGCATGAACAGGTGGTGTCTATGCATTCTTGTTCTGACTCTCTTTGGCTACCCTGTTGGTGGCCAAAGTGGTTGGTCCGTGAATGTCAACCATGTTAATATAAGCATATCTTTGTAAATCATATGCTTAAAAGCAAAAAAACCACCTGCCAGGGTGGTTTTTTTGCGCCCCTCTTTCAGCAGAGAGGACGGGCAAGACTTCGCTCGGGACAAATTATGCTTTGTCCATCAAAGTCCCGCAACGGATTTATTAGCCAAAGTGGCATCGATTCTATGACCAGAATCAATATCACCACTCACTTGATTGTGCTAATTCCAACAGAATCATTAGGGTTGTTGATCTCTTGATTAGTTTGCGGAGGTTATATCCCTTTCTGAGGATTTCCGTTCAGATTTCATAACAGAAAAGCCCATTAATCATAAGTATAATGGGCTTTTCTGTTATGAACACCGACGCTATACCAATAAACATCAACCACGGTGTCGTACAATTGAAACTTAATCAGGCGGCTTTTCTCCCCTCTGGGGTAAGTAAAGATACGATGAAGCTTAACCAAAAAGACTCGATGAGCTCCTGTCCATGGTTCTTCACATAGCCAACAGTGCGAGTTACAAGATGCCAGATGAAATGATCAGAAGACACCGGTAATTTTACCAGACTCCTTGCCAGACACATCCTTTATCATCCACTTCAGGGCGGCTTCCGGTACCTGGACAAGCGGGCGTCGGTCATAGAAATCAAAAAGTTCTTTAACCGCTGCGGACGTGACCATCAATTTCCAATTTCGAAATAAGATTGCTGGCCTAGAATGTGGGTTACGGAAAACCAGGGGTTCAGGCGTAGAACCCCATTGACCTGTATTTTCAGAGGTAGTCCGAGGTCATATGCTGCTTGTTTGTCAATCACCAAGGTTGGGTAAAGCCCTGTCTTCATCCGGCAATTTAGTATCTGTTACCGGGCCGGATGAAGCCTGTAGAGTTTTTCCCCGTACTCGAAGGTTTGTGAAAGCTCCTGAGAGCGGGCCGAAATCACTTTACGTAGGCTTCGCTTTTGCCGACGTGTCAAACGACGAGGGACGCGAGAGAACGTGTAAATCCCTAGCTCCTGCAAAGAGCAAATACGTAGAGCGTGTGAAAACAGGCCGGTAATGGCCATGATATTTTCTACGTCAGGATCGATGGCGTTAATGGCCTGCTCTATACGTTTTATCTTCACCCTGATCGTGTCAATTGCCGTCGCAGCATCCGTGACATTCGGGGCTTTCACCCAGATAGGTTGATGATGAAACAGCCGGTTGCGGTATTTTCTCAGCTCGATGAGTCGGTTTTGCAGTTTCTGACGCGCATCCCCGCTACTACGTGAAAACGTCGCGTAGTTCTTGAAACAGCGTCCGAAAGACTGGGGCCACAGAAAGTGCTGATGATTACCTGGGTTCCGTCCGCGGGGGGCGGCAAATTCATCTTTCAGAATGAAATGCCAGGCGCTGAAATCAGTAGCGGCGATGATTTGATCATGCGACCAGACCGGGGGGTTACCTGGATTGACGACTCTCTTCAGGCGCTGCTCCTGAACCCAGTCTGAATTCAGCTTGTCGATGGCTTGGGTTATTTTGCTGTAGAAAGTCGTGTTTTGTATTCGGTTTCGACACTGTAAGCCCGGGTTGTCCCACCATTTCTGCCCGAACCGACGAGTGGCCTCACGGTCGATGCTGTTGCGTAACGTGATTTCAAGATTCTGCAGTAACGGGTAGATTGAACTGGCGGCATGCTGTGTCCAGATGTAGACCCCGTAAATTTCGCAATCCTGTATTGGTCGAAATGTGGTGATGAAGTGATTCAGCCTCGGCGTGGTGATGAGAGGCAGGATCGGAGCATAGTTGGCGTTTTGTGGCATGTCTTTTATTTCCTGACGGGGGATCCGGTTGACACGCAAGTAGCAGGAGTGTAAATTAACTCTCGTAAGCCTGCGTGACCTTCTTCCCCTTAACTGGTTCTAGTCGTTACGCACTATAGGCAAAACGCTTTTGGAAGCCCACCTTTGGTGGGCTTCCGTCATTTCGTTTCCCTGATTTTTCCTTAATGATCGCATTCCCCGCGCACTCCTTCAATCTTGTAACCGCTGCAGTCACAGGGCGCCCTCTTCAAAAATCCATCTTAACTGTTGTAGTCACATTTGTACCACAAACAGGCCCCTTGTTGGCGTTCAGGCAAGTAGATAACGCTGACTGCCCCGCAAGCGGGACAGAGCTGATGATTTTCTGGCAATAGGTTATTCAACCTGAAGTTGCAGCAGGTGCAGTAAGTTTCAACAGATTTAATATTAAAAAAAAACAGTAAGATACTGCTTTGCTTTATAGTTCATATGTTCTTAAAATCAGTTCATGAATGCGTGCATATTCAACTTCTTAGTTCATTTGATCACCAGCTCTCCAAAGGCGCCGAGCATTACCGAAATCTTCCACGACCTGTCCAACAATCAACCTGCATCAGGCTATTCTCTTGCGCCGAAAAATCTGCATGGCTGAGCGTCTTATTGACCGAAATCTTGCTATTTCCAACACATACCCTGCAGGGCGGATGTCCGGTAAAATGTATTCATGCCCCCTGCTGCAATGCTGCCCGGATAATATGTTCCACTACCCGTATCACAGTGTTCCTTTTGTTAGCCTGCACTCAGTCCGGTCGGTTAATCAACTGGCGAAGTTCTACAAGGGAAAGCGGCGCCGTGATCTCCTCCCTGAAAACAGTGCCAGGCTAAACTGAAGTCTCCGGTCTTTCTTCCATCTCACAGAGAGGCACATCGCCATGAAAAAGACCCGCTATACCGAAGAACAGATTGCGTTTGCGCTGAAACAGGCCGAAACCGGCACTCGGGTGGAGGAAGTCTGCAGAAAGATGGGCATTTCTGAAGCCACATTTTACAACTGGAAGAAAAAGTTTGGCGGCATGGGCGTGACAGAGCTGCGCCGCCTGCGCCAGCTTGAGGAAGAGAATCAGCGTCTGAAACGTCTGGTGGCCGATTTAAGTCTGGACAAGGAGATGCTGCAGGAAGTTATCAAAAAAAGTTCTGAGGCCGGCTCAGAAACGTCAGGCGGTGCATTTTCTGCGGGGGGCTTACCGTATCAGTGTCCGACGGGGATGCGGACTGCTGATGCAGAGCAGAACCGTTTACCACTGGCAGAGCCGGCGGGATGATCGGGCGATAACCCTGCGTATCCGGGAAATAGCGGAAACCCGG
>OKVT01000157.1_pt1 | contig 33128 bp, 14 predicted proteins | sample 1606951 | NCBI WGS metagenome assembly OKVT01 (sample SAMN03281019, study PRJEB24777) | human gut metagenome | isolation source: fecal sample PR141 from 1 month old male Chinese infant, vaginal delivered... | place: Singapore | collected 2005-11-08
CTTTAATGATTCTTAATAATGATGATATACAATTACCTATACGTGTTGCGATATTTCATTATTACTTTGGCTACATTCATCCATTTTATGATGGTAATGGCCGTACAAATCGATTTATATCTACAGCTTACTTAGCAAAACATTTTCATCCTCTGATTGCATTACGCTTATCTGCTGTTATTAAAAATAATAAAAAACAATATTATGATGCTTTTAAAATGACAACAGCTGAAATTAACGGTGGGGATATAACGAATTTTGTTATGGAGTTTATATCTATTATTGAGAAAACAATTGATGATGCGATTGCTCTATTAGACAAGCGTATAAAACGTTTAGAAGATGAGCGTATAAAACTGAAAGCATTTTTTGAAAGTCATCAGATCACTGATCAAGTATTACAAAATATATACTTTTTGTTATTAGAGGCTCGTTTATTTTCCTTAGGGGCGGGTATTAGTAAAGCTGAGATTCTAAAAGCTTGTAATAAGAGTAGAGGCACAATTCATAATAGGTTCAAACAAATTCCGAATAAATACCTCGATACGGTAAAACAAGGACGTACTGAGTCTTATATGCTTAAGACGAGTATATTGGATTAGTTTTTATATATGATAAAGTGATATTTCATATTGACCTATTAAAATATGGTATAATAAGTTGTTAAATCGTATACAATCATTTTATACATATGAGGAGGCCTCATGTTACAACGTATGTGTGCAGTTATATTGTTTGTAGTAGCGCTGCTTATATCTGTTATACCTAATGCCGATGCACGTCAAGATATATATGCTTTCACCTATAATGGTAATAATTGGTACGTGGATCGTGATTCCATTGATCGCAGTAAACCGGACGGCTTGCTTCACTTTACGGTGTATACCATGATTGGTTTGCGCTATGATGTGGCGAGCGGTAGCGAATATTATAATGCTGATGTATATTACTATGATCAAAAATTATCTACCGAAGGTGGTCAATTACTATATCGTAACCCTGGAATCTTGGCGGCAGCACGGGTGGCACGTCAACAACCGGATGCGCCTAAACAAGCACCAAAGGCAGTAACTCAAATAGCACAAACAGCGCCTCCAGCTACAGTAGTAAAGGCCTTGTCTACGCCGCAAGAGGTGGCTGTACCAAAAAATGGCCCAGTACAAGTTAATACACAGGTGCCAATTACGTTCCCTGTGAAAAAGGTGGCGGCCAAAACGGTAATGACGAATCATAAAACACCGCATCAAGGACAAACTGATTCCCAAGATACTACAGATACAGAGAATCATCAGTAGGTTAAATAAAATCAACTGCAAGTCAAATAGAATTAATTGCAGGTTAAATAGAATTAATTGTAGGTTAAATAGAATCAACTGCAAGTTAGTTATATGCCAATTGAGAATAGCTTGATTGGATATACAGCTAGCTTGCAGTTTTTTTTATAGTTAGAAGGTTATCGTTCTCAAATTGTATGCATTATTTTTGGCTAGTATACAAAATTTGCAAGTCAGCATTTTAATGAGGCATTAATGAACTATATAGTATATAATAGATTAGAAATATCTGAGTGTTAGGATGGACGATTCTATAACTGGGAGGGGATAGGATCATACTACATCTATATTGAAATTGAGCTTGCAACAGAAAGAGAGAGCGATGAAGCAGTTCGTTAAAAGGTTTATATGTGGTGTATTGCTAGTAACAACGGTGTGTGCTGTGGCCGGATGTTACAAAGATGAAGCAAAGACTGTAGCGGAAGAACGTACACCTACAAGTTTTAGGGCTATAGCCGCAACCAATGCATCGGTCGAGGATAAGGCGGATTTAATGGTGAAAAATATGTCTCGCGAGGACAAAATCGGCCAATTGATTCTCATGGGTCTCGACGGTACCACATTAGATGAGCCACAAAAAGAAATGATGCGCAAATACCGTGTAGGCGGTATTTTATTAGATAATAATAATATGGAATCCAAGGAACAACTACGGACTTTCACAAAAGGGATTCGAGATAATGCAAATATTGCGAGCCTAGCGCCTCCGTTCATCGCGATTCATCGGGAACGGATGCCTTATCGCCCTAATGTGATGATTCCTTGGGTGGAACCTAACATTATCTCTAAAAAGGGCCTTGATGCGGTGGGTAGCCTCGCGACGCGTACCTCCATTGAGATGCGCGACCTTGGATTTAATCTAAATTTAGGGCCCATGGTAAATACACATTCCTTCTATTCCTATACACAGGATCTCGACCGGGCCGCACAGATTGGCGAATTGATTACGAAGCGATATGCGGCGAATCAAGTGTTCACGGCGTACCAATTTTTCCCAGGTGGGGCCGATTTTACCGTGCCTGGCATGCGAGTCGATGTATCGAAGGACGCACTGATGGACGATGATACGCGCGTTTTTGTGCAGCTGATCCAATCTACGGCACAGGAGCGACCTATGATTATGGTGAATTCTGTGAAAGTCACCTCTATGGATGCAAAAAATCCCGTTAGTTTGTCTAAACCGATTATCACCGATTGGCTGCGCGGTGAATTGGGCTTTACTGGCGTGGTTTTATCCGATGATATCGAAGTCGGTGCGGCCATTACCGGCATCGCCGTAGGTGATTATGCGGTACGTACCATCAAGGCTGGTGGCGATATGGTAGCCGTGTGTAAACACTCGAATCATATCAAGGAAATTCATACCGCCTTAACACAAGCCGTAGAAGATGGCACTATTACCGAAGCAGAACTCAATGCTGCGGTGCGGCGTATCATGATTATGAAATTTACCAACAATCAATAAAACTCTTTTCTCTTTTTGATATGTATCCCCTTTACTGCTTGTTCAGTAAAAGGGGGGGCATATCATTTGAGGAGAGAGTTTTTTATGTGTAAATGATGAATTTATTATATATTTGTTAAAATACATAAAATATATTTTATAGATTATTTAGATTATGATATAATAGGTTCCTAAGGACTGAATTTAAGGGAGGTGAGATCTTATATGAAGTGTGTGAACCATGAGAGGGTAATTGATTCCATCATGGAACAATACGAGAAGGCCTGTATGGATATGAGTGTTGTATACGGGCCTTATAGCGTAGGAAAAACCTATATTGCAAAGGAACTGCAAAACCGATTAACGTCGAATCATGTGGTTTACTTGCTAGGGCGACTAGCGAACGAATCCGTTCATATTCGATCCATTGAGAGAGGATTGGATATGCCATCTGGGTCATTTGGCACTCTAGAGGAGGCTTTGCGTAGAGTATTTCAAATGAGCGTTGATAAACATATGATGTTTATTATTGACGATTACCCGGCTCTAGTAGATACGGCACCACAGGTGCCCATCCTATTACGGGAATTGATGGAAACCTATCGTGACTATGGCAAGATGTTTGTACTCCTCATGGGAACCCATGTGGACGAATTAAAAGGGCGAATCTTGGGCGAATCTAGCTTGATTGCCCCATATATTCATAGTCACTTTAAGGTAGAACCTTTCACCCTTGATGATGTGAGAGCATTAGGGTGGAACTATACCGATGAAGATCTTGCGAAACTATACCATGTAACAGGAGGTATGCCAGGCAATCTAGTGTATATCGACCCTACTGCATCCGTAGATGATAATATTGTGCGTCTATTCTTTAGACCAGAAGGCGCCCTATATATGGAACCGCAACGACTACTCATGCGTTATATTCGTAACGCTGGGGCAGCCAATGCCATTTTATATGCACTAGCACAGCTAGATAAACCATTCTATACAGAGTTGTGCCATGCCAGCGAACTGAAAAGTGGTACCTTTGCGACCCGTATGGCCGACTTGTTAGACATGGCCATTATAGGCCGTCTCCAAGGGGGCAGCCGAGGTCCATTGCGCTATTCGGACTATCACTTTGTGAATACCATGTTCCAATTTTGGTTTGAATACGTATTCCCTTACATGGAGGACATTCATTGTGGGGATGGGCAGCATGTCTACGATACCATGGTGAAACCAGTATTCGCTAAGAATCTATCATTGGTGTACTAACTAAGTCTGGATTATTCTGTTGAAAGCTGTATATTAGCGCTAACAAAGATCATATAATCTGCGAAACAAGTAAATTCATATAATTGGCGTACTTCATTGAAAATGCGTTGAAATTTTATACAAATACATATTCGAAAACAAAAATTCCGCTGTAAATCTATGCATTTTCAGCGGAATTTCTTATTTGTCTAAATACTCACTTGGGTGTATATTTCAATTGAGCCTAGGCAGAAAGGAACAAATATGAATATGAAACATGTGGTATGTCCCCAAAAGGTATTACAAGCGGTGACAGACCTTAGTTTAGTACGCGTCTGCCAAGAACGCTGCGTATCTGTGCTCAGCACAGAACGGGCGGTGTGGCCCATCGAGGAACTCACCATCGATGCAGCACAAGTCGAACTATGCCGTCGCTATCGGCCACTCATCATCAGCTATGCGAACCGATATAGCACCGAAGCACTGACGGACGATGTCGAATCATTTCTGTGGATCATCTTTATCGAAGCCATCTACAGCTTTCATACATCAGGTAAGGTACCATTTTCAGGGTATGTGAAAGCCGCCATTCGCTACGGTTATTTGAACTTTTACAAGCGGTCCGTTCAGCAATGGAAACGGGAATTGACCTTGCCGCCCTGCACGGGTGACGATGTATCTGAGCTGGCGATGGACCAATTCCCCGATGATGTAGATATCGAGCGAGACATCGTTGGCACCTCCAATGAGGACGAATTGCGCACTCGTCTGTGGACTGCATTTCAAAAACTACCGGTAGAACAACAAGAATTATTGTATGCCTTATATAAGGATGGTAAAAGCTGTGTCTCTATTGGTTGTGAATTGCACCAGTCGAGGCAGGCTGTGCAACAACGCCATCAAAAGGCCATCGACCAATTGCGATATTACATGATGGTGGCAGACAACAAAGAATTGGATATCCAAGATATGCAAAATATGCATAGTTATAAGTAGCTTTAAAAAATCTAAAATATTTTTTAATTTATATATTTACAGCTTGTAATTATAGGTATACAATTAACTCATAAGTGCTGCTAAAGCACATTTATATAACACGTGTTATTTATACAATTTTACAAGAGGAATTCCTTAGTTTTATTACTCATTAATCTTAAGAAAGGTTATAATGATGCATAATACAGCGTATCAAACGGTAAGTAATAAAGAATCAATTTCTTGTAATCCAAATGCGATATATGGCGATGTAGCTCACCATATATGTTGCTTAATCCCTGTTTACATAGATGGCGGTGACTGTACCGCATGTTACTATGTAGATGGTCGGCGTGATATCATTCACAAATCCATTAAAACAGTATTGCGAGAGATAGCACGACACGAGGGTGTTCTAGCAAACGGCATTCAATCAACAAGACGGTCAAAGCCCATGTATACGGATCCACGAACGTTAGGTCCTAACATGACATTTGCTTGTCTTAAAGCACGGAAACCAATTGCGCGCGATGTGGTGTATGGTTTATTCAATGTTATCATTCCATTTCAATACCATATTGAGCCAGGACCAGAACCACATACAACGTATATCATCATAGGAGACTTTGATCCTATACTCGTATTTCATTCCCCTGACCACGTGCAACGCAAACTACGGGATGCTTTGTTAGAGCATTTAGATTATACAAAACGGATACTTGCTAAATTGAGTACCTGCGGTAACCCTTATGTGGTGGCTGAAATCTATGGCGCATCGAGAACATTAGCGGGAGTATAGCAACACATTTTGAAAGTGTGGGAGGGACGTAATATGAATTACGCAACAAAATTATGTATTGTTTCAATGGTTAGTGTATTTAGTGTATCTTCTATAGGCCTAGTGCAAGCCGCTGATACACCTATCGTTTCAACTGGTGGTGCAGCCTATAATATCGGCATACCAGGAGATTCTAACTTTACTAATTCGGACAATGTATCCCTTGGTGGACAAGCGGGTACTAGTAATGGCAATCCATATCAAAAACCTAACGATCCTAATGCAAAGGGCAATAATATCGCCATTGGCCGGATATCGTTGAATGGATCCAGTGGTGGTGCCAATGTTGCACTAGGTTCAAAGACCTTTTTAAATGGTAAGGGCGATTATAATTTCCTCGGTAATTTTGCCGCTGGATTTAATTCGACTATATCCAATACGATTGCCATCGGTTCCTTCGCTGGTTCTGGTGCGACTGGTAATAAAAACGTATGGCTTGGTGCAGGCCAAGCTGGTGGCAGTAAGGGTAATAATACGGTGTTGATTGGCTCTAACTCAAACGTGAATGGTGATTTTAACTATGGCATGGGCCATGGCGTTATCTTTGAAGGTAACAAGAACTCTGCTATAGGTGCATACAATAAAATTGAGGGTAACCAATCTGGCGCCTTTGGTGTAGGTACGTATAATGTGGCTACCGTTAAGGGGGATAACTCCTATAGCGTAGGTAACAAGAACGAAATTGGTGCCAATAACACATTCGTAATGGGTAATAATGTAAAAACATCTCTAGATAATGCAGTTGTATTAGGTAATAATTCCACTGCTGAAAGTAGTGATGTGGTGAGCACCCCAAGCTACACTTATGCAGGTGGCACCGTAAACTTTGCCGGCACTGCACCGGTATCCACCGTATCCGTAGGTGCTACCGGTCAAGAACGGACCATCACTCATGTAGCAGCAGGCCGCGTAAGCGCTGATTCTACAGATGCCATCAATGGTTCCCAATTATATGGTGCGAACCAACAAATCGATAATCTATATAACAAAATTAGCAACATTGGAAAAGAGGCCAATAAAGGCGATGCTCGTGCTGCGGCACTAGCTGCATTACATCCAATGCAATTTGATCCAGATAATCGAGTACAAGTGATGGGCGGTATTGGACACTATAAAGATGCTAATGCGCTAGCTCTCGGTGTGGGGTATTATCCAAAGGAAAACTTGCTCCTCACAGCCGGTGCTACCGTTAATGATCACATCATGGCTAACCTTGGCGTATCCTATAAATTCGGTGAAAATAAAACGCTACAAAACATCTCTCCTGCTTCCTATAATGTTCTCGAACAACGGGTTGATACATTAGAGGCTCAAAATAAGAAATTACAAGAAACAGTAGATATGCTGGTAGAAAAATTAAATAATAGATAATATTGAGATGCTTAAATAGCTGTATAGTGTAAACAGATTTTTCATACAAACCTCAATACATAAGCGGATAGTTAATCCTTTGTGATTAGCTACCCGCTTTTTAATTTGTTTAACTATCCCATAAATACATTAATTTTTATCATGTAATTCTAATTTTTTATAATTAATTATAAACAAACTATTTACAAATATTTAAAACGTGTTAATATATTCATGTAATTACATTATTCCCTGATGTGGCTAGCAACCACTGGGCATATGAAGCAGTGAGTAATCTATCTCGCCGTGGCTTGGTAGAAGGATACCCAGATGGCACATTCGGTGGCGATCGCTTATTAACACGCTACGAATTCGCTCAAATCGTATACCGTGCTCTTCAAAACGGCGTACAAGTGGACGAACAACTGGTAACAGAATTTAGCCCAGAAATGGCTCTGTTCCGCGTTGACACAGTGGCAAGAAATTGCCAAGGTCAACCGACAATTGAATGTGTTAGAGTGAATAAAAAATAATAGATAAAATAAACCGATACTATTTCTATTGACTATAAATAGTATCGGTTTTCTTATAAGTATTTATTTTCTAAAAAATCCCAATCCTTCAATATGTAGTAATTTTTGTTCTAAATATTCTTCGCTCGGTACGATGAATGTAGTTCCGTCACTATTGGTATGTTCTACCTTTAAATTGGAGTCCATAATAGCGATCATTGCTTCTTTAGTAGTTGGTTTTTCAAGCAATCTCATGATGAATAAGAGGCCGTGGTCCACAGTTTGATCGATTTGATTATACATATTGCCTACGGTCATATATTGTTGACCACCACCTTCGGTGAGTGTTTCTATGTATTTAATAAATCGTTCTGGAATATATGTCTCATTTTCTATAAACGGCAATTGCTCGTATCTTTCACCAAGAACGTAAACCTGTCCCACGATAGCCAATAGGAACAATCGTTTATATATAGCATCCATATCGATATCGATATGAGGATGATGCTCTTTCATATAATTCACTACATCCTGTACATTGAATGGTTTTCTAAGGTCCATCAATTCCTTAATAGAAATAAATACGGGATTTGTCCATTCTGGTGGCGCTCCATTAAATTCATTGATGGCTGTATAGAAATAGAGTTTGTTTAATGTGTCTATCGTAACGGTTTCGTTGCGAATAATTCTGTCTGTATTCTTTGGCTTAGTGAGTAAAGCCATGCGGAACTGTGTATCGTAGACATAGTCGTAATACTGCTCTTTATCCACATGATTTCCTTGGGATAAAGCGTTGATGTTTTCTACCACCGCATCGTCGAGCCATGTAATAAAGGAGCGTTGTAATGATTCGTCACCAACATAGGTGCAACCTAAACGTTCGGCCCGTTCCACAAACTGTGATACATACACAGGGTCATTGAAGGTTTCTAGATATTCGTGCCCTACATAATAGTCATTTGACTCGATTACACGGTTGATATTGTTGATCTTGTAATCAGATTGTACACGAGACCGTTCGTCCATCTTCATCGTTTCAGCGATGAGCTTTAACACATTCTTCGTATACACCGTGCGATCCTTTAAGGAATCATTAGGTGCATGTTTTTCCGAATAGAGCATGATGTCGCGCAGCTGTTCCAGACGTTTCCAACCAGGATACGTATTATAGGATATATAAGCGATACCGCGGTCAGATAGATTACGATTACAAATGGAGAGGATTTTATCCTTTACCACATCTGGTACCCAAGACCAAATGCCATGCACCAAAATGTAATCAAAGGTACCAAAATCGTCATCGATATCCATAATATTCTTTTCTAGTAATGTTACATTCGTAAGACCCATCGATTGAATGAGCTCATTACCATGCTGTACTTGCACTGGTGAAAGGTCGATGCCTGTGAAAGTCGCCTCAGGATAATACAACGCTTGGGGAATAATATTCCCACCGCAAGATGAACCTAGCTCTAACACGCGAGCCCCTTTAAGAGGTGCTGGGTTAAGTCCATATATTTTGCCCTTCGCTAGGAGTGAGTTAATATTTGTATTTGGGAATGCCTTGGAAACATAGAGAAAATTGTCATACGAATCTTTTAACTCATCAATCCCCGCTTGCGCCTCGGTTATATCATGAGCTGGTGGTGCAATATGTTGTGCTACAGTCGGCTCAGTTGTTTGTGTATCTAATTCTGTGTTTTTATTTTTCATATGAAAGTCCCCTTAGTACTAACCTCTTTATTTACTTAGTATACTATAAAGACATTTTTTACGCATAGGTAGAAAAGGGATTATATACTTTTGTTACATAGAGTGTAACACCTTTAACTGTTTATGGTAATATATTGGCAATAGACAGTAAGTAGACAGGAGACACAATTAGGTACAATTCTTCCTAATTATGATAAATTAACACTTATTGGGCAAGAGTTAGTTCAATATATGTATAATACAGGTAAAACGCTGACAACAGCAGAAGCAGCAAAGATTATGGGACGTGGCCGTTCGACTATATCTAAGGCTCTCTCGGTATTAAAGAAGCTTCAAATTATTGAGTGGCATGGAACAAGTCAAAATGACAGTAAACAGTATTATGAATTAAAAGTTTAGATTATATAGTAATTGTATATAGTTATGAATAGGAACAGCAGATAGTCGATGTAATGTATCGATAGTCTGCTGTTTTTATGTACCAATAATTCCCTGTATATTTTATCAAAATAAACAGTTTTATGAAATTTAAAAAATGAAATAATGGCGATATAACAAAGTAAATTGAAAAGTAGAAAACATGGATAATATATGAATTTTTATTATATCGATATTTGTGAAAGTCATTAAAACGATAAATGGATAATTTATAAGTAAAACTGATACATTCATCGAAAAAACTAGTACTATATCGAAAATTATTGAAAGAACAATTATAAAGAACAAAAAAATACTCATAAAATGTATGTTTTTTATGTAAAAATATAAAATTAATATAAATGAAATTAAAATATTGAAAATAAGTGAGTGAAAAATGAAGAAAGCTATTTACAAAAAGCCTTTTTTCTGCTATCTTATATATGACGCAAGATGAGTAAAAAATGAAACGCAGTAAAAATAATACTTTTTGCACTGCATTTTAATGCATATATAAAGACTCATCAAAAAAATAAGGAATTTTTTGATTGTAATTGTGTCTAAAGAGAAAGGGGTTCATAGTTTCTATGAATAAGATTTTTAAAGTTGTTTGGAGCAAAACAAAAGAATGCTACGTAGTAGTTTCTGAAGTAGCGAAAAACAATGGTGGTAAGAAAAAAGTTTTGGCTAGCGTATTAGCTGGCTTAGCTATGGCTGGTATTGGTGCATCCGGTACACCAGTTTTGGCTTCTTATGATGATAGCGGTAGTAAAATCAATATCGCTCCAAATGCAAAAACTGGTAACTATGTTGGTACAAACTCTGTAGTAGTTGGTTATGAAAATGCAACTGATGCTGCCGCTGGCAACTTAGGTCGAATTATTTATGGTACAGCAAATATAGCGGCAGGTGATTCCACATTAGCTCTTGGTAATAGTAATGAAGCTAGAGGGACGGCAGTAGTAGCTGTTGGTCATGGCTCTGCTGCAAAAGCAAAACAATCTGTAGCGATTGGTAACGTAGCTCGTGCAGAAAAAGATGGTACAGTAGCAATTGGTACATATGTTAATGCGGAAACTGCTAATGTAGGTACTGCGGACAAACCTAAATATAATACTAAAGAAACAGGAGTATATTCTACAGCTGTAGGTGCATTTAGCTGGTCAAAAGGTGACTACTCCGCGGCTTATGGTTACCAAGCTGAAGCAACTGGTACTAATGCAGTTGCTATTGGTCGTGTGAGCAAAGCTACAGGTACTTCAGCAACAGCACTTGGTGTTAATAATAAGGCTCAAGCTGATGATTCTTCAGCAGTTGGTTCTTCTAATACTATTGCGGCAACTGCCACTCAAGCAAGTGCATTTGGTCGTGAGAATCAAATCAATCTTGCTGGTTCTTTAGCTGCAGGTTATAAAAATACTACAAACGGTGAACGTAACGTTGCTGTTGGTAGTGAGAATACAACCACTGGTGAAGATAGCATTGGTATTGGTACAAAAGTAATTGCTGGTACAGGTAAAACCATTGCTATTGGTAGTGTAGCAACTAACGATGGTACAACATTGCAAACTATTGCTCGTGGTAATGACACAATTAATAAGGCTACAGGTCAAGTAAATAATATTTTTGCACTTGCAATTGGTAATGGTGCGCAAGCAGATGGTAAAGCTAAAAGTGCATCTGGCATGATTGCTATCGGTCAAGAAGTAAAAGCTGATAATAACAACACAATTGCAGTCGGTGTTAAGACTCAAGCAACTGGTAATAACAGTACAGCTATTGGTGGCTATGCACAAGCTATTGGCGTTTCCAGTGCAGCATTTGGTACTCAAGCTGTTGCTAATGGTTTAGGTGCTACTGCATTCGGCCCTGGTGCAAGTGCAGGTACTGGTGATGCTGATGGAGAAGCTGAGGGTGCCGTAGCAATTGGTCGTAAAGCGTCTGTAGCGAAAGCTGCTTCTGGTGCTGCAGCTATTGGTTGGGCTTCAGAAGCAACTAAAGCTGATGCTACTGCAATCGGTCATAGTGCAACTGCTAACATTGCAGGTGGCGTAGCGCTTGGTTCTGAATCTAAAACAACTGTTGCGGCAGGTGTACAAGGTTACAATCCAGCATCTGATCGTACAGATAAATATAGCACTCAAGCTGGTGCAGTTGGTACATCCACTTTAGCAGCTGTTTCTATCGGTGATGGCTCTGCTAAAACCCGTCAATTAACAGGTCTTGCAGCAGGTACTGCAGATACTGATGCAGTTAACGTAGCTCAATTGAAAAACGTTAACTTGAAATATGCTGGTGATACTGGTAATAGTGATGTATTATTGAAAGATCATACATTAAATGTAAAAGGTAGCGATTTCATCACTACATCTGCTGATGGAACTGGTATTACAGTAAAAGCTAAAATTGGTAATCCTATTACTGCTAATACTGCTGGTAAAGCAGAAGCTCCTGCTACAAATGGTCTTGCAACAACTACAAATGTAGCTGATGCAATCAATGCTTCTGGTTGGAATGTAGTTTCTTCTAATAATGGTGGTAGTGTAACAGGTACTCAAGCAACTAAATTGGTAAATCCTGGCAGTAAAGTTACCTTGAGTGCTGGTAAAAATATTGTATTAGATCAAAATGATAAACAATTCACATATTCCTTGAATAAAGATGTTGATTTGACTAAAGATGGTTCTTTAACAATTGGCGATACTAAAATCACTAATGCTGGTATGACTATTACTGGTGGTCCATCCATTACTAAAACTGGTATCGATGCTGGTAGCAAGAAAATCACAAATGTTACAGCTGGTACAGCTGATACTGATGCAGTAAACGTAAAACAATTAAAAGATACTGAAAAACACATTAAACCTGGCACATATGCAGTAGCAAATGATGGTTCTGTAACATTAAAATATGTTGATGGTAATGGTGCTGAACAAACTGAAACAGCTAAAATTACTGGCATTGCTAAGAAGTCAAAAGTTATCAATGGTCAAAACACAACTGTTGAAGAAGGTACAGATACAACTGATAACAGCGTAACTTACAAAGTAAATGTGAAAGGTGATTTAGCTGATATCTCCTCCATCACAAATGGTACTGGCTCTGGTAAAATCTCCTTCGAAGGTGACCAAGTTGTAAAAGTTGGTGGCGATCATCCTATCTCCTTTGATGGTAAAGGTGGCTATGTAACTGGCTTAGAAAATAAAACTTGGGACTTGAAAAACCCTACAGTTGTATCCGGTCGTGCAGCGACTGAAGATCAATTGAAAGCAGTTAGTGATGGTTTCAATAATACTGTTAAATTAACTGGTAACACGGGTGCTACTGGCACTCAAAAATTGAACCAAGATAATGGTTTGAGCTTTGGTGTAGTTGGTGCTGATAATGGTAAATACATTAAAACAACTGCTTCTGGCAGCAATGTTGTAGCAGATTTGTCCGATGATGCAAAAGCTAAATTAGAACATAAAGTTGTAGTAGAAGCGGGCTCTAAAAATGTTACAGTAGCGACTGATACAACTGATCCAAGCAAAACAGTTTACAAAGTATCTGTTGCTAACACACCTGCTGGTGCAGCTTCCACTGAAAGTGTAGTTAAGAAAGCTGTAACAGGCGATACAAACATTGCTGACATCACAGTAGCTGGTGGTAAAGCAACTGGCGATGCAGATGCTCAATACGAAGTAAACGTTTCCCGTAACGACGTAAAAGACGCAGCTCGTGAAGCTGTAACAGTAAATAATGGTGGTACTACAAAAGCTGATGGTTCTTATACAGCTGATTCAAACAATCCTATCTCTGTAACACCAACTAAAGATGACACTAACCATAATACATCTTATGCTGTGACATTTGATGGTAATAAAGCAGCTAAACAAATTCCGTTGACATACAAAGCTAATGGCAATGGTGCTAAAACTGTTACATTAGAAAAAGGTTTAGACTTTACAAATGGTACAAATACAACAGCAGAAATCGGTAATGATGGTGTTGTTAAGTACAATTTGAACAAAGACGTTGATTTGTCTAATACTGGTTCCTTAAAGGTTGGTGGTACTACAGTTAATAATGGTGGTATTACAATTAAGGCTCCTACAACTCCTGGTACAACTACAACTGATGTTAAATTGACTAATACTGGCCTTAATAATGGCGGTAATACAATTACTAATGTTGCTGAAGGTCAAAATAATACTGATGCAGTTAACGTAAAACAATTAAAAGCAAACCGTACAGAAGTAAAAGCTGGTGATAATGTAGTTGTAACTTCAGCTGCGGATGCAACAGATAATCACACTATTTACACTGTAAACGCTGTAACTCCAGCAGTTTACACAACTCCAGACGGTGAAAAATTAACGAAAGATAAAGATGGTAAATTCCATAAAGTTGGCGAAACAGCTGAATATACTGGCGATATCATCACTTCTTTTGAAAACCCTAAAGCAGCAGCTGGCCAAACAACAAAAGATGGCGGCATGATCGTTAACAATGTTGGTTCTGCTATTAAGAACCAAACTGGTGCAGATTATTTGGCTAAATTGGATACTGCTAATGGTGCAACTCCAAATGCAGCAGTAAATGTATCTGACTTAAAAAACACTGCAGATGCATTGAAATCTAACGAGTTGCATATTCGTCCTACAGCTTCTAACCGTACAGGTGAAACTGTTAACAAAAATACAGCAGGTACAGCTGATGAGGTTTATAAATATGATGCAGCAACTAAATCTGTAACATTGAAATATAACGATGGTACAGGTGCTGGCGTAACTGGTACAGAAGCTAAAATCGATTTGTCCGATTTGGCTAACCAAATTACAAGCGGTTATACTTTCAGTGCCAATGCAACTGCAAATGGTGGTAAAGTAGCAAATGAAACTACAACTCCTGCAGTAGCAACAGCTGTTGCAAATGGTGGCACAATTAACTATGCAGCAGGCAAAAACTTGACTGTAAAACAAGAGATTGATGCTACTAACAAAACTCATACATATACATACAGCTTAGACAAAGATCTTACTAACTTGGACAAAGTTGTTGTTAATGGTAAAGATGGTATTGCTGGTAAAGATGGCGTAACTATCGTTGGTCCTCAAGGTGCTACTGGTGCCCCTGGCATTCCTGGTACAAATGGTATCGATGGTAAAGTTGGTATCGCTGGTAAAGATGGCAAAGACGCTGTATCTATCGCTGGTAAAGATGGCGTTGGTACAATCGGCTTAACAGGCCCTCAAGGTCCTGCTGGTACAAACGGCAAGTCTGTAGATATCTCTACTGAAAATGGCAAACAAACATTAGTTAAACCAGAAAAAAATAATGGTGATCAATCTCAACGTATCGTATACGTACCAAAAGATAAAGATGGTAATCCGTTAGTAGATAAAGATAATAACCCTATCAAACGTGAAGTAGCTACTATGGATGATGGCTTGAAATTTGCTGGTGATGATGGTCAAACAGATGCTAATAAAGTAATTGCTAAACAACTTAACGAAAAAGTAGATATCATTGGTGGTGCTACAGGTACATTGACTGATAATAACATCGGTGTTAATAACGATGGCGGCAAATTGAAAGTTCAATTGGCTAAAGATGTTGATTTGACTAATGCTGGTTCCTTAACTGTTGGTGGTACTAAAGTTAATAACGATGGCATTACAATTAAGGCTCCTACACCTGCGGCTGGTACAACACCTACTACTACAGATGTTAAGTTGACAAATACTGGCTTAGATAATGGTGGTAACAAAATTACTAATGTTGCTGAAGGTACGAATAATACTGATGCAGTTAACGTAAAACAATTGAAAGAAAACCGTACAGAAGTTAAAGCTGGTGACAATGTAGTTGTAACTTCAGCTATGGATGCAACAGATAACCATACTGTTTACACTGTAAACGCTGTAACTCCAGCAGTTTACACAACTCCAGATGGTGAAAAATTAACGAAAGATAAAGACGGTAAATTCCATAAAGTTGGTGAAGCAGCTGAATATACTGGCGATATCATCACTTCTTTCGAAAACCCTAAAGCAGCAGCTAGCCAAACAACAAAAGATGGCGGCATGATCGTTAACAACATCGGTTCTGCTATTAAAAATCAGACTCCAACAATGCCTGCAGGTCAAACTGCTACATACTTGGATAAATTGAAAGCAGCAGCTGATGCTGGTTCTAATGTTAAGAATGCAGCAGTTAATGTATCTGACCTTCATAACACTGCTGAAGCATTGAAAGCTTCTGAATTGCACATTGCTCCAACTGCTGGTGGTAAAGACGCTGATAAAGGTGGCGTAGTAAAAACTGCTGGCTCCACTGATATGGTATACAAATACGACGCAGCTAGTAAGACTATTACATTGACTTATAACGATGGCAATGGTAAAGCTGTAACTGGCCCTAAAGCAGTTCTTGATTTCACTGATTTGAACATCCCAGCAGGTGGCAATAACTTTGGTTTCAAAGCTAATGCAACTGCTAATGGTGGTACAGTAGCAAATGATGCTGCAACTCCTGCAGCGGCAACAGCTGTTGAAAATGGTGGTACTGTTAACTTTGCAGCAGGCAAAAACTTGACTGTAAAACAAGATATCGATGCTACTAACAAAACTCAAACTTATACATACAGCTTAGACAAAGATCTTACTAACTTAGACAAAGTTGTTGTAAATGGTAAAGATGGTATTGCTGGTAAAGATGGCGTAACTATCGTTGGTCCTCAAGGTGCTACTGGTGCCCCTGGCATTCCTGGTACAAATGGTATCGATGGTAAAGTTGGTATCGCTGGTAAAGATGGCAAAGACGCTGTATCTATCGCTGGTAAAGATGGCGTTGGTACAATCGGCTTAACAGGCCCTCAAGGTCCTGCTGGTACAAACGGCAAGTCTGTAGATATCTCTACTGAAAATGGCAAACAAACATTAGTTAAACCAGAAAAAAACAATGGTGATCAATCTCAACGTATCGTATACGTACCAAAAGATAAAGATGGTAATCCGTTAGTAGATAAAGATAATAACCCTATCAAACGTGAAGTAGCTACTATGGATGATGGCTTGCGTTTCACTGGTAACAATATTTCTAAAGAAAATAAACAAGAAATGAATTCTCTTGTGAAGGTTCAAGGTGAAGGCGTTACTGAAAATACAGCTGGTAAATTAGAAGCTAATGGCCAAGAGTTCAAATCTGCAGCTGGTAACATCGCAGTTGAAGCAGATGGTCAAAATACTTTAACTGTTAAGATGAACAAAGATCTTAACCTCACTAAAGATGGCTCTGTAACAATGGGTGATACTGTTGTAAATAACGATGGCATTACTATTAAAGCTCCTACAACTCCTGGTACAACTACAACTGATGTTAAGTTGACTAACCAAGGTCTTGATAATGGTGGTAACAAAATTACTAATGTTGCAGCTGGCACAGCTAATACTGATGCAGTAAACGTAAAACAATTGAAAGATAATGTTACAACTGTTACATCTTCTGATAGCTCCATCAAAGTAGTTGATAAAAACGACCCTACATCTGCAACTTATGATGCAACTAAAGGTCACCAATATGACATCACTGTCAACAACCAAGGTGTTGTAAATAATGCACAAACTCCTGTTGTGTATACTAAGGAAGATGGCACTAAAGTTTACAAACAACCAAATGGTACTTTCACAACAAACATTGATGGTACTGGTACAGTAGTTCCTGCAAACCAAGTGATTGCATCTATGAACAGTGCTGGTAACTCTTCTACAGATCCTACTAAGTTACAAAACGTTGGTTCCTCCATCGCTGATAAAACTGGTACTACATTCTTAGATAAGATTAATACAGCAGCAGCTGATCCTAATGCTAAGTATGGTGCAGTTAATGTAACTGACCTCAAATCTACATCTGATGCTCTTATCGACAAAGGCCTTGTATTCGATGCAAATAACCAAGATCCTAAGACAAACAAACTTGGTTCTAAAGTAACTATTGCTGGTACAGGCGCTCTCGGTACTACCGAAAACTTTGCAGATAAATACAGCACTGATAATATCAGAACTAACATCGAGCAAGATGGAGCTGGTAATACAACTGTTAAGATTGGTCTTAATAAAAACCTTAAAGGTTTAGAATCTGTTAGCGTTCCTGGTAAAGATGGCGTTGATGGTCAAGACGGTGTATCCATTACTGGTAAAGATGGTGCGAATGGTGTTGACGGTAAAGTTTCTATAGGTAAAGACGGTAAAGATGCTGTATCTATCTCCGGTAAAGACGGTATCGGTCACATTGGTTTAACTGGCCCTGCTGGTAAAGATGGTAAAAATGCAACTGCTGATATTACTGTTAAAGAAGGCCAACCTGGTTTAAATGGTACTGATGGTATTACTCGTATCGTATACAAAGATAAAGATGGTAACGATCATGAAGTAGCAACTCACGATGATGGTGTAAAATACGCTGGTGATGACGCTCAAGGTACAGATAAAACTAAAGTTATCTCCAAAAAATTGAACCAAACTATCGATATCGTTGGTGGTGCAGATAAAACTAAATTGACTGACAATAATATCGGCGTGAATAACGATGGTGGTAAATTGAAAGTTCAATTGGCTAATGAATTAGCTGGCATCAATAAGATCTCCAACGGTGGTTCTTCCATTACGTTTAACAGTAATCCTGGTGGTGCAACTAATACTCCTGCAGTACAAATCTCTGGTGGCGACCTTAACATGGGTGGTAACAAAATTACTAATCTTAAGAAAGGTACAGCCGCAAGTGATGCTGCAACTGTAGGTCAATTGACTAAGGTTAAATCCTCTAATAACTCTGTAGGTATTACTGAATCTACAGATGCTAATGGTGCAAAAGTTTACGACTTGTCTGTAACTGGTGTTCCTGGTGCAGATCCTCGAGTTGATAAACTTGGTGAAGAAATCGGTCGTGTAGGTGCTCAAGGCGCAGCTCTTGCAGCGTTGAAACCTATCCAATACGATCCATTAGAACCAACTCAAATCATGGCTGGTTATGGTAACTACCGTGGTAACTCTGCCGTGGCTCTTGGCGTAGCTCATTACAAAAATGAATCTACATTAATCCATGGTGGCGTATCCTGGGCTGGTGGTTCTAGCCACATGATGGCAAACGCTGGTGTAACTTGGAAAGTTGGTAACCGTGATAGCGAAGCTGCAGTAGCAGATCGTTACCGCAAAGGTCCTATCAGCTCTACATATGCAATGCAACAAGAAATGGCAGCTATGAAAGCTCAAAATGCCGGATTAAAAGGCGAAGTATCTGATTTGAAAGCAGAAAATGAACAAATGAAAGCTCAAATTGCTGCAATGATGGCAAAATTAGGTTTATAATTTGATACTGTAAACTTTCACAGACACTGGGAAGGGGATTCTCAACACTGAGAATCCTCGGATCCCTTTTGATACGACATAGAAAAGAGGAATAGATATGAAAAAATCTACAATGCTTGCTTTCACAGCAGCAGTATTAATGAGTGCTGCATCCCTTACTGGTCACGCAGCTAGTGCACCTACATATGATGATACTTTAATCGTTAAAAACCCTGTTATGACGCCACAACTTGGTTCTGTTGTACTCGTTCCTGTAGCGAGTCCACAAACTGTGGCTGCTGTTCATGATTATGTGAAAGCTTGGCAAAATGCGGAAATCAACATCGCAAAAGCTAAGGTAAAACGCGATAATCACGAACAATTAACTAAAGCGGACGTAAAATGGTTACATTCTTATGACAAACATAATTATGCTGACTATTTCCGTACACATTCTATCGGTCGTGTGCATGGTCAAGAGGTATTCATGAACTGGAACGGTGAAAACCGCAACAAAAATGAATATGAATACTTTGATATGCCAAAATATAATGAACAAGATGGTTTTACTAATAGCTACGGTTATAATGTACTTCGTAGCATGGTAGACCAAATTAACGCAGTTATCCAAGAGCAAAAGAAAATCGGTGGTCCTATGACTGACGAAGAATCTCAAGCTTTGGAAGATGCAATTTTGGATATCATGGCTCATGAACAAGAACATGTAAATAACGATGAACTTCGTCATTACATGAACGACACAATTTGGTTTGCTTCAAAACAAACGGTGAAAAACAAAGCGAGTGAAGAACCTACTGTAGGTGATGACCATGAAGTAGATCTTCGTGCAGCGATTGCAAAAGCACCGGTTAATCAACCAGAATCACGTAAAGTTAATTTACGTGACGCTATTAGTCGATAAGACTAATAGAACAATTACAATCGTATATGGCCCTCATTGTAACTCTTACATCCCCCCCTTTCTTTATGAGGGCCTATAAAAAAGACGCTCACACTACGGTGTGGGCGTTTTTTTGTGCATATGATTTTTTTCATCTTTTATAGCAAATCGATTGTTATCTTTATAATAGAAACATATATTAATAGATATATATTAATTAATATTAAAAATGAGTAGTGTATTTGTTTAATATAAAAAGTCTTACTATTGCCATTGAATCCTTGTATTTACTATATTATTAGTAATTGTAAGTTTATTGAGTTTATAGTTAAAAGAAGCCCACATGTAGTCGTAAAACCGACTATCTTTGTACTATTTAACATATTTATAAACTAAAAAGAACCTACGAATATATGAAAAGTAGGTGAAGAAATTAATCTAAAATAAGGTATAAACGCTGTTATAATGTACTTTTATAGAAATGAGTTGATTTTTACACATATATATAAATTTCAGTTTATTTTCATCTGAAATATAAAATTTCATTAAATAATTAAGTCTAAAAGTATTTACAATTAGTTAATAAATTGATATTATTAGGTTATCCTATATGAAGTGTGAGTGAATGAGAGAAATTCCACCCTTCATGAAGTGAACTAAAGTGTAAAAGTTACATTTATTATGTACTTATGAGAAAGGGGTTCAAAGGTTTTATGAATAAGGTCTTTAAAGTCGTTTATAGCAAATCTAAAGGCTGCTACGTTGTAGTACCTGAAACTGCGAAAAATAATAACGGCAAAAAGAAAGTCCTAGCTAGCGTATTGGCTGGTTTAGCTGTAGCTGGCGTTGTTGGCGGTATTGCTCCTCAACAAGCAATGGCTGGAGTAGATACTGGCAATAGCCATGTTAATATCTGGGCAGATACAAGTCCAAAGAGCAATGGTCAAAACTATAATGTTGGTCAAAACTCTATCGTTGTAGGCTATCAAAATACTACTGATAACGTAGCTGGCCATGATGGTAAAGTAGCAATTGGTGCTAAAAATACATCCACAAATAACGCTTCTACAGCTGTAGGTAATGAAAATAAAGCTACAGGTGGTGCGGCAACAGCCGTTGGTGCTGGTAATACTGCTTCTGGTAAAGCTTCTGTTGCTCTTGGTAATGTAAATAATGCTGATGCTAAGGCTGCTATTGCTATTGGTACCTACAATAATGTTAATTACACCAAAGGCTCTTGGCAAACAACACCTAAACACGCAGGTGAATATTCTACTGTAGTAGGTAATTACTCCAGTGCAACTGGTACAAGTGCATCCGCTATGGGTGTGTATACTAATGCTACTGGTGCAGGTTCCTTTGCCGCTGGTTACAACAATAATGCAAATGGTCAAAACTCCGTTGCTATTGGTTCTGAAAATACATCCCATGTAGCAGACACTGTAACTTTGGGTCAATTTAATAATGCAAAAACAATGGGTGGTATTTCCATTGGTAAAAACAACTTGACTGATTCTTCTAATGATGGTCGAAATGCTGCGAATACTAGAGATGAAAACTCTCAAATCGCTATCGGTCGTGACAATGTTGCAACTCACCTAGATACGATTGCTATCGGTCGTGAAACAACTGCATCTGGTTCTGGCTCTACTGTAGTCGGTGCTCGTGCAGAGGCTTCTGGTGACAATTCTATTGCTATCGGTCAAAGTGGTAAAGGTTCTCCTAAAGTAATTGCATCTGGTGATAACTCCATTGCTATCGGTATGCAATCTCAAGCTACTGGGGAAGCTGCCATCGCTGAAGGTGCTGGCTCTCGTGCAGGTGATAAATATGGCATTGCATTAGGTCGTAAAACTAAAGCGAATGCAGAAGCTGCTACTGCATTAGGTAATGCAGCAGAAGCTAACATTGCCAATGGTGTAGCACTAGGCTCTAGCTCTGTTACAACAACAGATAAAGGCGTTAAAGGTTACAATCCTTCTGATGACCATACACGTCATTACACAAACTTAGCTAATAATGTTCGCACAGCTACTACTGCTGCTGTATCCATCGGTAATGGCAGTACATTGACTCGTCAATTGACAGGTCTTGCTGCAGGTACAGCAGATACTGATGCTGTTAACGTAGCTCAATTGAAAAACGTTGGTGTTGCTGTAACTGGTAACACTGGTTCTAGCGATTTCTTGGCTGACGGTGGTAAATTAAACGTTATCGGCGAAGGTCGTGTATCTACTGTAGCGGCTCATGATGGTGCGAAAGATTCTAAAATCACTGTTGGCTTTGATGACAAAGGCATGGTGAAAGCTGGTAAAAACGTTAAGGTTGATGAAGTAACTGTAAACGGTAGAACTACTTACACAATTCATGCTGCTGACGCTGCTGCAAAATATGATTTCTTGACTAATGCTAAAGCTAATGGCGGTAAATTAGACGGTACTGCAACACCTACTAAGGTTGAAAGCGGCACTACTATTAACTACGCAGCTGGTAAAAATTTAACAGTTAAACAAGATATCAGTCCATCTACAGGCGAACAAACATATACATATTCCTTGAACAAGGATTTAAAAGAAATTACATCCATCACTAACAATGGTGGTACAACAATGAACTTTGGTCCAAACAACATTAGCATCACTGGTGGTAACTTGGATCTTGGCGGTAATAACATTACTAACCTTAAATCTGGTGGTGATACAATCAACAATGCTGCTAACATCGGCGATGTTATCCGTATCTCTAAAGCTAATGATTTACATATTGCACCTACAGCAGGCACTAATAACAATGTGACTGAATACACTGTAGATGCTAATAAAAAGGTTACATTGACTTACCAAGATGGTAATGGCAACACTGTTAACGGCCCTAAAGCAGTTATCGACTTGAGCGGTTTGAAAACTGGCGACATGAGCTCCTTCAACGTAAAATCTTCTGCTACAGACGGTAAGGTTGCACAAGGTTCCGCTGGCGTTCAAGAAATCCGTGACGGCAAAACTGTAGAAATGCAAGCCGGCAAAAACATGACCATTAAACAAACTAATAAAAATGGTAATGCAGCTGTTGAATTTGCATTGAACAAAGACATCGATTTGACTCCAGATGGTTCCTTGAAAATCGGTGACACTAACATCACCGACAATGGTTTGACTATCAACGGTGGTCCTTCCATTACTAAAACTGGTATCAATGCTAGTGGTTTGAACATTACTAATGTGAAAGCTGGCGTAAATGATAACGATGCAGTTAATGTTAGCCAATTGAAACAAGTTCGTGCTGACGAACGTCACATCAAACCTGGTGAATATGCGGTAGACGCAAACGGCAAAGTAACGATGACATACCTTGATGGCAACAACAAAGACGTTGCTAACGAAACGGCTGTTATCACAGGTATTGCTAAACAAGATCTTTCCAATATCAATAAGGGTGGCGAAACAGTTATCCAAAATCTTGCTAAAAAATCCATCGATATGGAAAATGGTAAGAATACAAAGGTTAGCAACCGTGAAATCAATGGCGTTAAAACTTTCAAAGTAGACGTTGAAGGTGATTTAAACGACATTACATCCATCACAAACAAAGCTGGCGATGGCAAGATTGTATTCGGTGGTAACCAAACTGTTAACGTAGCAGGTGATCACAACATTAACTTGAATGCTAAAGTTGGTGACATCACTGGTTTAACTAACGTAACTTTGGATGCTCCTGACTTCGCTAAAAAAGGTCGCGCCGCTACTGAAGAACAATTGAAGATCGTTAACAACGGTTTCAATAACACAGTTGGTTTAACTGGTAACACAGGTGCTACTGAATTACAAAAATTGAACAAACAAGGCGGCTTGAGCTTTGGTGTAGTTGGTGCTAACAATGGCCAATACATTACAACAACTGCTGCTGGTAGCAACGTTGTAGCTGACTTGTCCGACAGCGCTAAAAACAAATTGAACAGCACTGTTGTAGTAGAAGGTAAAAACGCTGCGAAAGTAACAAGCAATGTTATTCAAAATGCAGATGGCAGCACAAAAACTGTATATACTGTAGATGTTAACAACGTAAAACCTACTGCAGCTTCTACTGAAAAAGTACAAGCTAAAGCAGACGTAGCTGGTTCTAGCGATAAAAACATCGCAAAAGTTTCCCCTAAAGCTGGTGAAAACTTCGGTGATGCAGGCGCAACTTACGAAGTAAACGTTTCCCGTAACGACGTAAAAGACGCAGCTCGTGAAGCAATTACTGTAAATACTAGCAATACAACTAACAACCCTATCACTGTTACACCTGTACAAGATGAAACAAACCATAACACAACTTATACAGTAACATTCGATGGTAACAAAGCAGCTACTCAAATTCCTTTGACATACAAAGCGAATGGCCAAAATGCTCAAACAGTTACATTGGACAAAGGTTTGAACTTCACAAACGGCAGAAACACAACAGCTTCTGTAGATGCTGAAGGCGTTGTTAAATACGATGTGAATAAAGATTTAGTTAACATCAATTCCATTTCCAATACTACAAATGGTCCAAAAATGGAATTTGGTCCTAACTCCATTAACATCACAAATGGCCCTATCAACATGGGTGACCAAAACATTACTAACCTTAAATCTGGTGGTGATGTTATCAATAACGCAGCTAACATTGGCGACGTAAAACGTATTTCTAAAGAAAACGATTTACACATTGCTCCTACAACATCTAATCGTCAAGGTGAAACAACTACATCTTACGCATACGATGCAGCAAGTAAATCTGTTACATTGAAATATAACGATGGTAATGGTGCTACACAAGCTGGTACAATCGCGAAAATCGACTTGTCCGGTTTGGCTGATCAAATCAAAGATGGCTACTCATTCTCCACAGATGCGAAAGGCAATGTAGTTGGTAATCACGCTGTTACAGCTGTTGGCAATGGTAAAACTGTATCCTATGCTGCTGGTAAAAATTTGACTGTTGAGCAAGATATCGATGCTACAACTGGTGAACATACTTACACCTATGCATTGTCCAACAACATCGATTTAACACCAAACGGTTCCTTGAAAATTGGTGACACTATCGTTAACAATGGTGGCTTGACTATCTCTGGTGGTCCTTCCATCACTAAGACTGGCATCAACGCTGGTAACTTGAACATTACAAATGTGAAAGCTGGCGTAAATAACACTGATGCGGTTAACGTACAACAATTGAAAGATGCTCGTACATTAGTAACTTCTAACGATAATTCTGTAACAATTAACAAGACAGAATCTGGTAACCAAATTACTTATGACTTGCATGTAGCTCCAGGCGCTGCACAATCCGTATGGAATGTGAAATCCTCTGGTAATACAACTGCTGATTCCGAAGCAACTGCAAAAACTATTACTGATGGTAAAACAGTTGAAATGGTAGCAGGCAAAAACTTAACTGTAAAACAAACTAGTAGCAAAGACGGCGCTAAAGTCGAATACGCTTTATCTGGTAACTTGACTAACATCAACACGATTAAAAATGAAGGTCCTGCAACTTTCACAATTGGCGGTAACGAATTCAAATTCGAAGGCGGCAATGTGAACATGGGCGATAACAACATCACTAATCTTAAATCTGGTGGCGATGTAATCAACAACGCAGCTAACATTGGTGACGTAAATCGTATTTCCAAAGCTAACGATAAACATATCAAGCCGGGTGAATATGGTGTAGATAACAATGGCAAAGTAACCATGACATATGTTGATGGTAACAATAAAGATATTTCTAACGAAACTGCTGTTATCACAGGCATTGCTAAATCTGATTTGTCGAATATCACCAAGGGTGGCGAAACTGTCATTCAAAATATTGCTAAAAAATCCATTGATATGGAAGACGGCAAGAATACAAAAGCTAGCAACCGTGATGTAAATGGCGTTAAAACTTTCAAAGTAGACGTTGAAGGTGATTTGACAGACGTTACATCCATCACTAACAAAACTGGTGACGGTAAAGTATCCTTTGTTGGTAACCAAACTGTTAACGTAGCAGGCGACCACAACATCGCTCTTAATGCTAAAGCTGGCGATATCACTGGTTTGACTAATGTAACATTGAATTCCGCTGATTTCGCTACTAAAGGCCGTGCAGCAACTGAAGAGCAATTGAAGATTGTTAACAACGGATTCAATAATACAGTTGGCTTGACTGGTAACACAGGCGCTACTGATCTTCAAAAATTAAATCAAGCTGGTGGTTTGAGCTTTGGCGTAATTGGTGCTAACAATGGCCAATACATCAAAACAACGGCAGCAGGTAGCAACGTAGCTGTTGATTTGTCCGATGATGCAAAAGCTAAGTTGAATAACACTGTAGAAGTTCGTGGTAAAAATGCTGCGAAGGTTACTTCTGTAACAGAAAATACAGCTGATGGTGGCAAGAAAACAATCTACACTGTAGATGTTGATAATGTAAAACCAACTGCAGCTTCTACTGAAAAAGTTCAAGCAAAAGCAGACGTAGCTGGTTCTAGCGACAAAAATATCGCTAAAGTTACTCCTCAAGCAGGCGACCAATTTGGTGATGCTGGCGCAACTTATGAAGTAAACGTATCTCGTAACGACGTAAAAGACGCAGCTCGTGAAGCGGTAACTGTAAATACTACAAATACAACTAATAACCCTATTACTGTGACACCTGTTCAAGATGAAACAAACCACAACACAACTTACCAAGTAACATTCGATGGTAACAAAGCAGCTACTCAAATTCCTTTGACATACAAAGCGAATGGCCAAAATGCTCAAACAGTTACATTGGATAAAGGTTTGAACTTCACAAACGGTTCCAACACAACAGCTTCCGTAGCTGCTGATGGCGTAGTTAAATACGATCTTAACAACAACATCGATTTAACACCAAATGGTTCCTTGAAAATTGGTGACACTATCGTTAACAATGGTGGCTTGACTATCTCTGGTGGTCCATCCATCACTAAGACTGGCATCAACGCTGGTAACTTGAACATTACAAATGTGAAAGCTGGCGTAAATAACACTGATGCGGTTAACGTACAACAATTGAAAGATGCTCGTACATTAGTAACTTCTAACGATAATTCTGTAACAATCAACAAAACAGAATCTGGTAACCAAATTACTTATGACTTGCACGTAGCCCCAGGTGCTGCACAATCCGTATGGAATGTGAAATCCTCTGGTAATACAACTGCTGATTCCGAAGCAACTGCAAAAACTATTACTGATGGTAAGACAGTTGAAATGGTAGCAGGCAAAAACTTAACTGTTAAACAAACTAGCAACAACGACGGCGCTAAGGTTGAATACGCTTTATCTGATGACATCAAGGTTGGTAACGACGGTAAAGATGGTAAACCAGGTAAAGATGGTTCTATCGGCGTAAATGGTAAGGATGGTTCTTCCGTTGTGATCAACGGTAAAGACGGCTCCATCGGCTTAAATGGTAAAGACGGTAAAGATGGTCTTACTATGAAAGCTGAAAATGGCCAACCTGGCGTAAACGGTAAAGATGGCATCACTCGTATCGTATACGAAGATAAAACAAACACTAAACACGAAGTGGCTACTTTGGATGACGGTTTAAAATTCACTGGTAATAACACTGATACAGTGAACAACCATAAATTGAACAGCCTTGTAAAAGTTCAAGGTGAAGGCGTAGATAAAACAACTTCTGCTACTTTCAAGAGCGCTGCTGGTAACATCAATGTAAAAGCTGATGGTACAGATACTCTCGAAGTTCAATTGAACAAAGATTTGAAAAACATCACTACGATTAAGAATGATGGTCCTGCTACATTGACAATTGGTGGCAATGAATTCAAATTCAGCGGCGGCAATGTGAACATGGGCGACAACAACATCACAAACCTTAAATCTGGTGGCGATGTAATCAACAACGCTGCTAACATTGGCGACGTAAAACGTATCTCCAAAGCTAACGATTTACATATTGCACCTACTACATCTGATCGTGCTGGTGAAACAACTGCAACATATGCATATAACACTGCAGATAAATCCGTTACTTTGAAATACAACGATGGCAACGGCGCTACACAAACTGGTACAATCGCTAAAATCGACTTGTCCGGTTTGGCTGATCAAATTAAAGACGGCTACTCCTTCTCTACAGATGCAAAAGGCAACGTAGTTGGTAACCATGCTGTAACAGCTGTAGGCAACGGCAAAACTGTATCCTACGCAGCAGGCGATAATTTGACAATTGCTCAATATATCGATAATGCAACTGGTGAACAAACTTATACATATGCATTGTCTAATGACATCAAAGTTGGTAACGATGGCAAAGATGGCAAACCAGGCGTTGACGGTAAAATCGGTGTAAACGGTAAAGACGGCTCCTCTGTTGTCATCAACGGTAAAGACGGTTCTATCGGCCTTAATGGTAAGGACGGCAAAGATGGTCTTACTATGAAAGCAAAAGACGGTCAACCTGGTGTAAACGGTAAAGATGGTATCACTCGTATCGTATATGAAGATAACAGCAAGAATACACACGAAGTGGCTACATTGGACGATGGCATGAAATATGCTGGCGATGATGCTCAAGGCACAGATAAATCCAAGGTTATCGCTAAGAAATTGAACCAAACAATGGATATCGTTGGTGGTGCAAACAGCACTAAATTGACTGACAATAACATCGGCGTGAACAACGTAGATGGTAAATTGAAAGTTCAATTGGCTCAAAACATCGACTTGACTCCAGCAGGTTCCTTAACCATCGGTGGTACTAGCATTACTGATAATGGTTTGGTAATCAACCAAGGTCCATCCATTACTAAAGGTGGTATCAACGCTGGTAATCAATTTATCACTAATGTAAAAGCTGGTGTGAACAACACTGATGCAGTTAACGTTGCTCAATTGAAATCTGCTAAAACAGAGGTTGAAGAAGGGGACAACGTAAAAGTAACATCCCGTACAGGTGCTGATGGTCAAACTATCTACAAAGTAAGTGCAAAAGCAGTTAACCTTGGCGATGCAGAATTGAAATACTCTGCAAACGGTACAAACACTCAATCCGTGAAATTGTCTCAAGGCTTGAACTTCGTTGACGGCAACTACACAACAGCTTCCGTTGATGCAAATGGTCAAGTTAAATACGATGTAACAATCGGTAAAGTGAAAGACGGCGTTGATGGCAAACCAGGCGTAGATGGTAAAGATGGTATTGCAACAGTTAAAACTGTAGTAGATACAATCAACAACTCTGGCTGGAAAGCTAATGCTACAGGTAATGTAGTAGGTAACTCCACAGCAACTATCGTAAAACCTGGCAACACAGTAAATTACGGTGCAGGCAAAAACTTGAACGTAAAACAAACTGTGAACGGCGATGAACAAACTTACGAATTCGCATTAGATAAAGATTTGAAAGAGCTTAACAGCGTTCAAACTAAGAATATCTACTTAGGTAGCCCAACATCTCATACAACTATTACATACAACAATGATAATAGCCGTATCGAGTACACAACTAAGGAAGGCGACAAAAAACAAGTTGCTAACTTAGATGATATCTGGACTATCCAAGCAAATGGTACAGACGTTAAACCTGTAGGTGGCAAAGTTAACGTAGTAGGCGGCGATCACATCAAAGTTTCCACAGATGTAGCTGGTAAAATGACTATCAGTGCTGACGGCCTTGGCACTATGAACGGCTTTAACGTGAAATCTACTGGCAATACAACTAGCGATTCCGATAAAACAGCTAAAAACATCACTGATGGTAAAACTGTGGAATTCTCTGGCGGTAAAAACCTCACTGTTAAACAAACTAACACTGCTGACGGTGCAAAAGTAGAATTCGCATTGAACAATAACATCGACTTAACTCCAAATGGCTCTGTAACAATTGGTGATACCGTAGTTAACAACGATGGTTTGACTATCTCTGGTGGTCCTACTATCACTAAGAACAATGTTGATATGGGTGGCCAACAAATTCACAATGTGAAATCTGGTGGCGATGTAGATTCCAATGGCGCTAACATTGGCGACATCAAACGTATCTCCAAAGCTAACGATACTCGTATCAAAGATGGTAACTACGAAGTTAGCCAAAATGGTACTGTTGAAATGACTTATGTTGATGGTGCTGGTAAACAAGTGGTAGATGCTAACGGTAACCCTGTGAAAGCAACTATCTCTGGTATCGCTCGTCAAGACTTGTCTAACATTACTAACGAAGGCAAAAAAGTTATTACTGGCTTAAGCAGCATCGTTAAAGGTGGTAACAACGTAACTGTTGATACTTCTGTTGACAATACAACTGGTCAAAAAACATACACTGTAAACGCTGATCTATCTGGTGCGAAAGTGAATGCATCCGTTGGTGCTGATGGCTCTGGCGTAGCTAAAGGCCTCAAAAACCCTGTAAAAGTAGAAAAAGGTACTCAATACATCGCTGGCGACAACATGGTTGTTGAACGTAAACCAGTTGAAGGTGACGATAAGATTGATAACTCCATCACTTACAGCTTGGCTCATGACTTGACTGAAATCACATCCATTAGTAATGGTGGTGCAACACTTAGAATCAACTCCAACCCTGGTAGTGTTCCTGGTGATCGTGCTCCTGTAACCCCTGCATTTGAAGTACATGGTGGTAACTTGAGTTTAGAAAACAATAGAATTGTAAATCTTGCTCCTGGTATTGCTGGTACTGATGGTGTTAACGTTGACCAATTGAAAGGTTCCCGTACTACATTAACTTCCGAAGACAACTCTGTAACATTAAACAGAACAGACAATGGTCAAGGCGGTTACAACTATGACCTTTCCGTTAAAGGTGTTAACGACCCTCGTGTAAATATCTTGAATGAAGAGATTGGTCTTGTAGGTGCACAAGGTGCAGCATTGTCTGCATTGAAACCTATGCAATATGATCCAATGGAACCAACTCAAATCATGGCTGGTTATGGTAACTACCGTGGTAACTCTGCATTGGCATTGGGCGTAGCTCATTACAAAAACGAGTCCACAATGTTCCATGGTGGTATTTCCTGGGCTGGCGGCTCTAGCCATATGATGGCTAACGCTGGTGTAACTTGGAAAATTGGCAACCGTGATAGCGAAGGTGCAGTAGCTGATCGCTATCGCAAAGGACCTATCAGTTCCACATACGCAATGCAAACTGAAGTGGCTTCTATGAAAGCTCAAAATGCCGGATTAAAAGGCGAAGTATCTGATTTGAAAGCTGAAAATGAACAAATTAAAGCTCAAAACGCTGGCTTACAAAACGAAGTAGACCAATTGAAAGCTCAAATGGCTGCTATGATGGCTAGATTAGGTATGTAATAAGATACAAAGGTCGAAGGGTTCCGTAAGGAATCCTTCCACCATCGCTTATATTCGACAATGAAAAGAGGAATAGATATGAAAAAATCTACAATGCTTGCTTTCACAGCAGCTGCAATTATGAGCGTTGCATCCGTTACTGGTTATGCTGCGGGCGCTCCAACATATGATGATAATTTAATCTTGAAAAACCCTATCATGACTCCGTCTGTAGGTTCTGTAGTTCTTGTACCTGTGGCTAGTCCGCAAACAGTACAAGCATTACATACATATGTGGATGCATGGAGAAATGCAGAAGTTAATTACACACAAGCTAAAGTTAAGCATGATAATAATGAAAAATTGACTAAAGCTGAAACTAAATGGTTACATTCTAAAGATAAACACAACTATGCGGACTACTTCCGTACACATTCTTTGGGTCGTGTCCATGGCTTTGAAGTCGCATTCAATTGGAATGGTGAAAACCGTAACAAAAATGAATACGAATTCTTTGATATGCCAAAATATAATGAAAAAAGTGGTTTCGTAAATAGCTACGGTTTCAACGTATTGCGTGGTATGGTAGACCAAATCAACGCTGTTATTCAAAGACAAAAAGAAATCGGTGGTCCTATGACTGCTGAAGAAGCTAGTGCTTTGGAAGACGCTATTTTGGATATCATGGCGCAAGACCAAGAACATGTAAACAATGAAGATCTTCGTCACATGATGAATGAAACAATTTGGTACGCAGCTAAAGAAACTGTTAAAAACAAAGCAAGTGAAGAACCTACTAAAGAAGAAGAAGCTAAAGTAGATCTTCGCAAAGCGATTAATGAGCCAATGGAACCTTCCGCGCCTCATACTATTGATTTGCGCAAAGCAATTCAGCAGTAATATCGCAATCGTATATCTTTATACATATGAAACAATATATGGCCCCTCATATGGTGATATAGGGGCCGTATATCCCCTAGAACCCCTAACTAGGGCATAAATAATCCTTATACAAATAACGCCACCTTCTGGTGGCGTTATTTGTTTTATATAGACTATGTAATAAATATAATTAGTGTTAATCACTGAAATAGCATATATTGTATTTATAGACTATAGAATGAGATTAAATGATAGCTTATTGTACTACATATAGTAGATTAAAAATAATTAGATACATTATACGGAAAACATGTAAAAAGTTTCAATTATTTTAAAATTAAGGGTTGCACTGATTCTTTGTTTGTACTATAATAACCATACAGTCGTTGAAGCGACTGTTTCTTAATGAGGAAACAGTAGATAACATCTAGGTTTTCCATTAATCGATTTTAGGATTTTGATGTAATCCCCTCAAACGATGGTGATTACAAAATTCTAAAAAAGATTATAAAAAGGTGTTGACATGAATGTGACAACATGTTATTATAATCTAGTCGCCAGTTGGCGAAACACTTTTTAAGAAAGTGCTTCAAAGCTAGATAAAATCTAGTCTGACTGGTACAGATCTTTGAAAACTGAACAATGATAGGTAATCAATCAATATGATTGAACATATGCCAGAGTGCGGGTTTTGACAAAGTCAAAACCAACCATAATTCAAAGTTACATACATGTAACGACAACAAATAATGAGCTATTCAAATAGCTTCAAGATATCTTGGAGAGTTTGATCCTGGCTCAGGACGAACGCTGGCGGCGTGCTTAACACATGCAAGTCGAACGAAGAGACTTGGAAGCTTGCTTCTAAGAATC
>OKVT01000178.1_pt1 | contig 27981 bp, 21 predicted proteins | sample 1606951 | NCBI WGS metagenome assembly OKVT01 (sample SAMN03281019, study PRJEB24777) | human gut metagenome | isolation source: fecal sample PR141 from 1 month old male Chinese infant, vaginal delivered... | place: Singapore | collected 2005-11-08
GAGATTAATGAATCATTCCAATTTTCTATTTTGCATGAGTAATCCGTATTTAATTGATCATCGTGAACATTTACATATCCAGCTTTATCCTTATCTAAATGGATGCTTACACCATCGATATCAATTGTGTTGTAATATCCAGCCCAAGAATTAAGAGCAGTAGCACAAAGCATCATAAACAAAAATGAATTAGTTTTAAACTTCATCATCAATCATCTCTTTTGCTTTTTTAGTAGCTATTTTCCTTTCTGCTATTCCTTTATCTGCACCATTTATATTTTTAGTTACTTTCAAAATAATGCTGTCATCATCAGATTTCCCAATTTTGTCCTCATCCATAATTTTGAGAACTTTAGACTTAAAACAAACTATAAAAAAACCACCTGTATCAATACAGTTATATGCATTTTCTGTCACTTTCTGAGGGTTTCCTATTTTTGGTGGTTTTTTCTTCATACCGGCTGAATTTTTTTCTTGTACTCCGGGTCATCCCACCAATATTTATCAAAGTCATTTTTTGACAACCAACCTCGATATACCCAGTAGCTTGAATATGTGTTAAGTCCAGTTAGCATTTTAAACCCTCTACCTCTGAATTTTTGTGCATCTACATCTCCACAGTTACCGTTAATCCAGCTATAGGATCCTGTGATATACCCTCCACGGGAATTGTATTTTTTCCCGGAGAAATAGTTATCCTTCTCGGCTTTAAGAGCTCCGTACCAATGACCTAGCTTAGTAGTTTCATTAAATGTTGATGCTTCAACAATCACACCACCTTGCTGAACACCATCAACAATAATTTGTTGCTGGCTAGTTTCTTGCATGGACAATAAATAACCTGATTCAACTGCACCCTGCCCTAAAAAATGACAAATTCTATTTGCATCAGAAAAGTTATACTTTCGCATGATTGTATTTATGTCCGCATAGTACTCTAATGTAATATTTTTAATACCTTCAAGTGCATTTTTATTTTTTTTACTAGCATTCGCCGTCATTACTTTTTCAATTACTTCAGAGTCGAGCCAACTACATTTCCTGAAATGTCGAATAAATGATTTTGGCTCAAAATGCCACAACCGGTCAGAACTCAACGCTCCAGAATCAAAGCATAGTGCTTCCGCATGGGATTTAAACTTTGCATAATCGGCTTCCGTCATCGGTTCATGCTCTTCATTTCCCGTTTTCAGCCACGAAAAACGGATGTCGATCGTACTTTTTTCCCATTCAAATGGGAAATGACAGATTAGCTTCCCGCACTGGTTATCGAAGTCACCAACTTCGTGAAGTTTCTTGATAATAGCTGAATTACACTGGCTGTTGCTATCACTATCGTCATCTACCATCTGCCAGCCCGTCCAGTGAGGGAAATCAGCGTCACTAAACTTTTTAATACTGGAATCAGCAAGGTTGATCACCCCTTTACCACCCGGGTAATTGACTGTCATCCATAATGGTGCGTCTGCCGGTACCAGTGTTTCATGGTCCGTGTTGATCACTCGCCCAAAGCGAAGTAATTCAAACCCGGCACTTGGGCTCTCCTTATAATTCCGCATCGCGGTTTTATAGAGATTGTATTCGTAGTCATCACCATCTGCATTAACCAGTGGTTCACCCAGCAGATCATATTTTCCGTCAGTCTGCGTATTTTTCTGACGAGTAACCATCGTGCACTTGCCTTGGGCCAGAGTCATGCTGGCATACAGAGGCACATTGCTGGTATATAGTTCAGAAAGTCCGGTGGTAGAAATGCTGTTATCTGCTGGAGCCTTGTCATAAAACTTTGTCTGCGGTGGCAGATAAAAGTGAATATCACCATAAACCGCATCGGTGCGGCCATTCTTCGAAATATCCAGCTCTCCTGTTTTCCTGCCCGTTAGCTTGCTGATGTTGTCATCATCGCAGAAAATCTGGAAATGGAAAGCATTCACTCCATCAACCATGCCTGGAAGGCCTATAGGATCCTTACGGTAAACTTTATCACCGGCTTTAACAGTTTCAGCCAGCGACTTCAGATGCATGTATAAGGAATAGAAAGCCACTTTTCCTTCATCACCGCTACCGATCTCGGTTTCATGCTTTATGAGCACATAACCATCATTACTCCCCTTTGTATTGGGTTTATCGGCGTTGATGTTGAATGGTGCTAGATCGCGCTTGTCTGAGCTTTTGCGGAGTGAAACGACGGTACCGTCAGCTATCGCCCGCACGCTCTCAGCAGGCCTTCCAAGATGTTATTACCTGTTTATTTCTGAATATTAATCCCATATTGTTTTTCAAAATTTTGCCCCGCCCTAGCAACAACCCCGCCCCTAATATTAATTGTTACAATCCCTTGCAACTGAGGCTTACCTTCTATAGTAAAGTTATTATATACATATTTTGTGTAATATTTTTTTTCAGAAAATACTAATTTCAATCCAGAATTTGATGGGTGAATTTCATAACTCAGATCAACAACTGGTCCTGTACCTCCAGAGATGGTGATTGGAACATAATATTCCTGATCTATATATCCATCTGGTAACTTATTAGGCTCAAATACAAGGTGATTGCCACAGCCAGTTAGAAAGAAAGAAATTACAAAAGCTCTTAGATAGTGATTCATTTTTAATCATGATATTTTTGTAAATACCATCCCCCCAAAAGTATGGTTTAGAAATTCTCCTAATTTTAATGATACTCGAAGCGAGTTATCTTTAACTTCACCCCATGAAAAAAGTCTCAGCGAGACAAGCTCTTCTAAACTCGTTTCGTTAGTGATACTACCCCCGTTTACTAATTTTAACTTTCCATCCCAAACAATCCAGTGATCTTTGAATGGAACATTTGCGCCTTGTTGGAGCATGCCAGCAGATATCAAACTAAAGATATGGACATCATTACACATTAATGAGTTTAATTTACAAATATCGCTTAAGCTGCTATGGTACAAACTTATATTACTAAATATCTTCTGCGCACCTGCATTCAGCATCCATTTTTCAATATCTCCCCACAAGGTAATTGCAGATACCTTATCTCCAACTGATTCATATTTTAACAAATTATTAGATGAATCTCGCAAGCTGGCCATAGTAATCCAATCAACTGCGGAAACTCGAGGATGACTCGCTCCTGAAAATAAATCATTCACTTTCATCGTGCTAGTGCTTGGCTGAAGTAAAAAAGATCCCAGCGTTGCTTTGCCATGATTCCATAGATCCCAAACCAGTTGCTCGTAAACGTCATATCTATCCATCATTAAACAATAATAAAATGCTGCAGGGCCACATAACATCGAGTAATACTGGTTTGGATAATATTCCCCTTCTGGACCTAACAGGGATGCAGCTTTTCTGGCATCAAGTTCACTTTTTATACTATTTTTCGTAAAAGGGTCTAATGGATCCCCTATTGGATGCTCCAGTGCGACAAAAAACCTTGGAATACAAGTGATTTGCACACTATGAATATTGTCATCCCCGTTATCATTAACCGGTTTTGTCTGCGCCTTTGTCTCAAAATAACAAACATTTTCACGCTTATTTTTAGAATATGCTTGCCCTGATGCCATTTCACCAAGTGTGTACATCTTTTTCGCAGGCGAGGAAAGCACAGAAAACAACTTACCACCGTGCTTGCGATATAAGTTCATTTCCATTATGTAGATTACAGACAACCCATCCTCTGTGTCATTCGTTTCATGGGACTGAGTTTGATAATTTGATGTTACTGGTTGTTGCGCCACTGACAGTAGTATATGTTTTTTATTACTGGCATCAGTTCTGTAAACATTCAGATCGTAAAAAAGGTCGACTGCTGAAACATTCGATTCAATCTTTGTATAAATATTATATTTAGGCATTGATGGCCTCCGGTATCATATGCAGCAGAACATCCTGTACCTGTGCAGAAGTAAACAACTTCGTATACCCCTCGCCATCACTGACACCCTCTAATACCGAGCCATCAGCCAGAAAGGCCCTGTAAGGAGTATTCATCATCGGCACCCCATTATCATCTGTACACAGGTAGCGAATATTATGGCTGCCGTCATTTATCGCATTAGCTAAAGGTGCAATGTCAGGCTTATGCTGCGCTTTTTCCCGCCTGACGTAATACCCGGCCCTTGTTCTGTACTCACCTGCCGTCGCTGATTCAATGCCACTGGCATTGAGCGTGATATAACTTCCCCCGCCGTTTATCGTGACCCGTTTTTTCGCAATAATTTCGATACTGTCTTCCGTGCTGACAATGCTGATTTCCTTCCGGGCAAGCAACGCCATCAGGTCATTCTGCGCCTGCATCTGTACCGGTCCCTGGTTCGCTATCAGCCTGATCCCAAGCTTTCGCACAAACACGCTCAGCGCACTGCCCACCCCGATGAACAGATTTTTCACCACGCTGACGTCTGCATTCTTTCCGGCCGTGGCAATCAGGTTATGCCCGGCTGAGACCTGCAGATGCTCCCCGCTGGTCAGCGCTATCCCCTCCGGCGCGCTGACCAGCAGTACCGATTTTTTGAGGTCTGTCAGCTGCTGCTCCAGCAGGGTAATTTGCGCCTGGAGATCGGCCGGGTTCGCGGTCGCCTTCTGCGCGTCACCGGAGATGGACATCATCTGCTCCCGGGCTTCGGCCAGATTGCTGACCGCCGGCTCCATCGCCAGCACCTGCCCCTGAGCCTGCGCCTGTCCGTCCGCGCTGATAAATATCCCTTTCTGTGCCCGGATAGCGCCCCAGCTGTCGGTTCTCAGCTCAAAGCCTTCGCCGCGCGGCTGCCTGTCACTGTCCACCAGGTGCCCCAGGTTCAGCTGGCTCTTGCCGCCGTACTCCGTGCTGACCTTGATATGCTCTTTTCCGCGCTCGTCGTCGAGGCGGATTTTGTTGTTGGCCGGGGTGCGCAGGACGTTACGTTTGTCATTGCGAATGGTGACGTGGTCGCCGTGCGCCGAGTCGTGCAGCACGCCCGCGATATACGGCCGGTCGGGGTTACCATCCTCAAAGCCAATCGCCACCTCCGTCCCCGCCAGCAGCGGCAGGTGCAGACCGTAGGTGTCTCCGGCATACGGCCGCGACTGGCGGACCCACAGGCTCTCGAACCCGGTTTCCCAGCGCGCCCGGTCAAACAGCATATTCACCCGGTAGCGTCCGTGTTTGTCGATATGCCCGTAGGTGTCGTTTTCCCGGGTGCTGGTCACGCGGGCCGGCAGCGTCCCGGCCATCACCGGACGCGCGCCGGGCTCAGGCCGGTAGCCGACGTCCGGGCTGTCCGGTATGCCGGCAAACTCCACCGCAAAGTCGGCATCGCGCCGGGCGTGGCTGTGCATCGCCGTGACGAGCACGCCATCAGCAAACTCCCCGGCCACCTCCTCTCCACCGGTGACCTTCAGCACCTGTCCCGGGCAGAGTGTCGGGCAGCTGGTGGTGGCCTGCATCCGGGTCTGGCCGTTCAGATAACGCTCATGACGAAGACGGGCGTAAAACGCCCCGGACTCCGGCGCCGGATGGCGGTCATGGACATTCCCGGCGGTCAGGTAGTTATCTCCCCAGTGGTAAGCCTCACCAAAGGTAGTGGTCTCCCCGCGGGTGACATCCACCTGCGCGTTCATGTCCGCCGTCGCCTCGCGGTAGTTGTAGTCGCGGGTACTGACCTGCTGCTCCACAACGCGGTGGCGACATGCCATCTCCCACACCGCGTCCACCCCGGCCGACTGCTGCCCTGACGGCGGGACCGAAGGCAACGTCAGCCCCTTCTCATAGCCCTGCTGACTGTCGCAGAACTCAGCGACGTCGATGTGCAGCCGCGTGTCGGCGGTAAAGCGAAACCAGATCCCCACCTCACCCAGCAGCCGGGTGATAAAGCGCAGGTCATCCTCGCCGTACTGCATCACCTGCTCGCGGCGCGGATACGTTTTTGTCAGGGAGAACAGAAAATCCTGACCGCGCAGGCCGTGGCGCTCGCGGAGGATTTTTTCCACAATCTGCGGAACGGACTGGTCCTGGTAAATGGCGTTCTGGTGCGAGCGGTTAAGCAGCGCCAGGCGCGGCTGAAGCGTCAGCGCGTAGTGCGTTTCATCCCTGGAGGTACTGAGCCGTTCAAACCCCGTCACCACGCCCTGGATAACCCGCACGGGTTGCTGAACATTGATGCCGAAGCCCTGAGCCACCGGCGCCTGCAGCGTCAGGGAGGCTGCCTTCATCAGCATCATCTCTTTGCTGATGGCATGGTCTGCGCTGGTGAATTCAATACGGTAGCGGAACGGCTGGCTCAGGGCTTCATCGCCCTCGAAGGCCAGCACATCAAGCCCGGCTTCACATCCCTTCACCGAAAGCAGGTGGTGGTTATGGCTGAACAACAACGATTTCACGCTACTCATCGGATATTGTCCCCTCGTCAAACGCCATCACGACGCCTTCCTCTTCGTGATACCCCAGCGTCACCTGGCGCGGTTTCTGCTCCGCCGCCATATGGCTCAATAGCTGCTGACTCAGTGCCGGCAGGATCTGCTGATTGAGCAGACTGTCGACGTTACGGGCGCCGGTATCCGGCAGCAGGCAGGCCTCGGTCAGCGCGTCGAACAGGCTCTCGCTGAGGGTGGTGGTGATTCCGTAATGGCAAGCCAGACGCTGACTTACCTGCCCGAGCTTCATGCCGACAATGGCGCGCAGCGCTCCCGCCGGCAGCGGACGGTAAATCACCGTCTGGAAGCGGGCCAGCAGCGCCGGCTGGAAGTGGCCGCGCAGCACCGGGCGCAGCAGCTCGTGCAGGTCTGATTCGCTGGCCTCCGGCTGTTCATCCAGCAACTGCATCAGGAGGTCGCTTCCGAGGTTGGCGGTCATCAGGATCACGGTGTTGCGAAAGTCGATTTCACGCCCCTCGCCGTCGCGCATTACCCCCCGGTCGAAGACCTGGTAGAACAGGTTCATCACATCGCGATGGGCCTTTTCCACCTCATCGAGCAGCACCACGCTGTAGGGGCGTTTGCGCACCGCCTCGGTCAGGATCCCGCCCTGGCCGTAGCCGACGTAGCCCGGCGGAGAACCCTTCAGCTGGCTGACAGTGTGCGGCTCCTGGTACTCGGAGAGATTGATGGTGATCAGCGCTTTCTCGCCGCCGAACAGCGCATCGGCCAGGGCGAGCGCCGTTTCCGTTTTGCCGGTGCCGCTCGGCCCGACCAGCAGGAACACCCCCTGCGGACCGTTCTCCGGCGTCAGGCCGGTTTTCGCGGCGCGCAGGCGCCGGGCAATAGCGCTCAGGGCCGCCTGCTGGCCAACCACCCGTTTGCCGAGACTCTCTTCCAGGCTCAGCAGATCCGTCTGCTCATCTTTCATTAGCGAGGAGAGCGGCACGCCGGTCCAGTCGGCAATCACCGTCGCCACGGTGCGGACGTCGACGTCCAGCCCGAGCAGCGGATTGCCCTGCTGGACGGCGATAAGCGCGGTTTGAAGATCGCTAATTTCCGCCTGGCGGGAGATATCGCGGCGACAGGCGAGCAGCGCTTCCGTCAGCTGCAGCTCCTGACCATACTGAGTTTCAAGGGTATCCAGCGCCAGAATAAGGCGGATCTCCTCCTGCTCAATGGCCGCCAGCCGATCGCCGCGGGCGCTGTTGCCCAGCGCAATATCTTCCAGCAGCGCCTGCTTCTCCATTGCCAGCGCGGTGAGCTGCGCCTTCATGCGGGTCAGCGGCTCAGGCACGGTATCCAAACTCATACGCAGGCGGGCGGAAGCGGTGTCGAGTAAATCCACTGCCTTGTCCGGCAGCTGGCGACCGGTGAGATAGCGTCGTGACAGCGTCACGGCGGCGCGCACCGCATCATCCGTGATATGCACGCCGTGGTGGTCGGCATAGCGGGACTTCAGGCCGCGCAGCATCAGGCAGGCGGTGTCGTCGTCCGGCTCATCCACCTTGACCATCTGAAAGCGGCGCTCCAGCGCGGCGTCGCGCTCGAAGTACTGCTTGTATTCAGACCAGGTGGTGGCGGCGATGGTCCGCAGTTCGCCCCGGGCCAGCGCCGGCTTCAGCAGGTTGGCGGCATCCGCGCCGCCCGCCTGATTACCCGCGCCGATGATCGTGTGCGCCTCGTCGATAAACAGCAGCACCGGCGAAGGCGACTGCTGTACCGCCTCAATGATATTTTTCAGCCGCTGCTCGAACTCGCCTTTGACCCCGGCGCCGGCCTGCAGCAGACCGAGGTCAAGGGTGCGCACCGACACTGGCTTCAGCGCGTCGGGGACGTTGCCTTCGGCAATGCGCAGCGCCAGGCCTTCCACCAGAGCGGTCTTGCCCACGCCCGGCTCACCGACGAGGATCGGGTTGTTTTTACGTCGACGGGAGAGAATATCCACCATCTGGCGGATTTCCGTGTCGCGTCCGAACACCGGGTCAATCTGGCCGTCTCTGGCTTTGGCGGTGACGTCGAGAGTGAATTTGTCCAGCGCGCTCTGCAGCGCCGGATTGAGCCCATCCGCATTCAGTTCGCTGCCCGCAGGACGCCCCACAAATTCCACGTCCCCGCCATGGGGCTGCGCCAGCGCCGCTTCCTGCTGCGCTGGCGGACGTTCGTCGGACTGGGCATCAAGCAAGGGGCGCAGGCGTTCCAGCTGACGCTGGCCCAGCGTTAACAGCGGCCACAGGCCATCGCACTGGATCAGATTCTGTTTTTCAACCAGCGCCATCAGCAGGTGAACACTGCGGATCTGCGCTTCGCCGCTGAGAGAGGCAATCAGCCAGGCCTCCTGCATCAGCCTCAGGGTATGGTCAGAGAGCTGGGGACGATGACGTACCGAGCGCGGCTGTTTATCCAGCCAGCTCAGCAGATCCTGCCACAGAGCATCCATATCCCATTCATAGCGCCGCGCCAGCACCGTCAGATCGCCTTCCCCCTGTTCCAGCAGCTTGAGCAGCCAGTGCTCGGGCAGGATCTCGGCATGCGCCCGGGTCTGGCACAGGGAGGCCGCCCCCTCCATTGCGCGGGCACAGCAGGGATTAAGACGGCGTAACAGGCTGGCTGGATTTTCCATGAGATCCTCTCTTATTGTTTCCGGACACGCTACCGCCCGTCGCTGTTCCTGAACAGGAACCCCAAGCGCACAAGGTCAGGCAGACAGATTGTGTTTTTCTTTGCTGAGAACCCGTATCTCAGGCGTTCAGCAAAAAACGGCGGGCAGAGAAACGCTGCCCGCATCAGGCGATCGCCCGCAATAATCCCCGGCCGCAGAGATAACGATGCGGCCGGGATGAGCGAACGTCGCCTGCGCGCCAGCGGCGCGAAATATGACGGGCAATTACGCGGTGGCGCGTTCGTTCCAGCTATCGGAGTGAATGATGTTGCCGTCTTTATAGGTCCAGGTGATCTTCTCGTAGCGCAGCTCAATCTGTTCCAGATGGTTGTGCTTCTCGTAGGCGGGGTTTTTGATGTCGTGCATCAGGGGATTCACTTTCACCACCTTGACGTTCTCAAGTTTGGTATTGAAATACTCCACTTCCTGGCCGGCATCGTTGATTCGGTACCACTTGAACTCAGCGGATTTCAGGGTCTGGCCGGTGGTCACTGCCTTGTACAGGTAGGGGCTGGAGGAGTCGATCTCCTTGGTGAACAGGAACGGCGTATGAATACGCGTGCCGGTCAGTTTGCCGGTGTTGTTATCGGTCGGGATGTACAGGTTATGCTCCTGAGCCACCACTTCGATACTGCCTTCACGATCCTGAACGTCGACAGACCCTTTAATGTCCGCGCCGCCGTCGTCTTTCAGCCAAAGATAAACAGGAATTGCCATGGAATTACTCTCCATTGTGTAGTGAAGCGCCATCATCCTGGGATGACGCAGAGGGTTGGTCCGGTAACCGGCAGGCGTCTACCTGCGGCACCAGACTGATTTCGACACGACGGTTCAGCGCACGGCCTTCCGGCGTATCGTTTGTTGCAATTGGTCGGCTTTCGCCATAGCCCTGAACGGCAAAGCAGCTGTCCGGCACGTCGCCGGTATCGCGCATCCAGTCGCGGACCGATTCCGCACGTTTCAGCGACAATAGCTGGTTGGCTTTTTCCTCACCCACGCTGTCGGTGTGACCCGCCACCACAATCAGCCACCCGGGCCTGGCCTTAATGTCCATCAGCGAGCTGACCAGCCGCTTTGTCGAACCAGGCTTCAGTACCCATTTCCCGGTATCGAATAGCGACATGCTGTCAAGGCGGATGACGTTCGGCGCGACGCGCTGCACCGGCCTGGGCGGCGGTGGAGGCGGCACGTAACCGCGAATCGCCTCCAGCAACGGCAGGCGAATCTGCTCCCCGTGATACAAGCCCAGACTCAGGCGCAGCGGGACGCCGTTACGCGCCCAGCTATCAAGCAGCGCGGCATCTTCACGCAGCACCCTGACAGCGCTGGCTTTTGGTCGATAATCATCCATCGCAATCCGCTCATAACGGGCAATATCGACGCCCACGCGCTGCAGCAGTTGTCGATTGTTCCAGCCACTGCTGAGCAGCGCGGCGACAGCCGCGAGGGTGAAAATCGCGAGCGCCGCGCGCCAGGCCCTGCCTCGTGGCGTGAGTCCCCGTCCCGCCGGTAACTGCGGCAGGATGAATTCCGGCAAAGCTGAAGCGTCCCCGGTGTCGCTCTCGCCAGGCTGCCAGCCAGCTACCCGCGACAGGCCGCTATGTCGGGATAACCACGTCGTCCAGGCCGACGACGCCAGACTTCCAGGCAGCGAGGGCCCGAGGCCCCACAGCACGGCCGCTGGGGTCAGAGGCGGCAGGTCGATATTCTCTTCCGTCAACACGGCATGGACGTGCTGTTCAAACCAGCCCATCAGGCTGTTCATCAGCACCTGCTGCTCCAGCGCGGCCGCCCCACCGGCGCGTACCCTGGCCGGTACGAAACAGGGGGCGCAGGAGGGCTGCCAGACTTTCACCGCTTCACCCGGTATCGCCGCCTGCCACAACAGGTCGCGACTCATCACGCTGCCCACCTGCCCCTGCAGCGCCAGCGGTACGGCATACCCCGTCTGCTGGCGCAGCTGGCTGAGTTGCCAGCGCAGGGCCAGCAGAGCGCTGGTCAGCGCATCGCTTTGCGCATGCCGCTGCGGGCAGACGCAGAGCAGCACCGACAGCTGAGGCCCCCAGTCCGGCCGCTGGCTCAATACCTGGCGCGCGACCTGCTGCAGCTCCTCCGTCTTTTCAACGCGGATCCAGCAGCCCTGTTTGACGACTCGCACCGGTGACGCTGGCGGCCAGACACACGGCAGGTCGCCGCAAACGAGGACCACCGGCTGGCGATAAGCGCCCTCCGGGAGAGGGGCCAGGGTTGATGCGACGTTACGTCCGGTACGACGACTGGCGATGCGCCAGATCCCGATGATCAGGGCCAGCGTGACCAGCAGAATGAGCCACGCCCCCCAGCGGGGAACCGGCAAAAATAGCAGGCACACCAGCGCACTCAGCAGACTGGCCCACAGCGCCAGCCCATGCTGCTGCGCGGGGCTCATTTCACCTCCCCCGGTAACAAGGTCAGCAGCAGGTGATCGAGCCAGTGGTTGAGCCCCCACCACAGGGCGAGTACCACCACCACGCTCAGGCCAATACGTACCGGCCATGGGGCCAGCCAGCCGCTTATCCCCAGACGGGCGCGACTCTCTACCAGTACGGGAGCGGTAGCCGGGCACTGAAAAGGAGGAACACGCTCACCGAGCGCGTTGACCAGCTTCAGGCGCTCGGGGTCGTGGAGGGAGCGAAAGCTGCCAATAAAACCCAGCAGCATCACCCGCTGAAAACAGGTGACCACGGCCAGGTTGGGCGCCGGTTCACGCAACACATCACGCATCCGCTCGCACAGGGTGTCGCCGGCGTCCATGGTGCCGAGGAAGTGCCCCTGCAGCGGAATGTCATACCACTGCAGGCAGGCCTCATCCTCCACGCCGCGCCCTTTCACGGCTTCATCGAGCAGCGCGCACTGGGCGGTGAGAATATGCTGACAGCTGGCGTCATCAAGCCCGCTCGCCTTCAGCTCATGTTGCACGCGCTCGACATCAGCAATACAGCGCTGCCATAGCGTGTACCCTTCCTCATCGCGGAATTGCGGGCCGTGGCGCAGGCTGATAACCTGCAGCCAGGTGTTCTGCAGCAGCGCATCAATATCAATGGACGCGGCGTTGCCGCGTTTAGGCTCATTCACGTTCGTAGTACCGCAAAAAGTTCAAGTTCAGGCTCACCGAGCATCCCCGGGACGTAAAACATACAGGTGCCGCTCTGCAGCATTTCCGTTGCCAGAGGGTGGGACACATCGAGGCTGAAATACTGATTTTCCAGACGCAGCGGGATCGCCGCCGGCACATGACGCAATGGCGTGAGGGGCACCCCTGTCCGCGAGGAGTTGACGATGGCTTTGACATGATCCGGACTGCCCACTTTGCACTGGCGCGGAAACTGCTCCTGCAGTTGGGCGACCGGTACCGACGAACGAACCGACAGGTAGTAATCAGCCCCTTCCCGCAGCCGGGCATCGTGCAGACGCGCCTGCCAGAAGTGCAGCCGGACATCATGCTCCAGCGCAATCGCCACCACCCGCGATGGCAGGCTCGCCTCCAGCAGGTCGCTCAGTAAATCAAACAGCGGCGGAAAAACCGCGTTCAGCTGGTCATGCTGATAGATCGGGACGGCATTCGCCTGATGGGTGAGCGAAAAGGTCAGCAGGCTACCAGCCAGGCGCGCCAGCTCCGGGTAGAGGCGTTCCGGCGGGCTTTGCCGGTAACGCAGAAAGTACCCCAGCACCGGCTCGGCGCTGTTCAGCGCATTCAGCAACCAGAACAGAGAGACATCAGCCACGGCAAAATCAGCCATCCGTTCATTGCTTTCGCGACGCATGGCCATCAGGCGCGTCAGACGAGCCCGGAGCTGGACGAGCAGCTGTTCAAGCTGCGTCGCCAGCCAGCGGCTGCCCTGGATCTGCAGCAGCGGCGGGAGAAACGTCTCGTCGATAAGCCAGGCCCCCTGCGAGTCCCGCTGCAGGCGAACAAGCGGACAGGTCAGGTAATCGCTGTTGTCCTGGTGGGCGAAGCGGAGGGTCAGCTCCGGCTGTATGACGGCAATCTGCCGGGTATCATCCCCGAACTGGTTGCGGACATCGCGCCAGCGCTGCCGGAAGCGCGCCGGCCTTTCGGCCACCTCCTCCGGCTTCAGACAGTTGCCGCCATTCGCCTGCATCAGGGGCAGCGCCAGCACGACCACCGCCTCGCCGGACGCGCCGTCCAGCGACAGCGCGGACGGCAGCGCATCGGCATTGTCCGTATCAATCATCGTGCCATCCTGGAACCGGACCTGCAGCCTGTGAGCCTGCAGGCGGCCCAGTTTGAGCATCTCTGGTTCGAAGGTCGCCTCAACCACTCCCCAGGGGTGGTTAAGACCCATCCGGGCAATCACTTCCGCAGTCCAGGCTGCATACGCAGCCTGCTGTTGAAAATGCTGAGGCGACACCATAATGCCCCGGCCCCACAACGGACGTTCCGTTTTCATCATCGTCCGAACCTACGCCTTCGCCTTTGGCATCTGGCTAACCAGCGACAGATTGACGTCCATCCCCTCGACCTGGAAGTGCGGCACCGCGTACAGCTTCATGCGGAAGAAGCCCGGGTTATCCTCGATATCTTCCACCACCACGCTGGCATCGCGCAGCGGATGGGAGGCCTGCAGCTCGTCGCCGGGGTCGGTCATTTCGGTCACCAGGCTCCGCACCCAGGTGTTCAGCTCCAGCTCCAGCAGACGCCGGTCCTTGGTGGTGCCGATATTCTCGCGCTGGATCATCTTCAGGTAGTGCGCGATGCGCGACAGCAGGAAGATGTAAGGCAGACGCGCGTTGATACGGCTGTTGGCGGTGGCGTCGGCGGTATCGTACAGCGCCGGTTTCTGCGCGGAGTTGGCCGAGAAGAAGCAGGCGTAATCGCGATTTTTGTAGTACGACAGCGGGATAAAGCCCAGGCTGGCGAACTCAAACTCCCGCGTCTCCGGGATCATCACCTCGGAAGGGATCTTCACCTGGTTGCCGGTGCCCAGATCGTACAGGTGGATGGGCAGATCTTTCACCGCGCCGCCGGCCTGCGGACCGCGAATTTGCACGCACCAGCCGTTGTTAACAAAGCTCTTCACCATATTGGATGCGAAGGAGAACGCCGCGCTGGTCCAGAGATATTTTTCGTGGTCCGGGCCCTTCACCTGCTCGACATAGTTGAAGCTGCGCACCGGCACGGTGTCCGGGCCGTACGGCAGACGACCCAGCACGCGCGGCATCACCAGGCCGATGTAGCGGGCATCGCCAGTTTCGCGAAACGCCTTCCAGCGAATATATTCCGCGCGATCGAAGTAGTTGCCGATATCCTTAATGGCAGCCACCTCTTCCATGGTCTCTTTCAGGAAGAAGGCCGGGCCGACGGCGCCGATAAACGGCATATGGGCGGCCGCAGAGACGCGGGAGATATTGCGCAGCAGCGCCACATCCTGCGGGCTGGCGTCGAACTCATAGGCCGAGATCACCGAGCCGATCGGCTCGCCGCCGGGAGTGTCATACTCCGCGGTATAGGTGTGCCAGTAGAGGCCGCTCTGGATAAGCTCCGGCGCGTCCTCAAAGTCCTGGCGCAGATCGTCTTTGGCGACGTCGAGGATCTCCGTTTTGACGTTCTGCCGATAGTCGGTGTTGTCCACCAGCTGTTTGAGGCCGCGCCACAGGGATTCGACCTGCTGAAACTCCTGATGGTGCATCACCGCGTCCAGCTGACGGCTTATCTGGAAATCCAGCTCGGCGATATGGTGGTCGATCAGCGTTTTGTCGAGCTTTTCCACCCGCTGGCCGGACTGACGGATGCGTTCCATAAACACCTGCATCGCCGCGGTGAGACGCTCCGCCGCCGGCGCCTCGGAGAGCGCGGCATCGTCCAGAAAGTCGTTGATATCCCCGAGCCGAGACGCCGGGGTGAGATTAATTTTTTCAAACAGCGAGGCGTAAACGCCCTCGCCCGCCCTGTTTTCCTGCAGCGTGGTTTGCCCCTGAACAGGGGCGTTTTCTGTGGTAACAGACATTAGCATTTTCCCGGTTAATCCATTAACAGACTTGCCCCGCACTTATTTCGGGGCAAGCGCACTCATTTCGTCGCGTAATTCCTGGGACAGCGCCGGATCTTTCAGGATTGCCTCAAGCTCTTTTCTGAAAGTGGCGTTATCGAGCAGATTGGATTTGAGATCGCGTAATAAATTACGCATCGCCAGCATGGCACGGAGTTGCGGAATTTGCCGGGCAACCTGCTCCGGTTCAAAATCTTTGATGTCGGTAAAACGCAGTCTGACGTTCTCCTCTTCGCCATTGCCGGCCAGCGTATTCGGCACCGAGAGGTTAACTTCCGGGCTAAATTCCGAAAGTACGCTGCTAAAATTATTTTTATTGACGTTGATTTTTTCTCTTTCCGATAAAGGCCGGTTTTCCTTCCCATGACTAAAATCGCCAATGGTAAGCAGCTTCAGCGGCAGTTCGACCTTCTTTTGCGCGCCGCCGGTATGAAGAGATAATTTGAGATTAATGCGCGCCCTGGGGACTTCATTCTGGAACGTATCAGCCATAGCAGTTCCTTTCCTTAAGGAATAATTATTGAAGATATATTGATGTGAAACGTGACGATGATAAAGCAAAAATGGATTACCGATCAACTTAACCACCTAATAATTATATTTATTCATAAACACCCACTTTCACCACGAAAATAAAAGCACCATGAATATCAATATTTAAAATGTGAAACAACAGTCAATGATAAATTCAATAAATAATGCACCAAAGGAATGTTTGCAATGGATACTATAAGGCGGGATAAAACATTAAGCGGATGAATAAAGGAAACCATAGAGACGACCGCGGCAATATAATTCGCTCATTATGCAAATTTAGCGTAACAACGCAATAAATTACTCAGAGGGAAAATATCTGGCTTCCATCCGATTGCCCCTTCGCGGCGGACGCTTAATAGTGCAGGCGCGAAATCTAAACGGTAACAATATTCTTCTGCTCCCCTTACTCCCCACAAACCGATTTTTTGCGGATAACGAGCCACAGCGCGATGTCGGACAAAGTTGTCGTTAGCAAAAAAACATGAGCCCGGTTACAAGACGCACATGACACCGTCGTCGGCATCCTGAACGGTTCGCATTCTGCAAGTCGCCAGGCTATATCTAAGACACCTTTCGCCCACAACGAGACACAAAGATGAGCAAGAAAATCCTAATGCTGGTCGGCGATTATGCCGAAGATTACGAAACGATGGTTCCTTTTCAGGCGCTGCAGATGATTGGCCACCAGGTCGATGCCGTCTGCCCGGATAAAACCGCTGGCGACTATGTCATGACCGCAATCCATGACTTTGACGGCGCCCAGACTTATAGCGAAAAGCCGGGCCATCGCTTCACGCTGAACGCTGACTTCGCCGCAGTAAAGGCCGAGAACTACGATGCGCTAGTGATCCCCGGCGGCCGGGCGCCGGAGTATCTGCGCCTGTACGAGGAGGTTATTAAACTGGTACAGGCATTCGACGCCGCGCGTAAACCTATCGCCGCCGTCTGCCACGGCCCGCAGCTGCTGGCCGCCGCCGGTATTCTGCAGGGCCGCACCTGCAGCGCCTATCCCGCCTGCGCTCCGGAAGTGCGCCTGAGCGGTGGGCACTATGCGGATATTGGTATCGACCAGGCGCATGTGGACGGTAACCTGGTTACCGCCCCCGCCTGGCCGGCTCATCCACAGTGGCTGGCGAAATTCGCCGCCCTGCTGGCGGAATAACCATACTGAGCCGGTGTTTTTGTTGAGCCACCCGCTCCCCTGCGGGAATCTATGCCTCAGCGCGGTGTTTAGTCTCGGGTAAACGCGCTGTTGTATGTTATGCCGATGGCGGGGATGCGCCACGATTTACCGCTTATCTTCAGGGGCCGGTTAAAAAACCAGCCCCTGAAAGATTTATCGCTGCCCTGACGGGCATCATCAATTCAGCAACGCGATCTGCTTGACCACTATTTCATTGATTTTATAGATTATTTCAGGAGTTACGCGTTCTTTGATATCGCGGTCAACAAATACCCGAATGCAATATTTGATGATTTGATACTGATTTAACTTATCACCACATTCAATTAACGGTTTTATTTCGTAGCGGTTCTTAAGATCTTTCACCAAAAGCTTAACTTCGGTTTTATCCAGGTCTTTAAAGGCGCAGTCGGAGACAATATCAACGGCAAATTCATGTGGTTTGAAATGAGGCTGTAATACAGAAGTCAATAACCCGGTGAGTTGACTCTTCCACGCCTTATTTTCCTTGTCAGCGATGTTAGCTTTATACACAGAGTGTTTGGCCTCATAGACCTTAGACCATGGGTGTCGGTTAATAATGTCATCAAGTATTTTTTTATTAACCGCCTCGGTATCGCTGATATCTATCCATTCACCAACCTTGTCATTCAAAAAATAATCATCACTGCACGCCAAATAAAACTCCTTCAGCGCGTCGATGAAGCTTTCATCGCTATGGTCAACGATACGGTCGGTAACGTCAGCGATAATGACATTTTGTGGATCCTTGCTTTGCATAATCTCACATAATGTGCTCAACATCGTCGCAAAGGCGCGGTTTGTTTTATGGTAATATACCTGCGAAAAAAGGCTGGAGCGCGCCCCAATAAACTCAGCGATCGAATCAATCCCACTCTCTTTGTAAGCAAGGTACAATTTTCCCTGTTCCTCGACCGGGACAATTGACATAAACAAGCGATTGTAATCGTAGATGCCACACTTGACGCCGGAGAAATAGCCATCTCTGAGCAAGTAATCCATCCGGTCGGCATCGATCGGACAGGAAGAGATGATCGAGGTCATTAACGGCAGGATATCTGTTGCCTTTCCATTAATTTCCTCAATGATCTGTTGGTCACCGTATCTTTTTTCGATAATTTTTAACACATTTTCGATATTTATTTCGTCATCGACCTTACCTTGTTTTCTCAGATCATGATAAATCATCAGGCTGAACAACAGCGAAAGCTGTTCATGTTCAACTTTCTGTTCTGGCTTGCTTAATACATCAATGATTGAATGGTAGGCCGTGGGGAGAACATCGGAGAATTCGTGCTTACAAGGCATAAAACTCTCAAACTGGTGGGATACCGGCCCGTGCCCGATGTCATGCATCAGGGCAGCGAGTCTCAACTCCTGAATGTTGTGTTTTGGTATCTGATCGATATGACCAAACACATGGCCATCATCATATTTCTTTTGATACCGTATCGCATTCAGGCGTAAATTATTGAGTATTTCACTTGATAAATGCAGCACCCCGAGAGAGTGTTCGAAGCGGCTGTGCACCGCAGAGGGAAACACCTTATATAAAAAAGAGTTCTGTTTAATGTTGCGTAAGCGCTGGAAAAGGGGGTGATTGATAAAGGCAATCTCGAGTGTCGTCAAACGAATAGTGCCGTGAATGGGATCAAGGATCTTACTGGTCAATTCATTTTCAAAATCCATATCTTAAATCCTTTCATACGTGCATTAAATATATTTAGCATATTGACTGTTTATTCAACAATAATCTTGCGCATTCAGGCAATAAGGTCAATCACTAATATTTAACGAGCAACGCGGCAGATCATTATTTCCTTATCTCTCCACAGCGTCGCGCTATATCGGCATCCACTGACATATCGATTGACTACGGATGAAAACAGCCCCGGTTTTCTTCGCTCAGATGCGCATTCCCCCGGAAACCTCAATGCGCTGGGCATTCACCCAGCGATGATCATCGGATAACAGCGAGGCGATCATCGGCCCGATATCCTCTGGCAGGCCAGGTCGGCCCAGCGCCGTCATGTTCGCTACCGCCTGAGCGACCTGCGGGTTATCCCGCACCACCCCGCCGCTGAAATCGGAGGCGATGGCGCCGGGCGCCACGCAGTTCACCGTGATCCCGCGACTGCCCAGCTCAAACGCCATATAGCGAGTCAGGGTTTCCACCGCGGATTTCATGATCGCATAGGGCGCCCGGTTCGCCATCACGATGCGGGTGAGGCCAGACGAAACATTCACTATTCGCCCGCCATCGGCCAGCAGCGGCAATAGTTTTTGGCTGAGGAAAAAAACGCTCTTCACGTGGATGCGATACAGCGCATCGAATTCCGCTTCCGTGGCGTTAAGAAATCCCATGCCGCTGGCGTTGCCGGCATTATTGACCAGATAATCAAATTTATCGGCGCCCAGCTCCGTCAGCGCGCCCTGAAAAGCGCTAACAAATGCGTCAAAGGTGTCGATTTCGCCGGCGCTGAAAGGCAACGCGATCGCCCGGGCGCCCAGTGCTTCAACCCGTGTAACCACCTCGTTCGCCTCGGCAAGACGCGTTTTGTAGGTCAGTACTACATTTACGCCGCGCTGTGCCAGCGCTTCGACGGTCGCGCGTCCCAGGCCGCGGCTGCCGCCTGTCACCAGGGCGATTTTTGCGCTATTGTTCATGTTTTCTCCTTTTCTCTCTGCTGAAAACATGAGCGATTATAAGCCCCTGAATGCCGACGATAAGACCGCGTTGGGCGACAGGATAGTTTTGCCAGCTGGAACAATGTCTTGGATAAACTGGATACTCTGACCTTGTTTGTGCGCATCGTCGAACGGGGCTCATTCAGTGCCGCCGCCGCGGATCTGGGGGTTTCCCGGCCAGTAGCGACCGCGGCTATTAAAGCGTTGGAGGTCAGTCTCGGGGCGCGGCTGCTACATCGTACCACCCGGCACGTACGGCCGACGACAGAAGGCTCGCTGTATTATCAGCGCTGCGTGTCCATTCTGGCGGCCCTTGAGGAGGCCAACCGCAGCGCCGGGGGGAGCATCTCCGGCACCATTCGGGTAGACGTGGCGGGCAACCTGGCGCGGACCCTGCTGCTGCCCGCGCTGCCACAGTTTCTCGCCCGCTACCCGGACATTACGCTGCAGATCGGGGAAAGCGAGCGTGACGTCGATCTGGTTCGCGAGGGAGTCGACTGCGTCATTCGCGGCGGCCATCTCCCCGACAGCGAGATGATCTGCCGGCCGCTCGCCGGGTTGCAGGAGATCACCTGCGCCAGCCCGACCTATCTCGCCCGGTACGGCACCCCGCATACGATTGAAGGACTGACGGGCCACGTGATGATCGGGTTTGTTTCATCGCGCACGCAACGTACCTTGCCGCTGAGCTTTACCCAGAATGGCCGCCAGAGCGAGGTCAGTTTGCCCTGTCGGCTGCTGACCTCCGATGCCGACGTCGGCGCCGAAGCGGCAAGGCTTGGCTTTGGCCTCTATCAGGCGCCCTTGCCCCGCCTTGAGGCCGATCTGGCGTCGGGCGCGTTAACGGAAGTGCTGGCCGATTTTCGCCCTGCGCCGCTCCCGCTCTCCCTGCTCTATCCCAGTAATCGGCAGCTCTCTGCCCGGGTACAGGTATTTATCGACTGGGTGACGGCGCTGATGAAGCCTCCCCTGGCGCAGCAGGCATCCGGAAGGCTAAAATAACGTTTGCTATTATTCACGGCACGTGCGTTAATCGTTGAGTCGATTTACCAGACAAAAAGTTATTATCTGAGTACGTGTTCTCATCTCCAGGCGTTATCCCTGATACCACCTTCCTTTGAGCAGTCCCGTTAGTAGTTTGCTTTTTCTGTAAACAGGCCCTGTCAGATCCTTGTCGGCTCCTTAAAATGTCCGCCATCTGACCCAAAACCCGGCTTACCACCAACTAAAATCAGCCGCGTTAATTTTCCTGAAAACGACCATTGTCTTTTCAACAGAACATCACCCATACAAGGTTTACATTATGATCGAACATATCCATTTTAGATGCCCATGCTGCCATGGCTCCCAGTACAGAACGTCCCAGTTTGACGTCACTGAAAAAAACCCTTTTGGTGCGAAATGCATTTTCTGCAAATCAGCCATGATGACATTAGATACCATCCGTCCTCATCACCTGGGCGTGCAGTCTACTGCGCAGGCACAACAATAAGTATACGCGGGTAAAGCATGCCTGTTATCCGCCAGGCGGATGACGTCTTTTTCTCAACCTCCGTTTTTGTCGGTTGAATAATTAACAGCGGGATCAGGCAACGCTTTCATCAGGGTGGTAATATTTTTCCCTGCATTCATTTCAACGTCAAAAAAGTCCACCGCACGCAGAATAAGCCGCAAGCCTCTACCGTTTTCCGCTAACGGATCGACATCGAAATGCTCATCACCACGCGCCATCGCCAGGCGCTCGGCGGGAAAGGTTTCCCCCGCGTCGGTAAAGCGCAGCGTCACCCGTCGGTCCGCGACCCTAAATTCCACACCAAAACTACTTTCCCGATCCTCATGCAGCGCATAGCGAATAATATTCGTTGCCGTTTCACAGGCGGCGAGATCGAGCGCGAAACGCCACTCGTCCGCAACAGGCAGCGAAGCCATTTGCTGGGCAAGCCACTCCGCCAGCGGTGAAAGCGAGGTGAGTTCGGCAGGAAACATCATGTTGCTATTCACGGGCACGTCACTCATTTAACTGCGCAAGTGCCGAGGTGCGATCCTCGCAAATGCGGAAAATACGATCCATACGGGTCAGCGTGAACATATTGCGGATGCCAGGATTCAGCGCGCACAGCGTCATCTCCCCTCTCCCGTTCATCATCTTCATCAGAGAAACCAGGGTTCCCAGACCGCTACTGTCGATAAAATCAATTTCGCTGAAATCAACAATCAGATCGCCGGGCGCTTCGCCTATCTCCTGGGCGATTGCCGATTTAAAGGCTACTGCGACGGAAGCATCCAGCCGACGCACCGCCGGCGTCAGGATCGTCACCGAGGCCTGCCGTTCGGTTTCAATTTTCATCACTGTCCCCTGTACGTTCAATAATCAAGAGTGAAACATCATCGGCCATCGACTGGGTCTCCTGCGCGTCGCCATTGCGCCAGTGGATCAAGTGCCGGGCAAACCGCGGCAGCAGCGCGGGCAGCGGCTGCGTCACACTGTCCTGCAGCCACGCTTGTAAACGGACTTCGCCAAACTGTTCACCGCTCCGGTTTTCACATTCGGTGATACCGTCGCTGAACAGGCAAAGCCGCTCTCCCGGCGCCAGCGAGAAACTGACATCTGCCCATGAGAGATGGTTTATCAACCCCACCGGCGCCCCACCGCTGCCGACCGAGCGCACACCTCCATCCACGGTGACGATAAACGGCGTGGGATGCCCGGCCTGACACAGTTTCCCCTCACCGGTTGTGAGGTCGATGACGCCATAGATCAGGGTGAAATAGCTGACAATCTCTGCCTCGTCGCTACAAAAACGACCATTCAGGATCTGCACTACCTCGGCAGGTGATGCCGGCTGGTTATCAGCAGAGAAAAGAAAACGCTCAACCGCCCTGCCATGTAGAAACTGGCGGGCGACGGCAAGCGACATCATCGCCGCCCCCACGCCGTGCCCGGAGACATCCACGCAGTAAAATCCGAGATGCTCCCCCAGCGGGAAAACATTAAAAATATCCCCCGATACCCAGGCCGACGGCAGGAAAATCCAGTCGGAGAAAAAACCCTGATAGCACAGCTGATGAGCCGGGAGAACCGATTGCTGAATGCGCGCCGCCAGCTCCAGATCCTGTTCAATCTGCCGCAGCGCTTCACTTAGCCGCGTATTGCGCGCGGCGAGGTCGGCTTCAAGGGAGAGGATCCGCGCCCCGGCGTGCAGTCGCGCCCGCAGTTCACTCTGCTCCACCGGCTTACTGAGAAAATCATCGGCCCCTGCCGCAAACCCTTGCGTTAAATCGCCCGGATCTTCGCGAGCGGTGAGCAATATCAGATAAACGTAGTGACCAAACTGGCGACGGCGAACTTCCCGGCACAGCATCAGGCCATTCATCTCCGGCATTTCCCAGTCGCTAATCACCAGGCTGACGGGCTGGTTCTCCAGGATCGCCAGCGCGGCGACGCCGTTTTCCGCCTCACTGACGATATAGCCCCACTGCGTCAACATCCGGCTTAGCAACCGACGATAAACCAGCGAATCTTCAACAATCAGGACGTGCTGTGCCGACATCGCGCCTCCTAAATCGGCAAGAACCAGATAAGGCTGATCGTACCTTCACGAAACTTGCCGCTGCCGCTGTCGTGCCCCGGATAGCGGGTACCGGCATAGTTGGCATACTGCACAGAGAACGATCCTGGCGTATAGCCCGCGTAACCGAAGCTGTAGCTGTAGTCGCCATTCCACAGTTGCTGCTGGCTGCTGTCGGGGTACCAGAACGCCGTCGCACGGATAAAGAAATGTTGCTTAAAGGTATATCCGCACCCCCCGAGCAGTACGTTTTTGTTTTTGCGTATATCGTCACTCTCCAGATCGTAATAACGCGGCACCCAACTGTAGCCCACCTGGCACATGATGGCGTCGCCTTTGTTGATAAGCAGCGTATTCTCCATGGGCTTCGGCAGGGAAAATTTATATGCCAGAGTGATGGCTCCCTGCTCAAAATAGGTGTGACGCTTGCTGCCTGAGGTCCAGAAGTGGTTATCGCCATAGTTACTGTAAACCAGGCTGACGGTATTGGCATGCCAGTCGTCGTAGCCAAAACTATAGCGAAAATCGGCGGTATAGCGGCTGGTATCAGTCACCGGTAAACGGGATGTCACGTTGGCGAACCAGAAGCTGTAAGGCGAGTATTGCAGGCTGAGGTTCAGCGTCTGATTATATTTTTTCTTCTGTTCTGCGCTGTCTGAGCTGTTGGGGACGGTCATCCACTGCTCTTTTAAACCCGAACTAAAGCTCAGCGCTCCCGAAAACACCTTGTCATTCCCGGAAAAAAGCCGTCCCCAGCGGCTGGTAAACACGCCGGCCTGCACCGGTTCACCATTTTTATCACGCAGCGGTTGTGCGTCGTTCTTCTCTGCTCCTTCCGCACTTGCGATGGCGCACCATAGCGCGCAGGCCAGCATATACTTCTCCCGCATTTGCCCTTCCTTAGTTAGGTATCCAGCGTGCGGCGACGCGGTATTTGGCCATCAGCCACAGTACGCCCAGCGCGGCGGCATGGATCAAGGTGTTCACTATCCACGCCTGGCGCCACAGATCGAAGGTGACCAACTGGCTTACGGCGAGCACGATATAAACATGCAAAATGAAGGTGTAGAGCGAACGCTGCCCGAGCGGGATCAGGAACCAGCCAGCCAGTTCAGGGGACGCCAACACCAGGTCAATAACAGATAAATAGTGACCATAAGACTGATATCATTGAGGATCCGTACCGGCCCGAGGCCGTTTTTCGCCGCCCAGGTATGATAAAAGGCGTTAAACTCCGCCGGAGGGATCACGTGCATCAGTAGCGCGGGCGGCATAAAAGGATTGGTATGGTTCTGGGCGACAAACGCAAGGATAAGCGCGATGAACACCAGCGCCACGACGGCGACTTTGCCGGGTGGCGTGCGGGCGAAAGAGATCAGTTCCGCTTTGTACCAGCCGCAGCACATTCCCAGCACAAAGATAAATTGCCAGGCCAGCAGGGGAAAGGCGAATTCAAATTCGCAGGGCGTCACCCGTACCGGCCAGCGTTGCCAGCAGCCGTAGATCAGCAGCGAGACGCCCAGTAAGGGGTAGACGTGACCCTTTTGCAGCATTCCCAGAAACAACGGGCTGAGCAACAACAGAAAAATATAGAGACCGAGGATCTGCGTTTGGTGTGGGCCAATTTGCAGATAGAGGATAATGTTAAACCACGTCTCTTTTATTTGCGGGGTGAGTGGATAGAGCGACCAGCTGGTCCCGGAAAAACGATCGGTAAAGTGAGTGACTTCAAAGGCATTAATAAACGGAAAATATCTCAGCAAAAGAAAAGTGACAATAATAATAATATTAACCTGATATATTTTCCATGCGCGAAGATAAAGTCCCCAGCCCACCGTCAGTAATACAGCTTTTTGTAATCTGGTACGATTTAGCATCCCTAACATAAAGCCCGACAGGATCACAAAACCCTCGGCACCGGTGGTCAAACCAAAACGCTCCCAGCTGAAAATATTAAATATCGACATCACTTCCGTATGCGCCACCACCATCATAACGAGAGCAATGCCGCGCATAAAGTCGATACGCAGGTCGCGTTCACCCGCCAGAGAATAACGCCAGGCTATTGATTTATAAGTTTCTTTTTGCGAAATCGCTGAGGCAACCTGGCTCATGGAGGATCCTGTCGTCTACCCTGCAACATTTATTACAAATTATTTAGATAGTGTAGAATGGGCTATCTTGCAATGTTCGTTTTATAAATTTCTCCGGCGTGCATCACACTATGTTAAGTCATCCCGGTGACTATCAGTTCGCGCTGTTGAAATTTTTGCGCCACCATCTACACTCACTTTACTGTTATTTATAAGCCCCTGTGCGTTCTGCAGAACGCCCCCAATCGATAACAGACCTGTCACTCAAACTCAGCGCGGAATCAGGATATCCTTGCTATGGATTTTTATTTTTCCCGTTTTGAACATCGTCGACCGCCTGAGCCGCTCAGCACTCCGAGCTGGGTAAGAATGATCTGGCAGGTATTCGCTGTGGCCGCCCTGGTGCTTGGTGCCAATTATATTTACTGGCGCTGGACCGCGTCCTTAAACACTGACGCACTGTGGTATGCAATCCCTCTGGTGCTGGCGGAAACCCTGGCGTGGATTGGCACAGTTCTGTTCACCATTAATTTATGGCAGGAAAAAGATCCTCCGCCAGGCGTCCCCCCGACGGAGATCAACGACTGTCTGCGAGCGGATGAAGCGGTGGAGTCGAGGCCGATTAAAGTCGATCTGTTTATCGCCACCTATTCCGAAGACGTGGAACTGGTCAGGCTGTCGATCCGTGACGCCATGCAGATGACCTATCCCGGTCCGCTCGACTATAAGGTGCATGTCCTTGACGACGGGCGTCGCCCGGAAATGAAGGCGGTCTGCGAGCAGGAGGGGGCGAACTACATCACCCGTCAGAGTAATATCGGCTATAAAGCCGGTAACCTGCGCAACGGGCTGGAACATACCGATGGCGACTTTCTGATCATCTGTGATGCCGATACCCGCGTTTTCCCAACCCTGCTGAGCCACACGCTCGGCTACTTTCGCGATCCGGACGTCGCCTGGGTGCAGACCCCGCAGTGGTTTTTCGATCTCCCTGAGGGGGAGGATCTGGCATGCTGGCTGCGGCGTAAAGCTGGCGGCGCAGGCTATGGCGTGGGCTGGCTGGCGCAGAAAATCGTCGGTCCGGTGACCATCGGTCGCGATCCGTTTTTCAACGATCCGCGCATGTTTTACGACGTGATTTTACGGCGCCGTAACTGGGCTAACGCCGCGTTCTGCTGTGGCGCCGCCTCCGTTCACCGACGGGAAGCAGTGATGCAGGCGGCACTGCGCAGCTACGTCTGGAGCGTTGATGCCGAGATCGACCGTCATACGCGGGATATTCGCGACCCGGTAACGCGGGAAGCGCTGCAGGACGCCATGCGCCCCCACGTGGCCTTTGATACTGAACTGACGCCCTATAAGTTCCACGTCTCAGAAGATATTTATACCTCCATCCTGCTGCACGGCGACGCTGCTCGCCGCTGGCGCTCGGTAATGCACCCGCGGATCGAGTCCAAAATGCTCTCTCCGCAGGATATGCTGACGTGGATGATCCAGCGCTTTAAGTATGCCGCCGGATCGCTGGATATCCTGTTCCATGACAACATCTTCAGCCGACGCCGCTTTAAACTCTCGCTGCCGCAAACGCTGATGTACGCGACCACCTTCTGGTCCTATCTGGCCTGCGTGTGGAACACCGTGTTCCTGATCTCGCCTGTTATCTATCTCTTCACCGGCATTCCCCCAGTGTCGGCGTGGTCTACCCCTTTCTATCTGCACTTTTTACCCTTTTTTATTGTCTCCGAACTGGCCTTTATGTTCGGCACCTGGGGCATTTCTGCCTGGGACGGCCGGGCCTCTTACCTCTCCTTTTTCTCGATGAATCTGCGGGCGCTGGACACCGTTTTGCGCGGGGAGCAGATTAAATTTCACGTTACGCCGAAAGAGCGACAGACGGGCCGTTTTCTCTATCTCGTCAAGCCGCAAATTGCCATCGTTTTGCTCACCCTGACGGGGCTGATATGGGGAGGCATTCAGGTGGCGCGCGGTGAGGTTGACGACCCCTCCGGGTACGTCATCAACATTTTCTGGGGCGCGGTGAATATTGCCGCCATGCTGCCGCTTATCTTTGCCGCCATGTGGACCCCCCCCGAAGAGCAGGAGGCGAGCCGATGAGGATCCGCGACGCCCTGCTCTCCGCCCGCAGCTATCTCACCATCCTCATTGGCTTCCTGCTGGGTTTTGCGATTGTCGTATGGGTGGAAAAACAAATGCCTGCGCGCGTCGAGAGCAGCAGTGGGATGACGTTGAGCCAGGATTTTCCGCCGCTCCCTGCCCCGCGCGAGCTGACCTTTGACGAGGCGATCTGGGCGCGGGTGGCCTGGCAGTATTATGTCAACAATACCCAGCCAAACGGCCTGGCCAACGCGCACGATGGCGAACCCTGGCTCAGCCTGTGGAGCGTCGGCAGCTATTTTTTCGCCGTGGTCGCCGCAGAGCAGCTGCATATTGTGACCGCCGCCGAAGGCGATGAGCGCATTGCCGCCGCCCTGTTTACCCTCGGTCAACTGCCCCTCAACGCCCAGGGATTGCCCGCCGCTCAGTACCATGCCGATACGCTGCAGATCCTCGGCAACCCGGACTCCTCCGCCATCGGTATGGGACGCCTGCTCACCGCCCTGCAAACGCTGCTCTGGCGCTATCCTCAGCACGCCGCCGCGGTGCGGGATCTGTTTAATCAGTGGCGGCGACGCGCGCCCATCAGCGACAACCCCCCCCGCCCAGGCGCGGCGGCGCCGCCCCACCCGACGCCCCCGCGCGGTGGAACCCCGGGCACCTCTGGCGCCCCGCCG
>OKVT01000181.1_pt1 | contig 27744 bp, 31 predicted proteins | sample 1606951 | NCBI WGS metagenome assembly OKVT01 (sample SAMN03281019, study PRJEB24777) | human gut metagenome | isolation source: fecal sample PR141 from 1 month old male Chinese infant, vaginal delivered... | place: Singapore | collected 2005-11-08
TCCATTGATAGAAAAATTAGTGATGCTATTCCTGTGATTTCCTGTGATTTCCTGTGATTTCCTGTGATTTCCTGTGATTTCCTGTGATTTCCTGTGATAATTATACAGAAGGAGCTATAGCAACGAAGTATTTAATTGATTGCAATTGCCAGAAAATCCTCTATATTGGTTCTGTTAGCACTACAAAAAAATCAACATGGACGCTGATAAGCGTTTTTCTGCTTACATGGATAAAATTACTGAGAGAGGGTTATCGCCTTTTTCTTATGATATGGATTTTTCACTTTCGTATAGCGAAAAGTTTAATGTCATTAGAGCGTTATTGCTTAAAGATAAATATGATGGTGTTTTTACAGATGATTCTTCAGCTATTGCAACAATTAACGCTGCTAAAGCTTGTGGACTAGCTATTCCTGGTCATTTAAAAGTAGTTGGTTTTGATGGCGCTGATTTGACATTGCAGTATGCTCCTTACCTTTCCACTATTCGGCAGCCTATTAAAAGCATTGCACAACATGCAGTTAAAACTTTGCTAAATAAAATAAACGGCCTTCCTTTTGATAATATAATTAATTTACCTGTTAATCTTCATATTGGGTGTGATTAGAGTATTGGAAATTTAGATATTTTCATTCTGTTGCCTTAAATATAGCTTAAGATTGATTAAATCACATAAAAACAAGCAATTGGTACTTTTTTTTAAATTTACCTGTTGCTTGTTGTAAATTCTTAATAAGCTATGCTTGACACCAACAACAGTCTCGAATTAAGATGCTTTATAAACTCTTGAGATATGTTGTTATGGCAAAAAAAATAAATTTCAGCCGTATTGCCGAGTTAGCTGGCGTGTCTACGACAACCGTCAGTCATATATTTAATGGTAATGCCGAACGACATCGTATTTCTGATATCACAAAGAAAAAAGTATTAGCCATTGCAACACAATTTGCTGATCAAGAACATATACGCAGAGCGATAATAAGGGCATCTTTAACTAGAACCATCGGTGTAATTGTACCTGACATGTCTAATTTCAGTTTTGCGATGTTTCTGCACAAACTTGAAATGATATCCAGTCACCAAGGTATACAAATTATCATATCTTGTAGCCATTACAACCCAGCTCAGGAGGTCAATGCTATTAATAATCTTTTGGAACGAAAAGTTGATGGTATTATTACCATAACATCGTTAGATGATGATGTGCTCTATTCAAAGGTAAGCATCAAAACGCCTGTTCTATTATACGATCGTTTTATTTCTCATAGTCAATTACCTTTTGTCTCTTGTGAGTCAATTTGTTCAGTTACAAAACTTATATCTGAAAAAGCTAAACTATTTGATGAGTTCTGGTTTTTAGGCGGTGATATTCAAATATCAACTATCAGAGAGCGGCTGATTGGTTTCAGAAAAGGCTTAAAAAAAGCAGGCCTAAAACTAAATAAAGAATGGATTGTCTATGATAAGTATCATGAGAATCTTGGTTACCATTTGATGGAGAAAATAACCAAAAAAATTGGACGATTACCAAAGGCTATATTTACACCGTCTGGAAACTTGTTGGAAGGAGTTTTGTTATATTTGAAGGATAATAAAGTTGCACAAAATGAGATTTATCTTTGCTCTTATGATTACAATATGTACCACGATTTCCTTTTTTATGATGTTGATATTTTATCACAAGATTATGAACAACTTGCCAGACACTGTTTTATAAATATTCAGCACCTTATTAATAAACATGCTGTTGAGCATAGAATAACAAGGGTCCCTCCTAAATTAATTGTATCTTCAAGATAATCTTCTCTCTATAGCTCTATATATAATAGAGTACTTTTGATCCTGGAGGCGTTCAAAGTCGGATAACTGTTACCTTGACATTAGATGGCATTAAAACTAACACCATTTTTAATAAAGGATGACTGAAATTGGTTATATCAGTCTTATTTTATCAGCCTGGGTTAGACTCCATGTTATCGTTCACAGCAGTAAATTAGTGAGGGCCACGATGAGCGAAATATAGTCATTCGCACCCTGAGAATTATACTTTGAAGTGATTCAGGGTATGCGCTTACTGGTTACGAATATTGAGCGAGAATCATGTGATGATCGCCGCTTTTCTTTCGAGCCAGTAAGTGCTCCACGTTCGCTAACGAATACTCAGGGCATGCAGATAAACTGCTGGCTATATTTCTTTCGAAGAGCGTGGAATGCATACCAATCCCCGATGAAAAGGAGTTGGTGATGACTACGACTAATCAATTTGCTGCACATGTTGGTCTGGACTGGGCAGATAAAAAACACGATGTCTGTGTTCAGTTTAAAAACGGCGAACGCGTATTCCATGTGATTGAACATACAGCAGAAGCGCTTGATGTCTGGCTTACCGAGTTACACCAGAAGGTAGAAGGCAGGATCGCTATCGCCGTTGAGCTGAAGAAAGATCCCATGGTGTATGCTCTTCAGAAATATCCGTTTATCACCATTTTCCCTGTCCACGCTTTGTCCCTGGCTAGTTACCGGCAAGCCTTCTCGCCCAGCGGCGCTAAAGATGACCCGCAGGATGCCGAGCTGGCATTAGAGTTAATGCTACGCTATCCCCAAAAGATAAAAGCCATTGAACCCGACAATGCGGATATCCGGTTGCTTCAGCAACTGGTTGAGCAACGTCGTCAGTTGGTTGAAGATAAACGACGCTTTGTGAACCGGATAATCAACACGCTTAAACAGTATTATCCTCAACCCCTGGAGTGGTTCTCACATCGGGGTAGCTTACTGTTGTGTGAACTGATTATACGGTGGCCCAGTCTGCAACAATTGAAACGTGCCAGGCGCGACACGATCCGCAACTTTCTGAATGCTAAAGGTGGCCGCGCAATGGCCCTTACCGAGCAACGAGTGGCGAGTATTGATAACGCGATCCCATTGACTACAGACCCGAGTGTTATAGAGGCTAATGCTTTAATGGCAACAGCACTGGCGACACAAATTAAAGTCGTGAGTGAAATCATCAAAACCTATGACGAACGAATCGAAACGTTGTTTGACACATTGCCAGATGCGGGGCTGTTCAAATCACTTCCGGGTATGGGGCCGTGTATGGGCCCACGGATGCTTGCTGCACTTGGTGATAACCGTGACCGTTTTAGCAGTGCTGAAGAAATTCAAAACTATGCAGGTATTGCACCGGTGACAGAACGAAGTGGCCAGAAATCCTGGGTACACTGGCGTTGGCAATGTGCAAAGCTCGTCCGACAGACATTCGTGGAATGGGCTGCGAAGACGATTAACTCATCATACTGGGCCAGACTTTATTACCAGGGCCAGCGAGAAAAAGGGAAATCGCATCAATCAGCTATCCGGGCCCTGGCGTTTAAATGGATAAGGATCATTTACCGCTGCTGGAAGACCAGAACCTGCTACGACGAAGCAAAATATTTGTTGGCACTCGAAGCGCGACACTCACCTTTACTTAGGCCATAAAAAGCTTGTTGAATGTCTCAGGGCGTGAAGCGGAAGTTCAATGCAGCTAAATCTGCAATAACATGCCATTGCATTAGGCGATTGCGCGCTTCAGCAGGATATCGATCCCCAGCGCCTTACGCATAACTACCGTGTCGAAGTTCCCGCCGTTGTGCCATACGGACATGACATCCGGGTTATCCAGGCTGGTTTATAAATCGTCCGGCAAAGTTTCCCCGGTGGTCAAATCCCAAATCTTAATTGGCCGTCTTCCAGCGCACAGGCGTGACCCGCCCCCAGTATTCAATACAACCATCAGTTAGTAATATCTCTTTTCTGACCCTGACCCCGAACATGATCCAGTCGTAATCAGGAATAACCGGCCATCATGCTGGCTACATATTCTGCCAACCGGCAGACTTCTCAGTGAATTCGGATGGCGTTATCCAGCCCAGTGCAGAATGGAGACGCCTCTGATTATAGTGTATGCGCCAAGCCTCGATTTTGCACCGTGCATCCTCCAGAGACTTGAACCAGTTCTCGTTCAGACATTCCTGTCGCAGCCTGTCATTGAATGACTCCACTGTGGCATTGTCCATCGGTGTTCCCGGCCGGGAAAATCTACGACGCCCGTCAAATAAGGCGTCAGAGACAAAGTCCATGCCCCAGACATGATTCGGATACAGCCCCTGCTCGCTGTAGAGTCGGTAAATGCGTTTATGATTATCCCGCCTGAGCGTCACGTGAACCTTGCTGTAGGCATAGTGACCCCGGGTTTCGGAGATCTCCCTGATACGCAGGCGCAGCGCACTGTCGTCTGCTTCTACAGAACGGTAGCGGAAAGAGCTGCGGCTGACCCGTAGCGCAAAACAGACCTGCCTCTCACTGGCTCCGTAGCGTGTTTGCAGGTCCCGGCCCAATTCATGCAGACGCGCCAGCGTCAGTTCTTTTTTGCCAGCACATCCTGCAGCATGGCCTTGTCGAGGCTCAGATCGGCAACCAACTTCTTCAACCTGAGACTCTCTTCCTCATGCTGCTGCATGTGTTTCAGCTCCGAGGGAGAAATCCCGCCGTATTTCTTGCGCCAAGGTTTCGTCAGCTGAGGCCCGCTAAAGTGGGAAGGTCAAAAAAATAACCTTGACGGACAATAATTTTCGATATTCAAACTGCCCCCTTTATGATCGAGCTGGAAGGGAAACGGTTCAACAGCGACGTGATAGTGACAATACCGGGCAGTTATTTACGATTTCATCCAGGGCATATAACAGTCTGGGAGAGATGTATTCCGACCCCCGTGCCGACTGGGAGAGGTCTGCCGCGGCGCAGTTCCATATTGGTATGAACGTGTCCCGGGACGCGTGGGGGACGCCAGTGAAACGGCGTTCGCGGACGGTACCCGGAGCCGTCAGAATACCTGTCCGGTAACGCTGAGTCGTACCGTCTATATGACCGGAAATGCCGCCAACACCCTCGCCCGCAGGCGAGGGTCAGGCGCTGACGTGACGCTCTCTGGCGACCGTCAGCGCCAGCAGGATAAGCAGCGCGCCGCCCACCTGCGACAGCGTCATCACTTCGCCATACCATAGCGCCGAGAAAATGGCCGCCCACACTGGCTCCATCAGCATGATGAGCCCTCCGTTGGGCGTATAGGCTAGCCGCTGCGCATAGTTTTGCAAAAAGAATCGCAGGCAGGTGGGAATGAGAATGCTGAGCGCAAGCCATGTCCAACCAGCCGCGTTGAGCTCGCCAGGCCACGGCTCCAGCCACAGGCTCACCGGCAACGCCAGCAGGCCAACCGCGATCATCTGCATGGCGGCGAATAGCACCACCGGCTGGTCGATGGCGAAGCGGTTATTCAGGCTGAAGTAAAAGGCGAAAATCGCCGCCGCACCAAAAAACCAGAACTGGCCCGCCTCGAACCGCCACTGGAGAAAGCTGTTGCCCACCAACAGCGCAATGCCGGGTAGGGCGAGCAGCATGGCGAGCCCGATGCGCTTCGACAGCGCCTGGCGGAACAGCAGCCATCCTGCGAACGGCACCAACAGCGGCCCGAGGCAGGTGAGAAACGCGCCAACGCCCAGCGCGGTGGTAAGATGCAGCGCCACAATCCAGCACATCATCGAGCCGCAAATCAGGCTGCCGATGGCGAAGGCGGGCCACAGGCTGCGCCGCCATTCGCGTCGGTCGGCTGCGGGCACCGCCAGGCCTAGCAGCAGACCGCCCGCCAGAAAGCGCACGGCGATAAAAAAGACCGGAGGCAGCGCGCCAAGTGCCTCTTTAGAGAAGATCCAGCCTGCCCCGGCACAGAGCGTTACCAGCAACAGCAGGCTCTCGCTTTTGCGTGCAGGCAGCATGGCCGCGCCGCTTCGCGCTATCATGCGAGCGCGTCGCGCAGGAACGTAATGCTCTGGCGCATCGGCTCTAGCGGCTCCTGCCAGTAGCGCCCACCGGCTATCTCAAGCGACAGCAGACCGTTATAGCCGCCTTCACGAAGGGCGCTGAGGTAGCTTTTCAGCGGCAGGTTGCCGTCGCCGAGCGCCAGATGGCCCGCAGGGGTTCCGTCGATAAAATGGCAGTGGCGCAGCTTTGGCCCAAAGGCTTTGAGGTAATCGGTCACGCTGTCGCCGCCCACCGCCATGCCGACGATATCCAGCGCCGCGTCGAGCGCAGGCGAACTGACTTCGTTAACCAGAGACGCCAGCTCATGCACGGTGCTGGCGAGGTTGCTTTCGCGCGGCTGCAACACTTCCAGCACCAGCGTCACGCCACGGCTTTCCGCGAGGTGCGCCAGTTGCGCCAGGGCGTCCACCGCGCGGCTGCGCGCCTCCGCGGGCTTATCCTCTTCATAACCCCAGCCTGGCGTCATAAACAGTAGAGGCGACTCAAGGCTTTCGCATATCTCCAGGCTGCGGCGGAAATAGTTAATGCTGTACTCCCGCTGCAGCGGGTTTTCGGCGGCGATATTAACCGGGTAGACACACTGCTCCGGCGTGAAACAGGCGAGCTTAAGCTCGCGCTCCGCCAGCTCCCGCCTGAGCGCCTGCAGGTCCGCTTCCTGCACGGTGTCGATATGCAGGTGTGGCGCAACGCCCCATAGTTCAAACCACTGCACGCCGAGCGCGGCGACATCGTCCAGGCAGTGGTTCAGCCGATAGTGCGAATAGGTAAAGTTGGTGGCGCAGATATGGCTGGCGTTAAGCATCATTATTCCTCGCTGATGGGGTTGAGTACACGTTGTAAAAACTCGCGGGTGCGCGGGTGGGAAGGGTTGGTAAGCACCTGGCGCGCCGGGCCTTCTTCGGTCACCACACCGCCGTCGATAAACACCACGCGGTCGGCCACTTCGCGGGCGAAGGCGATTTCGTGGGTCACCACCACCATCGTCCTGCCCTGATTCGCCAGCTCGCGCATCACTTTCAGCACGTCGCCCACCAGCTCCGGGTCAAGCGCCGAGGTGGGTTCGTCGAACAAAATGGCTCGCGGGCGCATCGCGAGCGCGCGGGCTATCGCCACGCGTTGCTGCTGGCCGCCGGAAAGATCCTGCGGGTATGAATGCGCCTTGTGGTCCATCCCCACCTGTTTAAGCAGCTCCATGCCATATTCCCGCGCGGGGCCGGGGCGCTCGCCTTTGACGTAAATCGGCCCTTCGGTGACGTTCTCCAGCACCGTGCGGTGCGGGAAGAGGTTAAAGCGCTGGAAGACCATCGCCACCTCGCCGCGCACCTGACTTAGCGCGCGCTCGCTGCCGTCCACCTGCACGCCGTCGAAAATAATCTCGCCGCTCTGGTAGTTCTCAAGCCCATTGATGCAGCGCAACAGGGTCGACTTGCCGGAGCCTGAAGGGCCGATGATGCAAACCACCTCCTGGCGGTTGATGGTCAGGTTGATGCCGTTCAGCACGTGTACCGCGCCGTAACTTTTATGGACATTGCGATATTCAATCATCAGTGGCTCCGACGCTTGTTCATGGCGTGTTCCACCCGGCGGCACAGCCACATCAGCGGCCAGCACATTACCAGATAGAGCAGGGCGACCAGCGTGAAAACGGTGGTGTTCTGAAATGTCGCCGAGGCGAGCAGCTTCCCTTGCAGGGAAAGTTCCGCCACGGTGATGGTGGAGGCGAGCGAACTGTCCTTGAGCATCATCACCATGGTGTTGCCGTATGAAGGCCAGATAATCTTGATGGCCTGCGGCAGGATAACGCGGCGCATCATCAGGCGCTTAGACATGCCAAGCGTCTGCGCCGCCTCGATCTGCCCCTTGTCGATAGCCTGAATGCCGGCGCGAAAATCCTCCGCCTGGTAAACTGAATAGGCGATGCCGAGGCCGATAATGGCGGCAGTCAGCGCCGACATTTCGATACCGATATCGGGCAGTACAAAGTAGATATAGAAAAGCTGAACCAGCATCGGGATGCCGCGCAGCACGTTAACCACCGCACCGCTCACCAGGCGCAGCGGACGGTGGGCCGATAGACGCATCAGCGCCCACGTCAGCCCGAGCAGGGTCGAGAGGATAAGCGAACAAAAGGTAACCAGTACCGTGTATTTCACCCCCTCCACCAGGATGGGGAGGGCGGTGGCGCTGAAGGTAAAAAAGTCGTTCATCGCAGTTCCTGTCACGGGGTATCAGGGGCTACGCCCCCTTGTTTTAATTAAGCTTCCACTTTTCCAGCAGCGCCGTAATCTCGCCGTTGCTCTGCATGGTGGCGATAGCTTCGTTAAGCTTCGCCAGCTGCTGCTCTTCGTCCTTACGCACGCCAAGCCCGAGCGAGCCTGGCAGTACCGGCTTGTAGCTCTTCACCAGCCGCACGTTGGGATATTCGCCAAGCGAGAGGTAATAGGCCATGGAAGGGGTATCGCCAAAGCCCGCTTTGATGCGCCCGGCGTTAACGTCTTTCATGATGCCGGTGAGGGTGTCGTAAGCTTTCACATCCTTGAAGATGTTGGCCTGCTTAAGAGGCTCGATAAAAATCGTGCCCATCTGCGCGCCCACTACCGCGCCAGGCAACTCTTTAAAGGAGGTGTAGTCTTTAGTGTCCTCTTTACGCACGATCATCCCTTCGCCGTAGCTATACACAGGCGTGGTGAAATCGATCACTTTCTTGCGCGGCTCGGTGATATACATGCCGGTGGCGATAAGGTCTATCTTGCCGGTGCGCAGCGCCGGAATAAGCGCTGAGAAATCCATCGCTTTAAACTCCACCTCATAACCCGCGTGCTTTGCGGCCTGGCGGGCGATATCCAGCATAAAGCCGTCCAGCTCATGGGTTTTCGGGTTCAGAAAGGAGATGGGAATGCCGTTGGCTTCGGTGCCGACCACCAGCTTTTCGGCGGCCCCGGCGGGTAAGGCAAGCGAGATTGCGGCCAGCAGCGCTACTGAACAGGCTAAGGTTTTCATCTTCATGTCTTGCTCCACGTAAAAAAGGTTGGATTGCAGCCCGCCTGCGGCGGTGCGTTATAGCATTGCGACTACGGTTGTTGTTTTGCCTCCTGCGGTAGCGGCGTTAGCGGCACGCCGCTGCCGAATGCACCGAGGCGTTCGCAAACCCTCGCCGAGGCAAGGGCCGCATCGTTCGCTGCGTCGGCAAGCGTTGATCCCTGACCAAGCTTCACCAGCAGTGTGGCGATAAATGCATCCCCCGCGCCGAGGCTGTCGACAATCTGCGTCGGCAGCGCGGGCTGGCGGTGGCGTTTGCCCCGGTGGCTGATAATCGCGCCGTCCGCGCCCTGCGTGACCAGCACGGTGGCGACACCCGCCGCGTGCGCGTTGGCGATCAGCGTTTCAATCGCCTGCGGCGCGCTGCCACTGCGCGAAAAGGTGGCGACCTGCACCCAGCGCAGTAGCGGCTCGGCCCAGGCGTCGTCGCGCGAGCCGAAGTCGAACGAGAGCGGCGCGCAGGCGGCAAGCTGGGGAAGCTGTGCTTCCAGCCCGCTGTAATCGCTGGTGTGCAGCAGGTCGAAGTCCGCAAGCCACGCCAGGTCCGCCTCGCTCAGCCGCAGCTGGTAAGGCGGCGGCACGGAACCGACGAAAAAGCGGTTGCCGTCGGCGTCGATATCGATTTGCGAAAGCGCGTTAAAGCTTTCGTTGATCCGCACGCGACTGATGTCTACTCCTTCAGCGCAAAGCGCGTGGCGAATCACGCCCGCCGGAATATCGTTGCCGGTGATGCCGAGGTAGGCGGCCTGCGCCCCGGCCTGGCGGCCAAAAACCGCAAAGTTAAGCGCGTTGCCGCCCGCGAACATCAGGTCGCAGTGCAGGTAGCGGTCAATCACGTTGTCACCCACTCCACAAATTCGCATAGTTATCAATATTCCACTTTGTACATGTAACGGCGGTCATCGAGAGAGTGGCCGGTGTGATGCTCCAGGTGATCTGCAAGACGCGTGCCCATCAGGCCCAGCGCGATGGCGGCAAAGCGTGCTTTCACTTCTGGCGCTGCGCCCGGCAGGCTAAAGCCAGCGGCGTCAAACACATGGACGTTTTCGGTATAGCGGCGGGCAAAGTCGATGGCTCGCTGCGTCATGGCGCGACTGTCGTCATCGGCGTGGAACACCACCAGGTGTGCGCCCGGCAAAATCATCTCAAATGGGCCGTGGCAGAAATCACCCGCCAGCACCGGGGTGGCGTTGCGCCACTGCATCTCCATCAGATAACAGTAGGAAAGCGTGTAGGCCGCGCCGTAGTTAGCGCCAGCGGCGGTCACGTAAATATCGCCGCCCTGAGCGATGGATTTCGCAATGGCGTCGCCGACGGCTTCTTGTTTATCGAGGTACTGTTGCAGCGCCGCAGGCAGGGCGGGCAGGGCGTCGCGCCAGGCGCTGACGTCTAGGTTATCCACGTGCTCCAGCAGTTCAATCACCAGTTGCAGCAGCAGAAGCTGTTTGCCCGGCGTCACGGTACGCGGGCTGTAGTAAACCAGCGCGGTGTCGGCGGTATTGGCGAGCGGCGTGTTCAGCTCCTGGCTTAGCGAGACCACATACGCGTCGTAAGATTTCGCAAAGAGCGCCGCCTGCGCCGTTTCCGGCGTGGCGCCGGAGTGCGATGAGAGGATCACCAGCGACGACGCTCCCAGACGGGCAGGGGGCTGCGCCATAAACTCCGCCGCGTTCAGGTTCCACGCCTGTAGCTTTTTGCTGTGGCGGCAGAGCAGGGCGTGGGCATGCACGGAAGAAGAGAACGAGCCGCCGCAGCCGACGAAATAGATATCTTTCAGCGGGCGGGAGGCGGCGGCCTCTGCGATGCCAGCGATGGCGTTTTTCTGTCCCAGCACTTTCTCAAGTATCGGGATGAAGTCCGCTTCCAGCGGGCGCAGCGGCAGTGAAACTGTGGTGTTTTGCGTCATGTTGGTTTACCTGTCCGTCTCGGTTGTAATGGATGTGATAACGTTATCAGTTCATCTGCAAAATAAACCCGTGATTTGCAGCAGCGGGTGGATTATCCTAAAATGAGAGAACGTTATCACACGGTGAATAATTCGCCGGTGTTAAAAAATTGTCAATGATCTTTTTCTTATGATTTTGCCGGAAATCGATAACCTCCGGGAACTGAAAAGCGGAGCAGACAAAACTTCTTATGAACAAAAAAAATAACCGAATCACCGTGAAAGACGTGGCGCGCAAGGCGGGGGTTTCCACCGCGGCGGCTGGCCGGGCGCTGGGAGGTTACGGATATGTCAGCGAGGAGCTGCGTGAAAAAATCATACGCGCTGCTGAAGAGCTGGGCTATGTGGCAAACCAGGTAGCGCGGGCGATGATCACCGGCAAAAGCCAGACCATCGGCGTGGTGGGCGCTGACATCAGCAACCCTTTTTTCGCCGAGGCGTTGCGCGGCATCAGCGATATCGCCCGTCGCCACGAGTTCGGCGTGCTTATCACCAGCAGCGACGAAGACGTGCCGCGCGAGCAGGAGGCGGTGCGCATTCTGCTGGAGAAACAGGTGGACGGGCTTATCGTCTCGCCTGCTGATATAAACAATTGCCACCACCTAGACCAGGCTATCGCCCAAGGTATTCCGGTGGTGCTGCTCGACCGTAAGCTGCCGACGCTGGCCGCCGACGCGGTGCTTATCGACAACGTACATGCCAGCCGCGAAGCTACGCGCTACCTGCTAAGCTGCGGCCATCGTCGCATCGCCATCATCACTGAGTTAAGCTCGGACTACGATACGCAACTGGCGCTGGAGCCGGAGAAGTTTTCGACGATCAACGCCGACCGGCTTAACTCAAGCGGCGCGCGCCTGCTCGGCTACCTGCTAGCGCACCATGAAGCGGGCGTGGCGGTGGAGAAAACCCTAATCCGCCGCACTGGCAAATATTGCGCCCAGCACGCGTTTGAAGAGACACTGGCTGTGCTGGACGCCGCCGCGCCCACGGCAGTTTTCGCGGTGGATAACGTCATGACCCAGGGCGCCTGGCGCGCGGTGCGTGAGCGCGGCATCGCTGTGCCGCAAAAGCTCTCTTTCTTCGCCTTCGACGAACTCGACTGGCTGACGCTCACCACCCCGCGCATTTCCACCGTTGCGCAGCCGATTCACCATATGGGCGTACATGCAGCCGAGCTGCTTTTCAGGCGCATACGTGAGACAGATTTACCTGTCTCGTGGCAAACGTATCAGGTGGAGATGAAGCTGCGCGAGTCGGTGGCGACGATCGCGGAGAACGTGAAAGGATAACGTTCTCCGACACGCTTAGCTCCGGTGCGTGTTCACTACCTGGCCGATGTGTTCACCTTCCAGCGCGTGTGCCGGGTCGCGAAGAGGTCGGTGTTGAAGGACGTATAACTGCGCAGGAGTCGTTATCGGGGTTTGAGGGGCAATCGTGTAAAAACCACGCTAAGGAGATAATTCATTCTTTTTTAAACGCATAGTTTTTCTGTATTCGCTGAGTGTGAGGCTTTTAATACGGCGAAAGGAATAGGATAGCGTTGCATCGACCTGTTGAGCTCACAGCACGAAGCGGACTGTTAACTTTGAAATCCACCGCAATTATCGTGCACCCAATGCCAGCGGGCAGACAGGCCTCCCTATGCCAAGGCTCTTTTTGTTGGTATGTTTCTGGATAGGGAAAACCGCTGCGGAGAAACCAATGGACCTGCCTGCTCTGGAAGAATTACTGACTCGCCTCAAATCACTGCCTGTTGCTGAAAAAAGTGAGACCAATATATTTTCGGTTGGTGCCCGTGGACACTATGAAAACCCTGTCAGCGATTTACTCGCTTTCTTTATTGATCCGGATGCGCCCCATGGACTGAATACACTGGTTATTGGGGCCCTTCTGGAATTCCTGCCAGCCCATGTTGATGCATCACTTCTCTCTCCACCAGCCCGTGAGGTTATGACCCAGAAAGGAACTCGAATCGATTTGCTACTTGAGTCGAAAGAATGGGCCATGGTGTTGGAGAATAAAATCTGGCACCAATTGAACAATCCTTTCAATGATTACAGTGGGTATCTGGAGCAAAAACATCCAGATAAGAAACCGTTCCTGGTGGTTCTGTCGCCGGAAGGACTGGCTCCAGCCGGTTGGACAGGAATAAGCTACAGTATGTTTATTTCTGTTCTGTCGCCCAGGCTCGGCATGGCATGTATTTCTTCCCCGCTCAATAAATGGCAGGTTTTGCTGCGCGAATTCATTCTACATCTGGAGACACTGATGGGTAAAAATACGATTGCAGCAGAGACAGAAACCTTCGTTCTCGAAAATTTGCGTAATATTCAGGAAGCGGTGTTACTGAAAAATGCTGTGGTGAAATCACTTCAGGAGGAAGGCCTACGGTTTCTGACAGAGCACTTTTCTGATCGTGGTTATGAGGTCACAACGGCACTTAATCATTGGGAAGGTTATCCGGCACTGCGCTTCGGATTGTCGCACTGGGTGAGTGAATCTGATGTGGTACTTTTTCTAGACAAAACACCTGGAAGACAGTTTGAAGTACGAACGTACATCTGTAGTCTGACGACTCCTGCATTGCAGCATCAAGCAAGAAAGATGTTGATACCTGCACTTTATGACGACTGCTGGCCTGAGAGAAGCGGAAGTGTGTTTACCTTCGTTTCTCGGCTGTCACAGAAGCATGAGGAAAAACATCTGATGTTCCAGAGTGTGGCGAAAGCGTTAGAGCAGTTGAACGAATTTGAACTGCGCCATGAGAGATAGCGGCCATTTTTACTTGATGTAGCCCCCTGAAACACCAGACAGTAGCTGTATCTCCAGATAAGAGATAGGCTTGAATATATGTCTAACACTAACGCCAATTTTGAGATGAACGGGATCCTGTTAGGTGGAGTTGCCCCCGCTAAATCGGACACGGTTAATTTATAGCTAGTAATGTGCTTCTGTATTCTCTCGGTGACTGCATTTTCAGTCCTTTATGGGGATGCCAGTTATTATAGTCTTCCATCCATTCTGTCAGTTTTTCCATTACGGTCACCGCATCCGGCAGGTCATTCACATACACGTAGGTAAGCGTACAGCGTGAACCGTCTGGTCATAATCTGAAGCATCCGACAAAGTGGTGTCCACCAAATAAGTAGTGGGAACCAAAGTGTCAGATATGCAGAAAAATATGACTCCCGGCAGGCGTAAAGGCTGCCCTAATTATTCTCCTGAGTTTAAACAGCAACTCGTTGCTGATGTAGCCCCCTGAAACACCGGACAGTAGCTGTATCTCCAGATAAGAGATAGGCTTGAATATATGTCTAACACTAACGCCAATTTTGAGATGACCGGGATCCTGTTAGGGCAAGAAGTCCGTAAACGTAAAACTCCTCAGGAGAAGATCGCCATTATCCAGCAGACGATGGAGCCGGGTATGAATGTCTCCCATGTCGCCCGCCTGCATGGTATCCAGCCCAGCCTGCTGTTTAAGTGGAAGAAGCAATATCAGGAAGGCAGCCTCACCGCCGTTGCGGCTGGAGAGGACGTCGTTCCTGCTTCTGAGCTTACTGCTGCTCTGAAGCAGGTCCGGGAGCTTCAGCGCCTTCTGGGCAAGAAGACGATGGAAGTTGAGATCCTGAAAGAAGCCGTGGAGTACGGTCAGTCGCGAAAATGGATAGCGCACGCGCCCTTGTTGCCAAAGGACGGGGAATAGCCCTGGTCAGCCGGACCATGGGCGTGTCGCGTGCGCAACTGTCACTGCGGATTAACCGTTCTGCCGACTGGCAGGACAGGCGCTGTAACCGGCGTAATGAAGAAGCAGACGCAGAAATACTGTCGGCTATCCTCAACATTATCAGCGATATGCCGAGTTATGGTTATCGACGCGTGTGGGGCATCCTGCGCAAGCAACGTCGCACAGAGGGACAGCCACCTGTGAATGCCAAACGGCTTTACAGGATAATGAGCGAGCATAACCTGTTGTTGTTGCATCACAAACCAGAGCGACCGAAGCGTGAACATAAGGGCAAGATAGCGGTGGCAGAAAGCGATATGCGCTGGTGTTCAGATGGCTTCGAGTTCGGCTGCGACAACGGCGAAAAACTGCGGGTAACGTTCGCGCTGGACTGCTGCGACCGTGAGGCCACAGACTGGGCAGCAAGCACGGGAGGCTATGACAGTTCGACCGTGCAGGATGTGATGCTGAGGTCGGTGGAAAAGCGCTTCGGCGACAGGTTGCCCGACACAGCGGTGCAGTGGCTGACGGATAACGGTTCAGCGTATACCGCGTATGAAACGCGGAGGTTCGCGAGAGAGCTGAATCTGGAGCCCTGCACAACAGCGGTGAGCAGCCCGCAGAGTAATGGCATGGCCGAACGGTTCGTGAAAACGATGAAAGAAGACTATATCGCGTTCATGCCAAAACCGGATGTGAGAACAGCACTGCGAAACCTTGCAGTAGCGTTCACGCATTACAATGAAAACCACCCGCACAGCGCGCTGGGATATCACTCCCCGAGGGAATACCGGCGGCAGCGGACATCGTTAACTTAAGATACAAAAGCTGTCCGGAGATGGAGGGTCAAGATCAAAAGTTTTTTCTCCCTTTGATGAGAAACATGAGACGAAATAGGGCCTGTGCGTGGTGATATCTAGTTGAGTCGTCACACTGAAAAACAGGCTTGACCTGCTCACCGTTGAGTAACAGACCACAAATTAAGTTGACTCTCAACTGTTGTGACAACGACTGTGATTTCCTCTTCTCGCTTAGAGCGGACCAGCCTACCCCAACTCTGGCTGCTATGTGTCAGATATAGTCATTCGAACCCTGAGAGTTACACTTTGAAGTGATTCAGGTTATGCGCGGCCCCCTGCAGCGAATCCAGAAAATGATAGATATAAGGTTCAATCATTTACTTTATTAATGCTTCTCGCTGAACGTTGCCTCATAGCGCCCGGTGGATACCTGTTTCTTCTGCCAACTCTCTTGCAGCAGCACAGGAAAGTGTTTCACCATATTCAAGCCCACCGGCAGGCAAGCTATAGCACCCGTCCATCCAACCGGTATTAGCTCGTCGCAGCATGCAGATTTCATTTCCCCTGAGAACTAAAACGAAAACTGCGATAGAAAGGTTATATCTTTCCCTGCTCATGATTTGGTTCCTGTTAATCAATATAACTGTATTTATATGGGGCTTCCCTTGTTGTGGTGGCTGAAGGCATGATAATGGCGTATTAAATCGCCAGAGGTCACCACCATGGACGAAAAGTCCCTCTATGCACATATCCTCAACTTGTCAGCTCCGTGGCGGTAAAGTCTCTTTCTCTCGATGAAAATGCCGCTTCTGTTACCGTTACTGTCGGGATCGCTGAAAATACTCAGTTAACCTGTCCAGCCTGCGGGAAATCCTGCCCCGTTCACGATCACCGGCATCGTAAATGGCGCCACCTCGATATCTGCCAGTTCTCCACAATAGTTGAAGCCAGTGTGCCCCGTGTTATGTGTCCGAAGCATGGATGTCAGACTTTGCCTGTTCCGTGGGCGGAGCCCGGCAGCCGGTATACGCTGCTGTTCGAATCATTCGTGCTTTGATGGCTGAAAATCAGAACTGTTGATGCAGTCAGGAAACAACTCAAACTGAGCTGGAATGCCGTTGACGGCATTATGACCCGCGCGGTTAAACGAGGTCTTGCACGGATAAAAAAGCCGTTAGCAGCCCGGCATATGAATGTGGACGAGGTCGCTTTTAAAAAAGGACATCGTTATATAACGGTAATCTCCGATCGTGACGGGCAGGCGCTGGCTTTAACGGATGATCGAGGTAAGGAAAGTCTTGCCGGTTACCTCATAACCCTGATTGACGGACAGCTGCAGGCCATTAAAACGCTCTCAATGGACATGAATGCGGGCTATATAAGAGCCGCGCGCATCCACTTACCGTGTGCAGTTGATAAAATCGCCTTTGACCGCTTCCACGTAGCGAAACAGCTGGGTGAGGTGATGGATAAAACCCGCCAGAATGAACATCCCCGTCTTCCGGTTGAAAGCCGCCGTCAAGCCAAAGGTACCCGCTTCCTGTGGCAGTACAGCGGCAAATGGATGACTGAGTCCCGGCAGGAAAAGCTGATGTGGCTGCGGGAACAGATGCAGCAGACAAGCAAGTGCTGGACACTGAAAGAGCTGGCCAAAAATATCTGGGATCGCCCCTGGAGCACAGAACGCAGGAATGACTGGTTGCAGTGGATATCGCTGGCGTCTGAATGTGATGTGCCGATGATGAAAAACGCAGCGAAAACCATCAAAAAACGGTTATATGGAATACTGAATGCGATGCGTCATCGTGTCTCGAATGGTAATGCAGAGGCGCTGAACAGCAAGATCAGACTGCTGAGAATAAAAGCCAGAGGATACAGGAACCGGGAGCGCTTTAAGCTGGGAGTGATGTTCCACTATGGAAAACTGAATATGGCGTTCTGAGTCTTCCCACCATGATCGGGGAAGACCCATCTATATAATGTATATCGGCGTTTAAGTGAATCGCCAAATTTCAGGATCTGACGAGAAGCGGGAGGCTGAAAGGCGGCCGCCGGGGCAGGGGTATAAATCGTCCCTCACGGTCTGTTCAGGGGCAGATTGGCGCCAGGAGCGGAGTTGAATTCAGGAAGCAGCGCGTCTGTCGCGATTGCACTCTTTTTAATCAAAAAAGCACCATTTGAGTGCATGATAACCATACATATCCCCATCACCAAAAAACCAGCACAGAGCACATCCAGTGCTGCATCATAAAATAAATATTATTTTTCATAGTGATAAAAATTTTACGGCTGATTTTAACGTCATTGGCATGCTTCATGCTTTCATTAAATTCAAGTAACTTTCATGTAGTTCATATATCTTTATTGGAGCATGCCATGAAGCTAAATCGTTTTTCTTTACCCGTGCTTATTTCCACCTGCCTTTTTTGCTCTACGGCTTTCAGCGCCGATCTGCTTGAACGAATTAAAGAAGCAAAAGAGATCACCGTTGCCACTGAAGCGCGATACGCCCCCTTTGAGTACGTTGATAACGGCAAAATTGTCGGTTACGACGTTGACCTGATGAACCACATCTTTGCCAAATCATTACCAGGCGTGAAAGTGAAACAGCTGGATCTGCCTTTCCAAGGCATCCTGCCAGGGCTTGATGCGAAAAAATTTGACTTCGTGGTGACCGCCGTCACCGTCAATAAACAGCGTATTGAACGCTTCAGTTTTACCGCTCCGGTGGCGGAATCTACCGTCGCACTGCTCAAAAGAGCAGAGGACAGCGCGATTAAAACTCCGGATGACCTGAGCGGCAAAGTGGTGGGCTCGCAGGCCGGTTCCGGTCAGTTGCAGGTGCTGCAATCCTTCGATCAGGCGCTACGCGCCAGCGGCAAACCGGGCATCAAAGAGATCAAACAGTATGTCGCGTTTGATGAAGCCTATGCCGATCTGGCATCCCGCCGTCTTGATGGCGTCGCCCAGTCGCTCTCGAACCTGGGTCCGCTGATTAAAACCCGCCCGGGCGTTTTTGCCACACTGCCGGAAATGATAGGGCCACAGACCTTCTTTGGCTGGGTCGGGCGTAAAGATGCCGACAGCGCCGCTCTGGTAAAACTGATCGCTGACGGGATCATTGAAGCCAATCGCGACGGCACCATGAAGGCACTGCAGCAGAAATGGTTCGGCTTCACGATGAGCGTTCCGGCAACAGAAATGCCCGCACCGGCGCTGTGAGTGGAAAACGATGACGGATTTCATGACGAGCTTTATCCACTGGCTTCCGATGCTGATGCAGGGAGCACTCACCACCGCAGCGCTCTGCCTGACAGCGATGGTCGCCGGCTTTCTGGTGGGTATTGGCGTATGGCGGATGTCGACCAGTCCGTTACCGATTTACCGCATGACGGCCCATGGATGGGTCAGTCTGTTTCGCGGGACCCCGGTTCTGGCTCAACTGCTGCTCTGCTTTTATTTACCGTCACAATTAGGGATCGACATTCCCGGCTTTGCCGCCGCCACGCTGGCATTAACGCTGAACACGGCGGCCTATCAATCGCAAATTCTGAAAAGTGGTTTCGCCAGCATCACCCCAGGTCAACTGGAAGCCGCCGCGATTTGCGGGCTGAGCCCACGGCAGATTTTATGGCGCATCCAGGTACCGCAGGTTGTCCGTACTACGCTGCCGTCACTGATTTCCGAGCTGATTGATGTGATCAAAGCCTCTGCGGTGGTGTCGGTCATCGCGCTGACGGATCTGATGCGCGTGGGCCAGCAACTGGCCTCATCTACGTACCAGCCGCTGCAGGTCTATCTGGCCGTGGCTCTGGTCTATCTACTGCTGACCAGCCTGCTGGCGCTGTTGGGCCGTCAGGCAGAACGCCACTGGCAGAGGGAACAACGATGACGGAACTCGCGCAATACCTGCCAGCCTACATTCAGGCCCTGGGCGTGACCCTGTGGATAAGCCTCTGCGCCGCATGCGGCGGCATGCTGTTGGGGTTTGCCTTAAACGGACTCTGCGGCAGACGTGGTCTGGCGTTTCGTCTGTGGCGCGCCTACGTGTGGGTGATCCGCGGCACGCCATTTCTGGCGCAGCTAGCCGTTATCTACTTTGGCCTACCGTCCATCGGCATCATGCTGAGCGCCGTTGACGCCACGCTGCTGTCGTTGACGCTGTATAGCGCGGCCTATTTCGGCGAAATTTTTCGCGCCGCGTGGAACACCATTCCGCCGGGACAGCGAGAGGCGGCGCTGGCAAACAACATCTCTACGGTCCACTGTTTCTGGCATATCCAGACGCCGCAGGCCGTTCGTTTTGCGCTACCGCTGTTGGGCAATCAGTTCATTCTGACGATTAAAGAGAGCGCCGTCGCATCGATCATTACCGTACCGGAACTGACCATGACGACGAGTCAGATCGTTGCTAACACCTACAGCTATATCTTGCCTTATACCTTGCTGATCGTCAGCTACTGGCTGCTGGCGCAGGGGGTGAGTATGAGCATAAAAACATTGAGCCACCTACTACGGACCGGAGAATAACGTGGGCAATACATCTGTGCCGGTGCTCGAAATGCGCCATGTAGGCAAGTCATTCGCAAACCATGTGGTACTGAATGACATCAATTTACGCGTCGATCACGGTGAGATAGTCACGCTGATTGGCCCGTCGGGCTCCGGGAAAACCACCGCACTACGCTGCATGAATTTTCTGGAAGCCTACGACAAAGGGGACGTGCTGATTAAAGGACAACTGCTCGGCTATTCCGGCACGCAGCGTGGCCTCGCGCATGCCGACAGCGCCAGCCTCATAGCCGATGTGCGCAAACCGCTCTCGATGGTGTTCCAGCAGTTCAATCTCTGGCCGCACATGACGGTGCAGGAAAATGTCGCCGCGCCGCTGGTACTGGGGAAAAAAATGTCCCGCCAGGCGGCAAAAACGGCCGCGATGGCTGCCCTCAGCCGTGTCGGGATGGCGCAAAAAGCGAATGACTGGCCGGTGCGACTCTCCGGCGGCCAGCAACAACGAGTGGGTATTGCCCGCGCACTGGCGCTGAATCCGGAGTTATTGCTGCTCGACGAACCCACCTCGGCGCTCGATCCCGAACGTGTTGAAGAGGTGCTGGACGTTATCCGGGATCTGGCCGGGCAGGGGATGACCATGGTGATGGTCACCCATGAGATGGCGTTTGCGGCCCATATCTCGTCACGGCTGGTGTTTATGGCCGACGGCAACATTATTGAAAGCGGCACGCCGCGACAGATTTTTACACAGCCGAAAAGCGAGCGCCTGCGGAGCTTTCTCGCGCCGCTGTTTCGTCGGCCTCTGCAACCCGAAGAACTGGAGAAACTACCATGATGGAAACAGGCTTACGGGTTGCCCGACAGCTGGATGAGGATTGGCTGAACCAACTGTTGGCGCAGCTTGCAGAATATGGAAAGTTAGCGAATGGCGGCGTCGATCGCCAGGCTTTGAGCGCGGCGGAACTCGATGCCCGGTCCTGGCTTATTGATGTCGCCCGAGAGCTCGGGTGTGAAGTCTACCGCGATGCGGCGGCGAATTTATTCTTCCGTCGTCCAGGACGCGTTGCTGTATCGCCCGTGACCACCGGTAGCCACATCGATACGCAACCGTCCGGTGGCAACTACGATGGCTGTTACGGCGTGATGGCCGGACTTGCGTGCCTGAAAGCGCTCAATGAGGCACGGGTTGTCACCGAACGCCCGGTCGAAGTGGTTATCTGGACCAATGAAGAGGGCAGCCGCTTTGCGCCGGGGGCGATGGGCTCCAGCACCTTCGTCGACCCTGCGAGATTGTCTGACCATCTTGGCGCGATGGGCGTAGATGGTGTCTCGTTTCGCGATGCGCTGGCAGACCACCAGGCCCGCTTTGCAGCCATCCCGTTACGCCCGGATCGCGAGATGGCCTGCTTCGTGGAATTGCACATCGAGCAAGGTCCGGTACTGGAAAGTCGCCGCGTGCCGCTGGCCGTCGTCAGAGGTATCCAGGGCGTGCGCTGGTACCAGATCACCTGCCATGGGATATCGGCACATGCGGGGACCACGCCGATGGCGCTGCGCCAGGATGCGATGACCCTGGCACGCGAACAGCTTGCGATCATTGAGCAGGCGATGGGTGACACGGCAGATGACGAGTTACGGTTGACGTTTGGCCGTTGGCAGGTCATGCCAAATGCCATCAACACCATCCCGTCGAGCGTGCGTTTTACCCTTGATTTCCGCCACCCATCGGCCGAAACGCTGGCCCGGTTCGACGCGGTGATTGCCTCTCTGGCAAGCGAACAAGTCACCATCGAGCTGCTACTGAATAAAGCGCCGGTCACCTTTGACCCGCGCATCAATCATGTCTTGAAAGCGGCCGGAAATGCGCTGGATATTGCCCATATGGAGCTGTTATCTGGCGCGTTTCACGACGCCATGTATCTGGCCGAACACTGTCCGACCAGCATGCTTTTTGTCCCCAGCCATCAAGGCATTAGCCACAATCCGGCTGAATATACCGATCCTCGTTCACTGGCGGCAGGTGCCCGTACGCTGGCCTGTGCACTGACTGAGCTATCCCAATCACTTGAAGGAGTTAAATCATGACCGCAACTGCACACTACCCAATCTGCTGCGATAAAGACAATGGCGATGCCCTGGGCCTCAACCCAACGGCAACCTCACCGATTTCAGCCGATGGCGCACCGACGTTAAACGAACTGTATACCATCCCGCCGCGCTGCGGACGCGCCGTTTTGCTGAAAAAAGGGCAGGTGATTAAGATCATCAATACCCCAGGCAGCCAGGTCTGCGACACGTGGTTTTTCAATACCGGCGATCTCAGCGAGTTTGCGTCCATGGAACATACCCGTGCCTTTATCGACAAAATTATTCCGCAGCCAGGTGATGTGCTGGTGACCAACCAGCGCCGTGCTATCGCCACTCTGCTCACCGATACCTCACCTGGTGTGCATGACACGTTGATCGCTGCCTGCGATCTTTACCGCTATACCAACATGGGGATTACGGAGTATCACGACAGCTGCGCTGACAATATGCGCATGGCGCTGAAGGCGATTGGCCTGCGCGCGCGTGAAGTGCCGCAGCCGCTTAATTTGTGGATGAACACGCCAGTAAATCCTGATTATTCAATTTCCTGGTTGCCAACTGTCAGCAAAGCAGGTGATTATGTAGAGATTCGTGCCGAGCTGGATTGCGTGGTGGTGATGTCCGCTTGCCCGCAGGACATTGTGCCCATTAACGGCTGCTCACCGAAAGAAATTCAGTTCACCGTGATGGCATGATTTATCTTACCAGGCCTGCATGATGCAGGCCGTTGGGAGACTTTAATGAAGCAGACAGATGAAAAAAACGCTGACATCAAATCTACCGGAACCCCGCTGGGAATGAGGTTGCGCCACGCACGTCTGGTGCAGGAGCTGACCCTCAAGCAGCTCGCGCAAAAGGTGGAATGCTCGGAAAGTCTGTTATCCAAACTGGAAAATGACGCTGCCTCGCCGTCGTTGGCGATGTTGCACCGCCTGGCAAAAGCGCTGGAGACCAGTATCGCCGACCTGATGGCCGATGACTGGACGGCCGATCGGCCTGTACTGAAGCCTGAACAGCGAAACCGTAAGCGGTTCCTGCAGCGCAGTAAAAAGGGGGGGATCGAACTGGAGAACCTGACCTGGCACCACAAAGGCGGGTTGCTGCAGGGTAATATTCATATTATCGAACCGGGCGTCGCCAGCGATGGCCTGATTGAGCACCACGGCGAAGAGATGGGCTATGTGCTGGAAGGCGCGCTGGAATTGCGTCTGGGAGACCATATCTGGCTCCTTGAGCAGGGGGATTCGTTCTATTTTCCCAGCCAGATCCCGCATGGTTACCGCAATATCGGCCCCGTTGTCGCCAAAGTTTTGTGGGTGAATACTCCAGTTACCTTCTGATTTGCCATCATCGGTCGTTTATCGGCTAATCGCCCCTGTTTAAGCCGGAAACTCCGTCATGAAGGCATCGGCCTGGACCGGTGTTTAAGGCACGTCCCGTGCAAAGAAGCGATCGCGGACGAGCTGACCTGCTCCCCGTTGATTAATACACCGCGATGTTAGTAATGTCTTCATAAGCCACATGAGGACATCCCCATGAAGAAGCGTTTTTCCGACGAACAGATCATCAGTATCCTCCGCGAAGCTGAAGCCGGGGTTTCTGCCCGTGAGCTCTGCCGCAAGCACGCCAATTCCGATGCCACCTTTTATACATGGCGTAAGAAGTATGGCGGTATGGAGGTGCCCGAGGTTAAGCGCCTGAAGTCGCTTGAGGAAGAGAACGCAAGACTCAAGAAGCTGCTTGCCGAAGCCATGCTGGACAAGGAGGCACTTCAGGTGGCTCTGGGGCGAAAGTACTGACGACAGACCAGAAGCGGGAAGCCGTTGAGTTTATGTGTGATGCGACCGGTCTGTCGCAACGTCGTGCCTGCCGGCTTACTGGTTTGTCCCTGTCGACCTGCCGCTATGAGGCTCAGCGTCCGGCGGCTGATGCGCATTTATCAGGGCGCATCACTGAGCTGGCACTGGAGCGAAGGCGTTTTGGCTACCGCCGCATCTGGCAGTTACTGCGGCGTGAAGGCCTTCATGTTAATCACAAGCGCGTGTACCGCCTTTATCATCTGAGAGGGCTGGGCGTAAAACGCAGACGACGTCGTAAAGGGCTGGCAACAGAACGTCTGCCGCTGCTCCGCCCGGCGGCGCCCAACCTGACCTGGTCGATGGATTTTGTCATGGACGCGCTCGCCACCGGTCGCAGGATCAAGTGCCTGACCTGTGTGGACGACTTCACGAAGGAGTGCCTGACAATTACCATCGCATTCGGGATTTCAGGCGTTCAGGTCACGCGTATTCTGGACAGCATTGCACTGTTTCGAGGCTATCCGGCGACGATAAGAACTGACCAGGGGCCGGAGTTCACCTGCCGCGCATGTAGTGGTCAACTAAAACTGGCCTCTACTTTGAGTTTTTCCAGTATCGTTTTTCCGATTCGTTTGGCGGTAACCCACCATTATATTCGTGCGGTCTTAGTGCGCTGTAATATCCAACGATATAGTCCGTTATTGCGTGAGCTGCATCGCTGAAGCTTACATAGCCCGTCGCCGGCACCCATTCGTTCTTCAGACTCCTGAAGAAGCGCTCCATTGGGCTGTTATCCCAGCAGTTTCCACGCCGACTCATACTCTGCCTGATCCGGTATCGCCACAGTAACTGCCGGAACTGCCTGCTCGTATAATGGCTGCCTTGATCGCTGTGGAACATCACCCCGATGGGCTTACCACAGGTTTCCCATGCCATTTCCAGTGCTTTCATGGTGAGCCTGCTGTCCGGCGAGAACGACATGGCCCAGCCCACTGGTTTTCTTGCGAACAGGTCGAGAACAACGGCGAGGTACGCCCAGCGCTTACCCGTCCAGATATAGGTCACATCACCGCACCACACCTGATTTGGTTCCGTTACGGCGAACTGTCGCTCAAGATGATTCGGGATAGCAACGTGCTCATGACCGCCACGCTTATACCGGTGAGTCGGCTGCTGGCAACTGACCAGCCCCAGCTCTTTCATGAGTCTGCCAGCAAGCCAGCGCCCCATCTGGTAACCTCTCTGGGTTGCCATTGTGGCGATGCTTCTTGCTCCGGCAGAGCCGTGGCTGATGCCATGCAGTTCAAGTACCTGACTGCGTAATACAGCCCGTCTGCCGTCTGGCTTTTCAGGACGGTTTTTCCAGTATTTGTAGCTGCTGCGATGAACCCCGAACACATGGCAGAGAGTGGCCACAGGATAACGCGCCCTGAGCTTCCCGATTATCGAGAACTGTTCAGGGAGTCTGACATCAAGAGCGCGGTAGCCTTTTTTAATATTTCATTTTCCATTTCAATACATTGTAGCTTTTTCCTGAGCTCACGGATTTCAATTTGTTCCGGGGTAATGGGGGAGGCTTTTGGTGTTTTGCCCTGCCGTTCATCACGTAATTGTTTCACCCATCGCGTCATTGTGGAAAGGCCGACATCCATAGCGCTGGCTGCATCTGCCACGGTGTAGTTCTGGTCAACGACCAGTTGAGCGGATTCGCGTTTAAACTCTGCGCTGAAATTTCTTTTTTTCATTATGACACCTGTGTTGTTCTGAGGTGAGCATATCACCTCTGTTCAGGTGGCCAAATTCAGTAAACCACTTCAATTTATGGGGTCGAGCTTTTATGGCCACTTATTCTAATCCAGTTAGCTTTATTCAGGCGTTCAATGAGCTACATCCAAGTGAATAAAAATCACTTGTTACTTATGTATTCATTTGAGCACATACTGGAATCTGCTTTAAAAGAGTTAATGCCAGAGTGCTGGGAAGATCTGATAAGAATCGCCAAATGTGCCGCCGATTCAGATTTTAAGTCTCTTGAAGACAATATCGACAGCAGGTGTTATTATTTTATAAATCTGCAACCTAAAATCAGAAAAAACCAATTAAGAAACATTCTCTGTTCGTTTGGTTCGCTATGGGGAAAATATGCCCTCGATAAACAGGACGTAAAAATGCTGAATGAAATGAATAGTACAACGGGTATTGGCCAGAAGATATTACTTGATAAATCAGAAAGGGGAGTCAGAGCTCCCCTGTGACTTTATTTAGATAAAGACTTCAGACTATCTATAGACTGCTGCATCCTTTCCTCGTCCTCCCAAGGGTTGCGCTCATTATAGACTGAGTGTCCAAGCTCCCAGAGGTTACAAATGTTGAATAAATAGGCCTCTGTTTTTGTCTTGGAATCCTGGATGATCGAACCGGTTGCTGGCGAGGAAAGATAACTCCAGTCAAAGCCCCAGCTGTCAGAGGCATATCCACCATCAGCGAGCTCTTGCCAATTTGCCAGATACTCTTTTTTTTCTGAAGGAGTCAACCTGTCAAAATCTGGTGAAAGAACGATGTTTAATGATCCCTTTCGCTCACCTGCAAACACAACTGGACCTAATAAGTTTCGCATTAATGCTATTTCTAAAACATCGACAATCCGGGTGTCGTGATCTTCATCCCAGATAATTGCGAACTTTTGAACCTTTGGAGATTTATATCTCCCGAGACTTGGTGAGAGCCACTGAACGGTTTCAAATACGGAATAATGTGTGCCACGACCAATTCGGCCTACTGGTGACTTTTCATCATAGATAGTATGAAAAAACTGGCTATATGAAGGTAAATTCATGTTGGAGTCCTTAATGTTTATGCATTTTCAAAGCAAGCGACAAACCTTTCGGGCTCGACGCGATCCACAACTACGATAGCTTAATCATTTTTTTCTGGCAATATTTTTATAGCAACGTCAGTTGGTTCTTTTACCAAAAATTTCTTCTGAGCGTGACTGGAGTTGTTTGAGTGCTTCGAGCATATCGTTGTTGTCCAGTGAACGCTGGGATTTCTTCCCTTCCTGCCTGGGCCGTCGACGGGAAGGACCGTCACCGGCAGGAATTGACTGAGAACGTGTGTTATCCCGTTTACTCTGTACCAGACCGATGAACTCCAGTGTACGGCCAAGACGTTTGTTATCAACAACCGCGCCCTGGTCGATTTCTGATAGCCGGTCATAGGTGGAGTAGGGAAGTACCACGCCATTCAGGCGCAACTCTTTCTTACCATCAGGATAGTGGTAAACGTCGATGTATTTGCCAATAGCACGACGGTAATGGTGCCAACTTACTGATTTAGTGTACGATGGTGTTTTTGAGGTGCTCCCGTGGCTTACATCTCCATCAGTTGTCCCTCCTGCTCAGCTACTGAAGGCGTGGTGCGTAACGGTAAAAGTACTGCCGGACATCAGCGCTATCTCTGCTCTCACTGCCGTAAAACATGGCAGCTACAGTTCACTTACACCGCTTCTCAGCCCGGTACACACCAGAAAATTATTTATATGGCCATGAATGGCGTCGGATGTCGCGCCAGTGCACGCATTATGGGCGTTGGCCTCAACACGATTTTACGACACTTAAAAAACTCAGGCCGCAGTCGGTAAACTCACGCATACAGCCGGGCAGTGACGTCATCGTCTGCGCGGAAATGGACGAACATTGGGGCTATGTCGGGGCTAAATCGCGCCAGCGCTGGCTGTTTTACGCGTATGACAGGCTCCGGAAGACGGTTTGCGCACGTATTCGGTGAACGCACTATGGCGACGCTGGGGCGTCTTATGAGCCTGCTGTCACCCTTTGAGGTCGTGGTATGGATGACGGATGGCTGGCCGCTGTATGAATCCCGCCTGAAGGGAAAGCTGCACGTAATCAGCAAGCGATATACGCAGCGAATTGAGCGGCATAACCTGAATCTGAGGCAGCACCTGGCACGGCT
>OKVT01000185.1_pt1 | contig 26820 bp, 26 predicted proteins | sample 1606951 | NCBI WGS metagenome assembly OKVT01 (sample SAMN03281019, study PRJEB24777) | human gut metagenome | isolation source: fecal sample PR141 from 1 month old male Chinese infant, vaginal delivered... | place: Singapore | collected 2005-11-08
CCCTTATATTATTTATACATGTACAGGTATGGGGTTTATTGACTTATACATCCAACCTTGCTACGATTAATTATAGATTATATATATTTATGTCTGCATAGTCAGATAATGTTGTTTAATGAGGTGATTCACTTATGATTAGTGTAAAAAAACAAGCATTAACTGTTTCTGCTGCATTGGCGGCTTTCGCATTGACATTTGGTGCCCCTGTACTTGGCCACGCTGCATACCAATTGAATGATGAAGTAAAAGATCCTACTCCAGCATTAAAAGAAGCTGCTGCAATTGGTGTTCGTACACACAATACTGAAGCTTTACAAAACTTGCCAAACAAAGATGCTATGGTTGTTATGAGCTTTGGTACAACTTATAAGGATACTCGTGCGAAAACAATCGATGCAACTGTAGATGCTATTAAAGCAGCTCATCCAAACACAAAAGTAATTACAGCTTTCACAAGCCATATTATTCGTGATCGTATCCAACAAAAAGAAGGTATTACTTACCCAACTCCTGAAGAAGCATTGGCTGAACTTAAAAAAGACGGTTACACTCGCGTTGCATTAGCATCCCTTGATGTAATTCCTGGTATGGAATACAACTACGATGCAGCAGTATATAATTTGTACAAAGATAATTTCAAAAAAATGACACTTGGTACATCTCTTATGTACTGGATGGGTCAAGAAAACCAAACTGACCAAGTTATTGAAACATTAAAAGCTGTTCAATCTCAATTCCCTAAATTAGGCAAAGAAGACGGTCTTCTTATCATGGCTCATGGTACTCCAGATCCTTCCAATGCTTACTATTCTGTAATTCAAGACCGTATCCATACTCTTGGTATGAAAAATGTATTTATCTACACAGTAGAAGGTACTCCAAATCTTGAACAAGTTATCCCTCAATTGAAATTACATGGTATTAAACATGTTACATTGATGCCATTCATGATGGTTGCCGGCGACCATGCAAACAACGACATGGCTGGTGCTGAACCAGATTCTCATAAATCCATCCTTGAAAAAGAAGGCTTCAAAGTTGACACTTACATCCATGGCTTAGGTGAAAATCCTAACATCCGTAAATTATTCGTTGAACGTGCTAACGAATCTTGGGACGCATTACAAAAATAATCAATCTACAATTTAACTAGTATCGTTATATAACGTACATAGGAGTACATCATGAAAAAACTACTACTCTGTAGTCTTGCTTTGGTCATGGTTGTACTAGCAATAGCTGGGTGTGGTAAATCCACATCCAGCTCTTCTGCTACTACGAAGGAACTCACATTTAATGGTGAAACCTACACTGTACCAAAGGATCCACAACGCATCGCCGTTCTTTCAAATTCTGTATTGTCCATGCTATACGCAGTAGATGGAAAGGCAGTTTCCCGAGCTAGCACAACAGATAAATTAGCGCCAGAATTAGAAGCATTACCTGCATTAGGTCAAACGGCTAACATTAATATGGAACAATTGTTAGATTTAAAACCAGATGTGGTATTGGGTTTGGAAAACCAACATAAAAAATATGAATCCCAATTACAATCTAACAATATTCCAGCCGTACTTTTCAATTACGATGGCATCAAGGATAATGTGCCAATGCTAACATTCCTTGGAGAGTTAACAAACCATCAAGATAAGGCTAAATCCGTTATTGCCACCTATGAAAGTAATATTCAAAAGGTTAAGGATGCCATTAAAAACCAACAACCTGCACGTATTGCCGTATTGCGTGCTACCGGTAAAGGTGTGACAGCCGAAACCGACGAAGCGGTAACTGCATCTATGGTCAAAGAATTAGGTATGACAAATGTTGTAACATCTCACCTAGATGGCACAACTAAAGATAAAACGGTACCGTATTCTCTTGAAACATTAACCGCTGATAACCCTGATATTATCTTCGTCGTTACCATGGGTAAAGAAGAAGAAATTACAAAGGCCATGAAGAAAGCTATGACAGATAATCCTGCATGGGCTAATCTTAAGGCTGTACAAAATAATCGTGTCATTTACTTACCATCTAAACTATTCCTACTTAACCCAGGTTTACAAACACCTGAGGCCATGGCTCGTTTAGTGAAAGAAGCATATGGCGTTGATGTTACATTTTAACATATCCTAACATACTAAAGAGGGCATTCCCCATTTCGGGAATGCCCTCTTTCACTATTAGTCTAGCTATCTACTCAACTAAACCTTTTACGCGTACATATTGTTTATCATCAAAGGTATCGATTTGTACATCTACGGAAAATACATCTCTAAATAGTTCATCCGATACGATTTCTTTCGTGTCTCCAGCTGTCACTAAATGACCATCTTTTATAATAGCCATATAATGAGAATATTGTACGGCTTGCGTCAATTCATGGAGTACCATCAATACGGTTAACCCTTGTTCATCGTTTAATCGTTTTAACAATTCCATGATTTCTAGTTGATGGTTAATATCTAAGTATGTTGTTGGTTCGTCTAACACTAATAATTTTGGTTGTTGTGCTAAGGCCATAGCAATCCATACCCGTTGCCGTTCACCACCAGATAAGGATGGAATTAATTGATTCCGTAAATGATTCGTTTTTGTAATTCCTAATGCATAATCAACGATTTCTCGGTCCTCTTTGGCCGTATTCTTCCACCACATTTGGTATGGATAACGTCCACAATATACCAATTCTTCTACGGTCATATCCTTTGGCATATTAGGCACCTGTGGCAGAAACGCCATTTGACGTGCCAATTCATTTTGGGAATACGACTGTAATGGTTTACCTAAAATAGTCACACATTCACGAGGACTATGAATATATCCAATCATAGACCGTAAGAGTGTACTTTTACCACAACCATTAGGCCCGATTAAAGTCGTTATTTTACCAACAGGGACAGATACATTAATATCATGTAAAATATGACGATCTCCGAGAGTGACGGATAACTGGTTTACATCAATAGCCGTATTCATTAGTTATCCCTCCTCAATAGATATAAGAAGAATGGCGCCCCAAAGAATGCCATGATAATGCCAACCGGTACCTCAATTGGACTCCACATAACACGCCCTACCGTATCACTAACAACGAGGACGAGTGCCCCTAATAATGCAGAGCCGGGGAGTAAATACGCATAATCATTACCGATGATAAGTCGTAACATATGCGGTATAACGAGGCCTACGAAACCGATTAAGCCCGCAATACTAACGGCACCTGCTGCTAATAGAGCCGCAACAGCAGTCATAATAAACCGCGTTTGTTCTACCTTAAGGCCTAGCCCCTTTGCTGTTTCATCACCTAAACTTAAAATAGTAAGACGTTTGGCACCTAAACAGGCAAAAATAAGACCGACTAACGCGTATGGGAACAGAACCTCTACTTGAGGCCAACTGCGTGCAGCCAAGCCCCCTACCATCCAAAGTAAGGCTCCTTGCACACGATCTCCATAGAATACAAGTAGTGCAGAAATACCAGAGCCTAAAAAAGCAGCCACCGCAACACCAGCCAAGATGATACGGCTTGGGCGTACACCATTCTTCCAAGCAAGAGCATATACCATCAACGCCGCAGCCATAGCACCTATAAAGGCGACGAGAGGCACAATATGATCATAGCCAGGGAAAAGAATAAATATAATAACACCGGCAAGTCCGGCACCGGAGGAAACGCCAACGATTTGAGGATCTGCTAAAGGGTTCTTCATAACCGCCTGTAAAATGGCACCCGATACAGCTAAACAAGCACCAACTAATGCAGCAACAATATTACGAGGCAACCTAATATTCCAAATGATTTGCGATGCTGTATCTGTTAGCTCACTAGCCCACAATGTGTGCCAAATCTCCGATAGTGACACCGGTGTTGAGCCCCAAATCAGTGAGATAATCATGCTAGCTATGACAGCAATAACCAAGATAATAATAACTGATATGCGAAAGAGTTTTCGTTCATTCAGAGAGTCCACAGTAACCTCTCCTTTCACCAATACATGGTACTATCAGCACCCGTATTATACATATAAACCTCATAATAGATACAGTAAAACCCGAATCGCCAGTAGTATGCAACGATTCGGGTTACTTATTATTTAGATTCTTTGCCTTCTACGAAGAGCATATCGTTGCGTTTTACATCTGTGTAAAGCAATGCATTACATACAGATGCTGCAATTGGGCTACCACCCTTGTTACCTTTTACAGTGATATAAGGAACTGGGGATACTTCCATCAAATAATCTTTAGATTCCGCAGCGCCAACAAAGCCTACCGGAATACCGATGATAAGAGCTGGTTTAATACCTTCTTCAAGAGCAAGACGCAATACTTCATACAATGCAGTTGGTGCATTACCGATAGCAACGATTTGGCCTTCTAATTGTTTGCCAAATGTGCGCATAGCAGCAATAGAACGTGTTACGCCCAATTCTTTAGCCATTTTAGCTACATTTTCATCTTTGATTAAGCAGTGTACTTCATTACCACGAAGTTTAAGGGCTGGTTTAGAAATACCTGTGCGAACCATTTCTACGTCAGTGTAAATATCTGCACCATTGTCTAATGCTTCGATACCTTTTTGAACAGCGTCAGGGCTCATTTTTACGAGTTGAGCATATTCAACGTCACCAGATGCGTGAACTGTACGAGATACAACGCGTACTTCATCATCGGTTAAACCTAAATCCTTTACATAATCGTAAATGATTTCCATACTTTTATCTTCAATAGCTTTAGGATTTTTAACGTAATCCATTAGTGTCCTCCCATAATTTGAAAAATTCATCATTCGATGATACCACAGGGCATTCGAGTTTTACCCGCGGACGATCGATAACAATAACGTGGATGCCAAGGTCGATGGCAGCCTGTAATTTCGTATCAGCACCACCTACGAGGCCAGAGTTTTTCATAACCACAACGCTCGCCTTTGTATCGTGGAACATAATACGATTCATATCGTAAGAAAATGGACCTTGTACGGCAACGATACGTTTAGGACTCACATTGAGGTCCTCCATCATTTGCAACACCTCAGCAGTTGGCAAAATGCGTGTCCATACTTCACAGTCTTGTAAAGCCTCAGACTTAGCAAAGATGTGCATTGTCTTACTACCAGTAGTCAAATACACATGGTTATTATTCTCTTTTGCTAACTTGCCTGCTAGATTAGCTGCCTCTATTTCATCCACTACGATATGTAATTTATCATAATCAGGCAATGGTACCTCTTTTCGTTCAAACCGAACAAAAGGGATACCCACCGCCTTAGCTGCATCTTGAGCCGTTGCAGTCACAATAGCCGCATACGGATGGCTTGCATCAATGAGTAGGCGCACATTATGCTCCTTAATCAACTGTTGCATAGCCTCTTGGTCAAGACGGCCTGTATGAACTGTAATGCCTTCATGAGCAGCCAATTCCGCCCCATATTGGCTCACTACCGTCACGAGAACCTCTTCACCAGTCTGTTCTTGGATATCTACCGCTAAGGTACGACCATCCAAGGTACCAGCGATGACCCAAATCATAATTTATAGCCTCGAGGTGTAATCATGCGACCATTTTCAACATAAGTTTGGCTGTTACCAATGATAACAAGTGTTTGCATATCCACTTCTTCTTTTGTGAAGTTTTCAAGGTCAGAGATAACCATGTGTTGACCTGAACGGCCTGCTTTTTGCACGATACCTACTGGTGTTTTAGGGTCGCGGTATTGAAGAACGATTTCACGTACTTCTTCTAAGTGAGTAACGCGTTTTTTACTGCGTGGGTTGTACAAGGAAATAACCATGTCACCTTGTGCACAAAGATCAGCACGTTTTTTAATTAGATCCCATGGGGTCATCAAATCGCTTAGTGAAATAACGGCAAAGTCATGCATCAATGGTGCACCCAAAACAGATGCTGCTACGTTTACAGCACTAAGTCCTGGTACGATATCTACAGAAGGACGTGTGTCAGCTGGTACTTTGTTAGCAAGCTCCAATACAAGACCTGCCATACCGTATACACCAGAGTCACCAGAGGATACTACGACTACTTGATGGCCTGCAACTGCAAGGTCAACAGCTTGTTGGCAACGATCTACTTCTTGCATCATCGCAGTACCAACAGTCTCTTTACCTTCGATAAGATCCTTAATCAAATCAAGATATGTTAAATAACCAACTACGCGGTCTGCTGCTAAAATCGCTTCACGCGCTTGTGGTGTCATAAATTCAGCGTCCCCAGGGCCAATGCCGATTACTTTGATGTTACCTGTGCAATGGCTACCGTTGTTTTGGGATACACCGTTTTGTGTTGTATTAATGTTTGGCTCTTGGCCGCTAGTAATGCTGTTGTCTCGCATACGTTTCCTACTCCTATTGTTCCTTTTACAAATGTGGATTCTTTTAAATCCTGTTCTTCTATAACGGGTGCTATCTCTTCTTGTGTGTAGAAATGAATAGCCCACCCTAATTCGTTTACGGCCTCTAATAGACCGACTTCATCTTGTTTCACGATAACCGATGCAGCTGTGACGATGCTTTTTGGTGAAAGTTTATGTACCTGTAATGATTGCGTAATAGCATCGAGGATGAGTTCCTTTGGCGTATCTCGACGACAACCAATCCCCATCGTATACGTACGAGGGCGTAAAATAAGTTGCTCTGTATACTCAGGAATCACCTTATCCGTTATCACTACACGACGAACACCATCAGTCTCAGGCAATGTAAATACATCTACCACCTGAACCGTGCCATGCGTACCGATATGTAATGCAGCAGCATCGCGTAACCGATTAGCATCGACTAAGGTTTCATCGATGTAGTAGTTGACGCTTTCACCAGCCACAACAGCGGAATTAACATCCACTAATGTGTGAAAATCGTCGACCAACAGATGCTCGTGGCGCGCTAACACGTCAGGCGCTGGCAATCCATTAACATCCGTCGCCGTTGTAATAACCGGGTCCGCATCGATGGCCAGCGAAATGGACTGCGTCCATTCGTTGGCGCCCCCAAGGTGACCAGATAATAAACTGATGACATGATGACCGGCCTCATCCATTACAACGATGGCAGGATCCTCGGATTTATGTTCAATATACGGTGCAATCATGCGCACTACAATACCGAGTGCCATAATGCATAATACTTGGTCATAATCCTTAAAAATCTGCCCTATGTGATGTTTGAGAAAATCAAAATAGATAGCCTCACCACCAGAGGGACGGTTTTCCTTTTCAAAGCAATCTGCATGAGGTGCCACTAAAGACCTAATGCGTTGACCTAGCTTTGCACCTCGTTCAGACACAGAAAGAATAGCGGTTCTATTCTTCTTGCTTCCCGTCAAAGGCGCAACAGTTTCTAGTGCTTTCATCACACTAGTCCTTAGCACTGCGGTACATATGAGCAAAGCCTTTATCGTAAAGCTTAGATAATTCGTATTCACTATCTAATACATGACTAACAACGATCATAGCTTGACGTAATACGCCTTCTTCAGCCACGATATCCGCAATCGTTTCTAATGTGCCACGAATAATGCGTTGGTCTGGCCAAGAAGCTTTCACTACGATAGCTACAGGTGTTGTTTTATCATAACCACCTTCGATAAGTTCAGCTACTACCTTATCTAGCATTTGAACGCTAAGGAAAATACACATGGTCGCTTCATGAGCCGCCAACATGCGCAATTTTTCCTTTGGAGGCATTGGTGTACGGCCTTCCATGCGCGTAATAATGACGGTTTGAGATACATTTGGCAATGTATATTCTTGTTTCAACGCCGCTGCTGTAGCAAGGAAAGAGCTTACACCTGGCACTACTTCATAGGTAATCCCCATGCCAGCCAAAGCATCCATTTGCTCTTGAATAGCACCGTAAATAGCAGGGTCGCCAGTGTGCAAACGGACAACCTTTTTGCCTTCTGCTACGGATGCTTTCATAACAGCTAGTACCTCATCAAGATTCATAGTAGCACTGTTATGAATTTCACAGCTAGGTTTACAAGCCTCTAAAATAGCAGGATTCACCAAGGAACCAGCATAGATAACAACGTCCGCTTCTTGTACTAAACGATAGCCTTTTCGCGTAATAAGCTCTGGATCCCCAGGGCCTGCGCCTACAATATGTACGTCAACCATATTACTCTCCTTCTGCGATACGCGTTGCAGATACAATAAAAATTGGACTCAATGGGTCCAACAAATGATATGGACCAGCCTTACGATAGCGGCTAATGGACATTTGGTACCCTTCATAATTGAAAGGACGACCTTTCAACTCTTTTAAAATGGTATAACCCGTTTCCATCGTTACCGCCGTTACAACAAGGCGACCGCCTACCTTTAACAACCGTTGTACTTCATCCATAATGCCCGTCATACCACCAGCACTGCCGCCGATAATAACCGCATCAAGCTCAGGTAAATCTTCCATACCTTCTGGAGCCTTGGATTTTATAACAGTCATATTATTTACATTGAATTTCTTCATATTTTCATGAATCAACTCAATGCCTTTATCAAAACGTTCGATAGCGTACACATGTCCTTTAGGTGCTGCAAGAGCCGCTTCAATTGAAATCGACCCAGTACCTGCACCTACGTCGAGGACGATGCTATCTTCTTCGATGCGCGCTTCATTCATAACGGCTTTGCGAATCTCGCATTTCGTCATCGGCACGTCACCGCGTATAAATTCCTCATCAGGAATTCCGAAAAAATGTCTCATCCTAGTACCACCATAACAGAATGTCCAAAGCCTTCGAGTTCTGTAAGAACCTCTAGCGTGGAGTCTACAATTTTCTCATCGTCATAACTCAAGCGCTCAAGGGCTGCAGCTCTCGTTTCTTTTGGCCATCCTGCATCTATTAAAATACGCGCAATATGCGCTGGATTATATTCAGGATCCGTTAAGAACCCCATCTTTTTTCCCGCTTCATATACAAGCTTTTCAGACGCTGGTTGGCGTCCATGAAAACTCATTAAATCCGCATCATGCCACACTTCGTTAAGGCGTGCAAAGGCAAATGTCATGGAACTAATGCCTGGCACCACTTCAATGCGTGTGGTAGGAAATTTCTTTTTCAAATACGGTAACAAGCTGTAGTAGCCTGTATCACCGCTTACCATAACTACAACATCATGGTCGTTGAGCTCACGCTCAATTTGTTCAGATAACCAACTTAGTTTCCCTGTTACAGGATATGTAATTTGGCCAGGCTCTTGAAAGTCCTCTAAGGACCGTTCACTGCCTACCAATACTGTAGCATGTTTAATTAAATTAAGGCCTTTAGGCACCACATAATCAGGATTGCCCGGACCAATGCCTACGATATACAAGGTATGTGCCAATGTTCTAGCTCTCCTATCTCTTTTGCATGCTTATCCATAGCCAAAATCTCACCCTTTAATGTGGTAATAATAATACCTACTTCAGCCTCATTGGCAATATATCGTTCACTACGTAACGATGCACGATCTACCACACGTTGATATACACCAGTTAGGCCTTCTCGCTCTAAGATAGGGAACGTAGATTCTGTAGTTTGACAATTAAATAACTCTTCACAAACCGCCTGTGATGCACCTTCAAGGGCTGCATAGGCCACAATACTTTCCATGCGACCATCGCTCATGCGATTATGGGTATGAAAACTTCCGCTAGCAAGCTTAATAAGTTTACCAATATGACCAATAATCAAGATACGTTTAAATCCAATATGAACGGCTTGTTCAAGCATAAATCCGATGAAGTTGCTGGTTTCAGCCATTTGGTTCTTATGGATACCAAGCACTTGTTCTGCCAAATCTTGACCAATCCGTCCTGGTACGAGAACCGCTGTTTCACAGCCATTGGCTTTCATCACCTTTAACTGAGGCACCAAAGAATTCTTGAACCCTTCTTCACTCATCGGTTTTACAATGCCCGTCGTACCAATAATGGAGATACCACCTTCAATACCAAGAGTATGATTCAATGTCTTCTTAGCCAACACCTTACCATTAGGCACACTAACGGTTACCGTTACGCCTTGACCATGAACACAGAATTCCTCAAAGACAAGTTTCATCATAGCCCGTGGACCCGGATTAATGGCAGGTTCGCCTGGCGGCATTGCTAGACCTGGTTTCGTTACGGTGCCGACACCAAAGCCTGCGCGAAAGCGAATCTCCCCAGAATCATCAAGGGTAATGGTCGTTTCCACATCATTGCCATGTGTTACATCAGGGTCATCGCCGCCATCTTTCATAACGGTTGCCTTAGCCTCCGTATCAGATATAATCTCTACGGCCTTAATAGGCACCTCAATGTATTGACCTTGTGGGTTTTCAATAACCACCTTATCTACAATCTTCTTATCTAAGAGAGCCAATAAACCAGCTTTCATTCCTGCCGTAGCACATGAACCGGTCGTATATCCACCCTTCATGTCCTCTACTCTCATAGGGCCTCCTACACCAATAGGGTTAGCGATTCAACGGAATCAATCTAACCCTATTTTTTATATCTATATTATTAGGAACGGAAATTAACGAATTGCAATTCTACAGGAATATCCAATTGTTTTAACATTTGAATCACTGCTTGCAAATCATCTTTATCCTTGCCAGATACGCGCACTTGATCCTCTTGAATAGATGCTTGTACCTTTAATTTCATGTTTTTGATTGCTTTTACTACTTCTTTAGCATTTTCTTTCGTGATGCCTTTTTTAATAGTAATTACTTGACGTACAGTTGCACCTGCAGCTGGTTCAATCTTGCCATAGTCAAGATTTTTAATCGCTACATTACGCTTAACCATCTTGCCTTTTAATACATCGATAATAGCATTCAATTTATATTCGTCATCGCCAATAATTTTGATGGTGTCACCTTCAAGACTAATTTCTGCTTTAGAACCGCGGAAATCATAACGCGTACCAATCTCTTTCTTGGCTTGGTTGACCGCATTATCTACCTCTTGCATCTCAACTTCAGATACTACGTCAAAGGAACAATCTTTAGCCATATTATACCTCCCTACACCTGAACCCGTTGGGCATGGGGTTCACGCATTATTTTCATCATCATCCACGTATTCATTGAATAGAATACATCTATATAATTATATCGTAAATTATCAATATTTACTAGGAATTCAAATAATTAGATTATGATGATTTTTCATTAATCTTAATACAATAATTATCTTCGTATCCTATTATCTTTATATAATCAACTAAAATACCCAATAGCAATATTTTAAAATTTATTACTATTGGGTATTAATACTACTTATATTTTATTTAATTGGTAAAACAATATTTTGACCAGTAGGTTTGCTTGGATTCATAGCATTAGACAAATCTTCCACTGATGCATTTAAATCTGTATCAGTAGATACAACAGCTACAAATTTTTGGCCAGGTTCATAGTATATATTAGTCCCTTTCATGAACAAGCCACCAACCAAACTTACTGCAGCAGCAACGGCAACTGCTCCATTATCAGAATGGCCCTTACCTTTAACTTCTGCAGTTAATGGAACATTTACACCATTAATAGTCTTAATGCTATCAATTTTAAACTCTAAACGACCTTTGCGTCCAAGCATACCATTTTTTCTTGCTTTTGTAATTGTCCCTAATACCTCTTGGTTTGCTGGAATAACAACTACATCATTAATTAGTAAATTTTCTATGGTCTTTAATCTAAAGGTATTTCCTTCTTTGCTTTTCTTAGAACTAATAGGATCGATTAATTCTAAATTTATATTTGTATCTTTAGGAATATACGCATGCCCAGCAGCAACAGATGATGTCTTTACAGTTGCCGTCGTTTCACCACTCTTTAACAACTGAATACGATTAACTCCATATGGTAATTCTGTCTTAACTACAGATTCTTGCATCGCACTTGGTGCACTTGTATCTTCTGCTGAAGCAGTCAGTGGTAATGCACAAGAAACACTAAGACAACCTACAACCAAAAGTTTTAATAATGCTTTAGATGTTTTCATATATTCCTCCAAAAACAAATAAATTCACAAGCCAATTTATGACTATAGTATAGCATATCATGAAAAATTAATGAATTCCTCATTTATAATTACACAACATAATATACTAGGATAACCAATACATAAATTTTTATTATAATACAATCTATCTATAAAATCTCAATATCCTCATACTGTGGTTGTACAACCCACTCACCACGAAGATTTACAATTCCCCACTTACCTTGAGATTTTACCGGAGCAAAACCATGTTTAACGGGCATTGCAGAAGTGATTGTGTTATCACTAAATAATACTTTACCACTATCATCAATAAGCTTATAATCACTAGAAGTCTTATGTACCCAAGTATATGGTCCACTAAATTTGTTTATCCCCATATCTTTGGAGGTAGTCAAAATGACATTTCCTGTTGTCATATCGATTAACTGTTGATTATCACCACTCACGACAACCATATTAGTTAGGCTTACAAATCTAATAGAATCATAGGTAAACGGAATAACTTGTTTACCTGTATCCACGTCAAATACACCCGCTTTTTTAGAATCTTTATTGATAAGTACTAACAATCCATTAATATCACTAAATTCGCCTAAATCATAATTACCTGGTTGAATAATATAATTACCTTCACGATTTACGAACCCAATAAGACCTTGATTTTTCACAAGTGTACCGTAAGCAGTAATTGGCCAAACTGCATCATTTTTACTGTCGATAACAATTTTACCATCACGATTAATATAACCGCGCTTTACACCATCATATACAGGGTTCCATGCATCACCATAATAGATTCCGCCATGATTACTAAGGGTTATTCCTACAGCCATACTCAACAAGCCTCCAAGATTAAACTTGCTTATATGGCGTCGGAATTCTGCCAATCCATCATCATATGCGTCAATATCATTAGATGGTGCTTCAAATACAGTGTTACCTGTGCCATCAATTGCTACAGTTTTACCTTTCGCATCTTTTACAAAAGCACGATCTTCACTAAATTTCGTATATACTTCTTTAAATTGTGGTGCGATTACAGTATTACCTGATGCATCAGTAAAGCCCCATTTTCCTTTTACAGAAACGGCCGTATAAGAATCACTTGCATAGGTTTCCTTATGGTTTAACGAATTTTGATTCTTGTTTACAGTCTCATCATGATGATCAATAATTTGTTTAACCTGTTCATCTAAGGCATCTTTACCACTTGATAAAACGGTACCATCCACTTTAATATGTTCTAAAGTTTTCTTTAACTTTACGAAGTATGTTCCGTCCTCAGCATAAGATGGATCCAACTCTTTATATTGTGGATCAAGCAAAACTTGACCATTAGTTCCTACAAGTCCCCATTTACCATTTTGCTTAACCTTAGCTAATTGACCCATTTTAATAAAAGCACTATTACTTTCAGTAGCCTCATCAATGTTTGCTTGGAGAGACTTAAATGCTTCTGGTGCTAATTTTTGAGTGGCTCCAATAATTGGTACGGCTACATAATCACCTAATTGCCCTACACCAACAGATACAGTTGTACCACTTGATTTAGTAGATACCTTTTCAGTCGTAGAAATATTAGTAGTAGATGTGGATGCACTATGTTGTTCACGTGTTACACGCGTACTTGTAGATGTTGGTGTATCATGATTTGTTACTGTTGTACTACTAGTGGATGTTGTACTAGATGCTGCGAAAGCACTCGTAGACATAGCCGCCAACACACATGCGACTAATAAAGATTTTCTGTTGAGTTTCATAGGCCTCTCCTCTTATTACTCAAAGGACTCTTGATATAAAAATTTTATAAACAAATATTAATATAAATTATACTATAAAGCCCTTTATATATACAATAAATTATGAAAAATTCTTCATTCATTATTTTTTTGCTATAATAGGACCTATGAAAACAGCAACCATAATCGACTTGATTGTAGATGCTAATGTACACACGCAATCTATGAATCACATCATAAAACAACAGCATATTTCACAGCGCATGCGACGACGTCTAAAAAATGATGGCATCATCACCATCAACGGACAATCGGCTACATGGGATACCCTTGTTCATGGCGGAGATCATCTACTTATGAAATTAGCACCTGAACAAGAATTTTCACGCACTCCAATGAATCTGGAAATCGTATACGAAGACGAACACATCCTCGCTGTAAATAAAGCCGCCGGTGTTCTTATGCACCCTACCTCGACAGTACGCGATGGAACATTGGCAAATGGCGTTCTCTATTATTATGACGAAACCGAACAAGCCCATGACTTTCACCCCGTCCATCGCCTCGATAAGGACACCTCGGGCATCGTCATCATCGCTAAAACATCGGTAGTACAACACGCCTTTGATAAGCAACGCACAAAATTTCAAAAGGTCTACGACGCCATCGTTGAAGGCACTATGCCAAGTCAATCGCTAACCATTAATTATCCCATCGGACGTAAACCGGGTAGCATCATCGAACGGTATTGCACATTAATCGGCAAACCGGCTCGTACAGATGTGACGGTATTGACACACCACATAGTTTCCCAGCCAATACAAATGGATATAAATATGAGCACGCAACAGGTTCTCACTCATGTGCAATGTGTATTGCATACGGGCCGAACCCATCAGATTCGTGTACATCTATCCCATTTAGGTTTTCCTTTAGCTGGTGATGATTTATATGGTGGTCATTTAGACCTAATTCAGCGCCAAGCATTACACGCAGGATATCTAGCTTTCACCCATCCTATGACACAAAAACACATGGAATTACGTGCACCTCTACCAGAGGACATGAAAAATATACTTAATCCATAAAACAGTATATAAAAATTGTGGTGCTTTACATTGTTTCTTGATATACTAACAATGAATAGATATGTATCATCATAAGTTGATGACAATACTTTCAAAATACATAGAATCGGCTACTATGCCAAGGAGGACATTATGCCATTAGTAACGACTACGGAAATGTTTAAAAAAGCTTATGAAGGCGGTTACGCAGTAGGTGCTTTCAACGTTAACAATATGGAAATCGTGCAAGGTATCGTAGATGCAGCCAAAGAGGAACAATCCCCTCTTATCTTACAAGTATCTGCAGGGGCTCGTAAATATGCTAAACATATTTATCTTGTAAAACTAGTAGAAGCCGCTCTTGAAGACAGCAACTTACCTATCGCGCTTCACCTTGACCACGGCGATTCCTTCGAAATCTGTAAGGACTGTGTAGATGGCGGTTTCACATCCGTTATGATCGACGCATCTCACCATGATTTCGATGAAAACGTAAAAATCACTAAACAAGTTGTTGAATATGCTCACGCTCATGGCGTTGTAGTAGAGGCTGAACTTGGTCGTTTAGCTGGTGTTGAAGACGATGTAAATGTATCTGACGCTGACGCTCGTTTCACAGATCCTGAACAAGCTGCTGAATTTGTACACCTTACAGGCGTAGACTCCTTAGCAATCGCTATCGGTACTAGCCATGGTGCATACAAATTCAAAGGCAATCCTTACCTTGACTTCGATCGTTTGAAAAAAGTTGGCGAATTATTACCTAACTTCCCAATTGTATTACATGGTGCATCCTCTGTATTGCCTGAATTCGTAGCAAAATGTAACGAATTTGGTGGCAACATTCCAGGTGCACAAGGCGTACCTGAAGCAATGCTTCGTCAAGCAGCTCAAATGGCAGTTTGCAAAATCAACATCGATACAGACCTTCGCCTTGCGATGACTGCATCTGTTCGCGAATACTTGGCTCAAAATCCATCCGAGTTTGACCCTCGTAAATATTTAGGACCTGCTCGTGACGCTATTAAAGGCATGGTAGCTCACAAAATTAAAAACGTATTGGGTTCTTCCAACACTCTATAATCAATGGCTAGTGGATTTTTAAAAGGAACCTTAATTTTAACCATTGCCGGTTTCGTAGTAAAAGCCATCGGTAGTATTAACTGGATTCTTCTATCCCGTATTTTAGGCGGTGAAGGCATCGGTATCTACCAGATGGCCTTTCCTATCTATTTATTACTCTTACAAATTTCGAGCGCAGGTGTGCCAATCGCCATTTCTATATTAACGGCAGAACGGCTAGCCCTACACGACTTTGGTGGGGCCAAACGAGTATTCAATCTTTCCTTTATTATGCTCACCATAACAGGACTCATCGCCAGCCTCGCCATGTATTTTGGTGCGGATTGGCTCATCTCTAGTGGCATCATTACGGAAAGTCGTGCCTACTACTCTATTATCGCGCTCGCTCCGGCAGTGTTCTTTGTAACTTGGATATCCTGTTTCCGTGGTTATATTCAAGGTTATGAAATGATGACCCCTACAGCGGTCAGTCAAATCGTTGAGCAACTTTTGCGCGTTATCGTTATGCTCGGTGCGGCGGCCATTCTATTGCCTTACGGTTTACCTGAGGCGGCAGGCGGTGCTAGTCTAGGCGCCGGCATTGGTGCCTTTGGTGCCTTTCTAGTACTCCTATACTATTACTACAAATTGCCTAAGGCTAGTAGTACTGGTGAAAGCTACGATGGCCCACGGGAATCCAGTGGTGAAATCTTAACACGCCTTGTGGGATTGGCTTTGCCGATTTCCTTGGCCAGTATCATGTTGCCATTGACGGCTAACCTAGATTTACTCATCGTACCTCGTAGACTATTAGTGGCGGGTTTCTCCATGAACGAAGTAACAGAGCTATTCGGTTACTTAACAGGCATGGCAGTACCACTCATCAACTTGGCTACTATCATTACGGCGGCCTTGGCTACGAGTATCGTACCGGCCATATCTCACGCATTTGCCAAACGAGATCAAGAGGGCATCTACTCACGTACATCAGGTTCCATGAAACTTACCTTTATGGCAACTGTGCCATTTACGGTACTCCTTTATGTATTAGCTGCTCCAACGGTAACATTAATTTATAATACACCAAAAGCAGAGTTGGCTACACAAATTACAGCCTTCTCCATCTTCTTCCTCGGTGTTCACCAAGTAACAACAGGGATTTTACAAGGTTTAAATAAACCTCGTATCCCAGTTATCAACATGGCTATCGCCCTTATTATCAAGGTTATCTTAAACTGGAACTTAACCTCCATACCTTGGCTTGGCATCGGTGGTGCTGCATGGGCAACCGTTGCAGATATCGGCTTTGCAGCCTTACTCAACTTGATTTACATCAAAAAATATACTGGCTACTTCCTCGATATTTCCCTTCTATGGAAAAACGTGGTCAGTGCCGGTGTCATGGGTATACTCATCTACATGAGCTACCACTACTTAACAGATATCTTACCAATGTGGGGTAACTTTATACTCACAGGTATCGAAGGGTTAGTCCTCTATGTTATCATTATGGTTCTATTAAAAGGAATCAATAAAAATGACGGGGCTAATATGCCGTTGATTGGTAGATTCTTTAGATAATTACATATAACAACAAGAGGACTGACCTATGCGAGTCAGTCCTCTTTCTTGTATCGAACAATATAAAATACTCTATATATGATCTCTATATGATTATGCCCTATGAAAAGACATTTATTTTTTATTAGCTATTTTTTATTAGCTATTTTTTCTAGCAGTTTTTCTTCCAATAAATACGATGGCATACCTAAACCCGCCTTATATTTACTGTAATTCTCCTTGTTTTGCTTATAATCTACATATTGCACAATATCACGAAGCTTAAAGTTACTAACATGAACATCATGAGGCTTTAATATATAGTGAGAATAACGATGTGTATCATCAAACACAGTCATAATAAATATAGTATCTTTTTCGCCTTTAACTTCAAAATATATGCCAGGCAACCCATCATTCCATACGGTCGCATATTGAATTGGCTTGCCTTCATTTAATGAATCTACACCTACAAAGTCCATTAAAGAATTGTATAAAAGATTTTGTGCTTTTACATCATCCCTTTTATGAAGTGGGGCTACTGAAATAGACTCTTTAATTTTACCTGATTGGAAATACTCTATTTGCTTACCATTTTTAGTAATCTTCGTTCCCTTCGATTTACTATTTTTTAGTGTTCTAAATGTGAAAGGCCCTCTATGTACCTCAGAGGTGTACTCTAGTATATCACTAGCAGGCTTAACAGATGGCAATACAATATTGGCCAATGGGGCCATAATAGTTTGGACTACTGTATCTTCACCTTGAGCACTTAATTTTTTTGAAACACTCTTAGAAGGTATATAACCAAGATGATAAGAGATCGTTGGCTGTTTAGGCATTGTAAAGTTTATGGTACCTACTATTCGGTTATTTTTATATTCAAACACATCCCATGTAGCCTTGTTAACAGTTGTATATGTAAAAGGATTGGCACCTAAAACCTTTATACTACGTTTATCTTCATTCGATATAGGATTACGTTTCTTATAAAATACGTCTTTCATAGATTCTGAATTCAATTTATTATAGGCTATATTAGTGTCTTCCCAATTCTCACTCTTTGGCTGTGGTCTTAACTCATAAGACCATTCACCATCGTAACTCAAGATACCACCACTGCGTGTTATCTCCTTATGCTTACCGGAACTCTCATCAGTATGCCCTACGATACTCGCTTCAGGAACAGTAAATTTTATATCCGCTCCATGATCTTTTAAAATAAACACTGTACTAGAGTACTTAATACCATGATTCAATTCCGTATTATGATAAATATCTGCTGGTAATCTAGACATATCATAATTGGGAATCGCCTCATCAGCCTTTGTAACACGCTCTACTATTTTTTGTTCCATTAGACGAGACTCTGCTGTATTCTTACGATAATTCTGATATTCATCTACAGACATTGTCGCATCAGCACCAGGTATATTGACAGAAATTCCATAGGCCTGTCCCATACCTAATGTCATACCAAGAAAACCTAATGCTATTAGTCGTTTCAAATTCATAAATACGCTCCTCTATACTTCTATCTCTTAAACTAACCATTATTATACCTAATTATTAAATATTTATCAATTTTCTTTAAATTTTTGTTTTTTTCATGAGTATGACAGTGTCTTAATATATAGAATTATTAGCATAGAAATAGTACTTGTGCATTATGTTATAGTCTATTAAAAATATATGCTATATACTAATACATAGTGTTAATGACTAGTGTATAGGATTAAGGCTTCTTGTTAGACCTTCTCTTTTTGTATGGTATTGATATAGACCTATAAGGTTACTACCATTTTATATAATTGAAACTATGATTTATATATGAGGTGATACGATGACTAAACCATGTATCGGTATTTCTGGCAGCATATTGCGTACAAATGAAGCGCCTTTTGCAGATGTGTTAAGAGCTTTTGTAAACGATGATTATGCTCGCTCTATCGAAGAAGCTGGTGGAATTCCAGTTATTATTCCTTTTACAAAAAATCTAGAGGTTGCCCGAGAATCACTCTCTCGTTTAGATGGGCTCCTCCTTACGGGCGGTCACGATGTATACCCTCTGCACTATGGTGAAGAACCTTTACAAGGCATCGAAGATGTTTGGCCGGAGCGTGATCAATTCGATTTTGCTTTACTGAAAGCTGCCGAAGAAAAACAAATTCCGATCTTTGCCATCTGTCGTGGACTTCAAATCCTTAACGTATATCGTGGTGGCACATTATATCAGGATTTAAAATATGATACATCCTGCTCCTTAAAACATTCACAAAATCAAACGCCCGCCCTTGGAACCCATACAATAGCAATTGATAGTAAGTCAAAATTAGCCAACGCTATTGGACATACTAATTGGGTAACGAACTCACATCACCATCAATCGGTAAAGGATGTGGGCGATAGTTTGCATATTACGGCTCATGCCAAAGACGGCACTGTGGAGGGCTTAGAGGATGATAACTATCCATGGCTTGTAGCTTGCCAGTTCCATCCAGAAATGATGACAATAAATGACGAAAAAGCAAAGCGCTTATTTAAAGCATTTATAAATGCTACAACAAAATAATACAGCAAAGAGGCAGGAGCAAGCTCCTGCCTCTTTATACGTTCTATTAAAACTCTTCGTCTATATTTTCTTCTGCTAGTTCTGCTAAGTCCTCTTCAATATAGCCTATATCGTCAAGGGCCTCATCTTCATCACGTGTATCTATATACATACTGATTAAGGCCAACTCACCTTCTTCGTTAAGGCTCACAATGAGACTCATAGGTCCATATGTTAAGATGAGTTTATCCTCTTCATCGCGAATAATGTGCGGCACAGCAGCAAAATGTTGATTCATCAACTGATCAAAATAGTCCTCTACATCGAGACCATTTTCAAGGGTAATGGATTCGGCATCACCTTTTTGGAATACTACCTTTGTATCCTCTGCAATATATTTGTAGAAATCGTCTACATCTAGATTGTCTGTTTCAAGCCATATACTAAGTGCTGCAATCCAGTCTTTCACAGTATGGGGCACGGTCATAAAGCGATATGGTGACTCATCCAAAGACAGTCGAAGATCATCATATTCGATGGTATAGTTTTCTTGGCTAGACACAATGCGCTCAATGCGACCATCGTCATTAAGGTCTACAAATAACATATACGCATATGCATCGCCTTCATCATAGGCCACCGTAAGACCTACACGGCCTTCGCGGAACAATGCATCATCTTCATAAACTTCAGCAATATGCATTACACGACAGATGACGGGCACGCGATCGGCTTTAATAGAATCGATCATAGCCGATAAAAACTCTATGCTTTCAATTTTATTACGCGCTATGGTACCACGTCCCGTAGATACATACACACAATCTTCAGCGAGTAATGATTCAACACCGTGAAAATCTGAGGACTCTAGAGACGCTTTCAATAATAAAAGAGCTTGTATTTCAGTCATAACTACCTCATTATAAAACAACAGCCAACTACATTACTATTGTAACATAGTTGGCTGTATATACACTTAAAAATCTATATTATAAATTCAACTTAGCCATCATTTTTTCAATTTGTTCTTGCATAGCATTAATCTTTTCATCTTGCTCTTTAATTTTTGCATCTTGGTCATTGATAACCTTAACAAGTCCTGCTTTGGAGTAGTCTGCATAAGGTTCACTCTTACCAAATTTGAGACTAACGCCTAAGTTAAAGAGGTCCTCTCCGCCACCTAAGCTAGCACCAATAGAATATAACATCTTATTATTAGGACGATAGAATGCACCAAGAGCCATAGCATTAGCACCACGGTAATGACCATACCCAGCAGCAAAAGTCCATTGATCATTAGGGTCAAACTCTTGAGGATGCAATGCAGCCAATGCTGCCGCACCGGCACCTACACGTTTAACACGACCATCTACAGCATCAATACGATTATTAACTTGAGTCAATTGATTATTAATAGTAGATGTGGAATCTGCTGTAATTCGTTTTAACTGTGCTACATTGACAGCATCAGTATCTTCTGAACCAGCTGCAACATTCGTAATTTGGCGTGTAAGAACAGTTGTTCCTGTGGAATCACCTACAGAAATAGCTGCCGCCGTAGATTTCCAAGTTGGAGAACCATCAGTAGAAGCAGCTTTTGTAGTAGGGTCATAACCAGCAATCCCTTTATCTACAGAAGCAATCGATTCACTGCCTAATGCTACACCACCATTTCGAGTAACGTCCGTATTGTAACCAAGCATTACAGCATTTTCAATATTTGCTGTATTGCGACGAGTAGCAACTAATTCCTTCACTGTATAGGTATATGTACTACTACCAGATGAATTTGTAAATGATTTCGTTACATCTTGCTCCTCAGCTGCCATGGAGCCAAGTACAACATTATGCTTTCCACCATCAAAGTTATGGAAATCCCCAATTACTACATTATCTTCACCATTTTTAAGGTCATTTCTAGTACCCACTATGGTGGATCGGCTAATATTCGTACCTTCATTACCATACCCACTAACAGTATTGAAAGTACTTACACTACTAGCTTGACCTTTTAGAATATTATTAGTACCTGAAATTTGAGAGCGAATAGAATAATCAGCTGTATTACTACTACCTATAATGGATACTGCACCAGCATTCAAAGCCATATACTCTTTCATGTAATGTCGACCAACTTCTACTGTAGTATCTGTTTTATCTCTGAGTTTATCGCTCCCGACTATACCTATATTTTGAAGAGAAATATCACTAATGGTTGTACCTAATGCAGGAACATTTATCATTGGGGTTTTAGAATTTGTCACTACGTTACCAGAACCAACAATCATGGTACCTGTAGTTCCAGCTGTTCGGTTTAAACTACCTGTTACAGAGTTAGCAACATTATCAGCTTCCTCCGTATCAGTAGCAGTACTTTCAAGCGTATTTAGAGCCCCATAAGAGGAAGAGTACAAACCCGATAAATTATTCCAATTATTCCCGCCTTCAATTGTAGTTCCATGACCAGTAATAGTTTGTAATATTTGCCCCGATTTTGAATGGTTGCCTACCACTACACTACCGCCTGAAGTGTTAGATGTATGATATCCAATAATCGTACTAGACCCACCAACCGTATATTTTTTATCGCTTGGATCTTGATCTGATTTTTGGGCTTGCTCCGCAGGCGACATACTACCAATCACAACAGACTCACTTATAGTATCAATATTTTGATTATCCCCAATGACAATACCTGCTGAAGGACCACCAGCAGATTCTGTGCTGTACTCAGCTTTGTTATTATTACCGATAACAGTTAAGGAGTCCCACTCATTTCTATATGTGTCAGTACCTCGTATAAAATTCCCTCTACCAATTGTCAAATCTGATGCATTCGGTTCACGACCAGATGGATGTCCATAATCAGTAACCGTCCCAGCATCACGAGCGATGATTTGGTTATTATCACCAATCACATGTTGTCTCCGGCTACCTTGAACTGTATTATTAGACCCCACTATTCGTACATCTTCATTACCAACGGCATTTACAAGAGAGCCATTGTCTCTAGGGAATGTCTTTGTAACTGTATTATTATCCCCCACAATAGTAGTATTTTTACCACTTGGAACTGAATTACTTTTACCAGTAATATTAGTATTATCACTAGCCAGATACGTGTTGCCATTCGCATCAGTAATTGGAGTTTCCCCATATACAGAGCCCCCCCATAAACAACTACAAGTACTCGTTACCAAAACAGCCGTTAACAAAGTGCTAACCTTACAATGTTTATTCGTTTTCTTTTTCATACTCTCACCCACTCCATCACATAAAAAACAAAAAGATTAACATAATTTATATAACTAACTATTTTAACACTATACCTAAAAAATACATTTGTCAACAACATTAATAAATAGAATACTATTTAATTTACTCAACTTATATTTCAAACTATAATATATTCTATATAAATTTTAAAATTGAAAAAGACTAGCAGTACAGCACCCGCTATACTGCTAGTCTTTTACATTGTATATACCTAAGAATTAAGCCATCCATTATGCTACAATCCCAACCATTGTTAACAGTTCCATAATGAGTGGTATTACGAAGACGAATAAAATAGTACTAATCATAACAAGCCCTGTAGCAAAGGGTAAATCAGCACCAGATTCATTAGCTACGATTGGTAAAACCGCTATGACAGGACCGGCGGATTGAACGATAAATGTAATCATCGCAATGGGCTCTAATGTAATACCACCTATATAACGAACCGTTATAATAACGCCAAACATGATGAGTGGTGCAATCACAAAACGACCGAAGATACCACCTAATGAGTCTTTATTAAGCGCCATACTCTTAAGGCCTGCATCATGAAGCACAATACCAATATATAGTAAGGATAATGGTGTAACCATATCGCCTAAGTAATTTAAGGTATTATGTAAAATCGTAGGCAATGGGATCTGTGCATATAAAAATATCAAAGCCACGATAAAGCCCATAAGTGGCGGTGGTAATAATTTCTTCCAAGAAAATTTATGTCCTGAAGGACGCACGCTTTCACCAGTAGCACTAGAATTCTGTGGCAAAGGATCTATTTCGATAAGAAATACCCCTACCATCCATACGGATATGGTGTTACCAATGTAATACAACAGAAAATATGGTAGTGCCTCTGGTCCAAACAAGGCAATCTGTACTGGTAAGCCGATAAATAGGCAATTATCGTTTACTACCATGTTGATAAAAATACCACGACGACCTGGCGGAACGCGTAATATTTTCATCATAATAAAAGCCACAATATACGATACAAAATAGGTCAAACCAACTACGAGTAAACCATATCGTAAATCCCATAAATCCGATGTTTGCATATGATGCAAAACCGATACAAATACACCGGCTGGTAAAATGACGGACATAATAAGGCGTGACAGATTAGAACTAAAGGTATCATTAAACATACCTCGCCCTTTTAATATATACCCTAATGCTATTAGCAACACAATGGGGATAATACTTTGTAATGAAGTAAGAAAAACCATATAACCTCCCATACTCTATAAGTAGTATATCACAAACAAAATAAGCAAGTTATATGGCAATACAAAATTACGCTAATACCGCATTCATTTCGGTCAACAACTATAACAAATCCATATAGAACAGGCAATTATAATGTAAATACAGTTATAAAATAAATTGGAAATCGTAATATTCCTTATAAATGCTAACAGTACCAACTATGCATTTTACGTATTATTACTATAACTCATTGTATTGCCTTGAAAGTGTGATGTATGTTACATTTATGGGGCAATACTTTCACAGTGGTTATATATTGATTTATTCGATGCATTATATCATGACGATTACCATGTGAGTATGTATCTGTATAGTTGTAGTTAGTTGTCCCCCACGGAGAAATGAGGAACAAATGGAAAACGAAGTAAGAAAAGTTGAAATGAGCGAAAATGTAGCTGATCCTACTGGTCTTGGTTTACTAGGTCTCGCTGTAGTATGTTTTGTGGTATCCACGTCCCGCGTAGGCTGGTCTGGCCCAACAACATCTGTTATTATCCCTTGGGCAGTGTTATTAGGTTCTATGGCCCAATTAATTGCAAGCTATTTTGATTTCAAGAAAAACAATCCATTCGGCTCCGTTGTATTCGGCGCATACGGTTTGTTCTGGTCCGCTATGGCTGGTGTTTGGTTAATCCAAATGGGCTCCTTCGGTCTTGAAATCCAAAAAGGTTTCGATGTAACACAATTAGCATTCGCGTTTGTGGGCTTCTTAATCTTCTCTATCTTTGGTACCATCGCATCTTTGAAAACAAACAAAGTTGTATTCGCTATCATGTTCTTAATCTGCTTCCTATTCTTGGGTCTTGCAACAGACCTATTCTTAGGTGGCAAAACAGGCTTCTTCGCTCTTGCAGCATGGTCTGAATTATTCATCTCCCTCTTGGGCTTCTACGGTTCTGGTGCCGTACTTGTAAACAAAGTTTTTGGCAAAACTGTATTCCCTATGGGTAAAAGCATCCTATAATAGTTTGAAAACTATATAATACACTTAAAGGTCTATATATTACTGAGTTGTAATATATAGACCTTTTTTATTACATATGTACCAATAATCTATTTAAAGCTAAACTGTGCATCCATAATCATGTGTCGCAGTTGCTCAATGCGTACACCATTTGGCAATCTATCTCTATAGAACTGCAATTTATAATAGTATCTAGTTCCTTCATAATCAGTAACTAATACCATATCCGTCCTATTCTTTAATGGCCAGCCATACATAAATTCAGCGAGTAAACTACGCACACCATCATTATAGACCTCTATTACATCATCCTTAATAGGCAATACCATCTTAACAGTAGGTTCAGGAATCGTTCTCTCTTTAACAATCTCATTAACCTCAGCCTCTAAAGTGGAATCAATAGATTTAGCCTTAACATACATAAATACCCCATCAGAGGTTCTAAACACCCTACCATCAATATCCTTTGTTTCACCCTGCGTTTCAATAGCATCCTTTAATACGCGGAACTGGTAAGGTCCATAAAACTTTGTTTCTGTAAAAGTATCTAACGAATTATCATATTGACTATTAGATTCATTAGTAACACGTATCATAGATGTTATATCAATTGCTTGTGAAAGCACTGGTGTCGCTAGCAATACACCAAGGCTGATAGCACATATTATTCGTTTCATCTCTACGTCCTCCATGATTAACGATGATGCGGAAAATCCTGCTCAATATCCTCTCTATAATCGTCTTTGTATCGTATCTCATCAATCTCTGCTGGAGTCAACACACGACCTTCAGCATTAACATATTCACGGAACTCATTAAAGTATATGCCTTCTACATCGGAAGGTTCTAATTGCGGCTCATACGATTCCACATTCCCATATGTACGATTGATTTCATCCAATATGCGATTCTGTTTCTCTATATCCGCATCATTATCTATTTGATTATTCGATGACCTAGATTTTGCAATAAGTGCAATGATGATGACGGCAATGACTAAATAGAACATAGGTCTCTCCTACAACACGACTACTATATTATTAATTGTAACATATTGGGATAAATAAATTTGTTTAAGGCATGAAAAAAAGGCCCGACAAAGAAGTCAGACCGTTTCTTCAATATTAAAATTCGAGAAGCGAGAGCTGGCGACCAAACCATTTATGCCTCACTTTGATATAAATTATATCATATCTAATGAGGGAAAGAAATCTCATGTGATTTCTTTCCCTATTAATATCTATTATTTATTTACAATCAAATTAAATACATCAATAGCATCAGAGTTTTTACTATGTGGTTGTAATACATTTACATCGATTAACAT
>OKVT01000188.1_pt1 | contig 26275 bp, 24 predicted proteins | sample 1606951 | NCBI WGS metagenome assembly OKVT01 (sample SAMN03281019, study PRJEB24777) | human gut metagenome | isolation source: fecal sample PR141 from 1 month old male Chinese infant, vaginal delivered... | place: Singapore | collected 2005-11-08
GTTTTTTAATGCCCACAGGGAAGTTATATGACTAATTTTTTGTTCAATATAAAAAATCACTATTTGCGAGTCGCTATTGCTGAACTGGTTGATGAAGCGATGAAGGCCGCCGGGCGGCCACACTATCAGTTTTCTCAACAATGGGATGCAGGATCGATGGCGCAAGCTGATGTGATATTCACGGAAATGGTCGCGGGGGAGTGGTACTTGTGCCAGGATCTTTTTCAGCATGCCCCGGAACAATATACGCTTTTTATTTTCCCGGACAATGAACACGCTACCGTAGATGAGGGTTTACCGAATTGTCTGCAGCATGCGGTATTTATGCCGCCTCACGCTCGCGTTCAGCGGCTGAAAGATGAGATAGCTAACGCCATTGAGCGTCCGCTGCTACCGCGGCAAGACCCGCCGTTCAATCGTCTGCGGCGTTGCATTAATTGCGCCTGCAGGTCGGTCAGCGACGCGCAAACCAAAGTCATTTACGCGTTCAGTATTGGCCTGAGCCCGCATGAAGTCGCCGCTGCGCTAAATATTAGTCCCAAAACGATTCATTCACATAAAAAGAATATTATGAGTAAATTTTATTTGAATAGCCGTCAGCAGTTTAACAACCTTGTGCAACTGCTCGCCAAACGCTGATACAACTCGTCATTTTATTCTGTCAAACAATCATCTTCTGGAACGGAAAACATACCGTCTCTTGCGCCTTTCCTGAATATAGGAAAAGCCACTCCATAAAGAAATGATGGGACATAAAATCAGACACAAAATAATAAAGAAGTCGCTCATATCAAACCTGACAAAAGAATTTAATTTAGAGTGATAATATTCACTCGATTATATTCAGGCAAGACCAGCGCCTCATTTTTGAGAGTGGGAAATAGAATGGTAGGATAATTCCTGGTAGCGAATATTAACAGGTAAAATAAGACGCAGCGCCAGTGTCTGAGGAGGGAATGAGAGGCCTGTTAGCGTCTTTTTGCATTGAGGATGAGAAAAAGATAGCCAAATGTGTAATTCCCTGTACAGTGAAGGGAATCACAAAGTGAAGCTCGCGTTCCGCGTAGCGGACATCACGGTTGGTTGAATGTTTGTACATATCAGCCTCGCCCTCCTTTAGGGTCAGGCCATACTCATCTTGCATGCTGAGCGCGGATGTCCTTACGCCGCGGGAGCGATCGTAACAACTATGCTAACCACCCTGATTTACCGCAGCCAGGTTCATCCTGACCGCCCGCCCGTCGATCTCGACGCTTTAGTCCATCGCGCCAGCAGTAAAAATTTGCCCCTTGGCATCACCGGCATTCTGCTGTTTAACGGCCTGCAGTTTTTCCAGGTCCTGGAAGGGACTGAGGAGGCACTTGAGTCGCTGTTCAGCGAAATCCAAAGCGACCCGCGTCATCGCGACGTAGTGGAGCTGATGCGCGATTACTCAGCCTACCGACGTTTTCACGGCACCGGAATGCGCATACTGGATCTCCGGCTGTTTGAAACCGATGGCGCGCTGGAGGAAATTCTGCGCTTTAGCACGTTTGGGGTCACCGAACCGGTCAACGACCGGATGTTCCGGCTGCTTAGCGCCTTCATTGCCGACGGCGGCCGCTATTGCCTGCCCGAGCCGCTGCAGCCCTCTCGCTGGATGATGATGCCCGCGTCAGGTACGGCCGCGCCGCAGCACCTGCCCGGTCAACCTTGCCAGTTTGCTCTGCAGGCTATTGTCGAGCCGGCTAAAAAGCGAGTTTCTTCCTTTGAGGCTCTGATCCGCAGCCCAACCGGCGGCTCTCCCGTGGAAATGTTTGCCGCCATTGCGGCGGAGGATCGCTACCGTTTTGATCTTGAAAGCAAAGCGTATGCATTCGCTCTCGCCGGCCAGCTGCCGCTCGGGAAACATCAGCTGGCGATTAACCTGTTGCCCGGATCGCTGTATCACCACCCTGACGCCGTAGGCTGGCTGATGGACAGCCTGCTGGCGGCCGGCCTCAGACCGGATCAGGTACTGATCGAGGTGACCGAAACAGAGGTGATCACCTGCTTTGACCAGTTCCGCAAGGTGCTCAAAGCCCTGCGCGTCGCGGGCATGAAGCTGGCCATCGACGACTTTGGCGCAGGTTATTCCGGCCTGTCGTTACTGACCCGTTTTCAGCCTGATAAAATCAAAGTGGATGCGGAACTGGTACGCGATATCCATATTAGCGGCACCAAACAGGCGATTGTCGCCTCGGTCGTTCGCTGCTGCGAGGATCTTGGCATTACGGTGGTGGCTGAAGGTGTCGAAACCCTGGAGGAGTGGTGCTGGCTGCAGTCGGTGGGCATTCGCCTGTTTCAGGGCTTTCTCTTTTCCCGACCCTGCCTTAACGGCATCGGGGAGATCTGCTGGCCGGTAGCGCGCCAGGCAATGGACCTGTAAGGCCGCGCACCCGGGCATCGTCACTGCCAGTGGGGAAGCTTTTCGCTCAGCGCCGCCAGGGCATATCGTACCGCTTTCGCCACCACGGTCTCACAGTCGCCGGCAAAGCACATCCGTTTGGTTTCAGTCTGGCCGCGAAAATTCCAGGCAAACCATACCGTGCCGGCGGGGGTACCATCTTCCCCGCCCTCCGGTCCGGCGTAGCCGCTGACGGCGATGGCGATATCGGCCCCGGCGAGCGCCAGAATACCAGAGGACATTTCCTGAACGCAGGCTTCGCTGACGGCGCTGTGTACCGCCAGGGTTTCCGCGCGAACCTGCAGCACGTTGCGCTTGGCTTCATCGCTGAAGGTCACTACGCCGGTATCATAAAATGCCGCGGTATCCGCCTGGGCACAGAGCGCTGCCGCCAGATTCCCTCCGGTGTAGGACTCCGCCGTGGTCAGTCGCCAACCGCGCGCGATCAGCGCCCGAGCCACTTCAGCGGTTAGTTCATGCGTACTGTTTGCGTCGCTATCGATCTCGTCAGTCATTCTTCCTCCTCGCCGAAATTGAAAGAAATAGCAGACTCACTGCGTCTGTTAACAGAATAGCATATCGATTTCTTTGTCGTCGGGAGGCCATTTATATTTTCAGGGGGGAAAGGATAAAGGCCCGCAGGGCGGGCCTTTAAGGTAACATCCTCGGAACAACGGTGAATCAAACTTTATGTTCTATCACGCGCCCCTGATTCTCGATCGCAATTTTACGCGGTTTTTCGCTCTCCGGGATCTCCTGGTGGATGGCTATTTTTAAGATGCCGCTATCCAGCTGCGCCTGATTAATTTGGGCGTGTTCAGGAAGAGAGAAACTGAGCTGGAAATTAGCGCGGCGGATACCTTTATAAATCCAGCGTTCACCGCTGTCTGTCGAGGCATCGGTTTCCTGGCGTTTCCCGGAAATATGCAGATTCCCCCCTACGGTTTCTATTTCCAGCTCATCATCTTTCCAGCCAGGCACGCTGACGCTGAGCAGGAAATTGCTGTCGTCGACTTTCTGTAAATCATAAGCCGGTAAAGTGCCCACCGGCGTATCGCCCGTTAACTGGCTGAAAAGACGGTCAATACGATTAAAGCGATCGGCAAAAAGAGAATCAGCAAATACCGGGAGTGCTGACAAGGTTTTGAGTGCCATAATTAACCTCCTGAATATTCATTCAAAAGCTCAACATAAAGGCAAGCATTGCTTGTCCGCTATATAAAATAATATCTAAGGCGCGTTTTTCAATACCCGAAATAAAAAATTTTTCTTCGCCAGCCTCAGTGAAAAATAAGCATGCCGGTGGCGAAGTTACCCCCGCCCGACGGCGGGGGCTGTGGCGCTTCTGAGTCCCATAACTGATGCTGTTTAACATTCAATAAACAGAAGCGACATGTATATATAACTTGTTTAAGGGGATGTCAACGTCCGAATCGCTCCCCCTTTGCCGTCGTGTATTCTCCCCATGAACAGCGCGTTTAGCAACACGGCTGCCTGTCAGGATCCCCTTGCCAACAGCGGCGCTTCGACGTGGCATTCGCCTTGTTGCCGTCAACCGGACGCCGCTGGTGAAAATATACCCGGCCGGGTAAGGAACCTTTCATCCGACACCGTGCCTAATGATCTGCATACGCACTTTCTGAGGCACCGCCATGACCAGCATTTTTATCTCAACCACCCTGTTCGCCCTCTTCGCGTCGATGTTGATCGGCCTGGGAATGGTGTGGAAAAGCATTTCCAACAATCCTGATAACTGATTCTGTTGTACGCCGTTGCTGTTCACCCTCCGCAGCGGCGGGTCTACCCCGCCCCTTTTTATCAATGACCACCCCAGGTTTCGCTCAGGCGCAATCTCCTCAAGGACCCGCGCCTGCAAAAGGTATTTTTGAAAAAGCAATTCATACAGTGAATAAGTAACTCTGATTAATATATTTGAGACCAGAATTAACGCATGCAATATAAGCAATTTAAGCAGTTTGTGCCAAATTAGCGGTCATGCCCGCGCAACGCTAAAAAATAAGTCATTGATTAATATGCCATTAATTTCACTCGCCAGCTCAAAGTCCAAAATTAGACTTATTGCATTTGTTGATTATTAGAAATATCCTAAAGGCATACGCATTTAATGTTCTCCACTTTAAATGCATGACAACTTTCACGATCGCCATGACTATGCCTGATATTTTAATTAACACTGAAAACATATTTCTTAATCGCGGAATTTGCGAACTGCTTAGCGAGATCGCGAAAGAAGAACACATCCGTGAACCGTATTCCGTTGTGGACTGTTCCACAGATATATTAGGTCCGATTGATATGCTGTTCACAGAAATGGCCGCTGGTGAACATTATCTATGCCACCCGTTTTTCAAAAAACTTCCTCCGCACACGTCTATTTTTATTTTCGTCGCCACCGACAGCGCTTTGCAGGTTGAACAGTTACCACTTTGTCTACGCGATGCCACTTTTATCAGCATGAACAGCGGCTTGCGCCGCGTAAAAAATCAGATTGCAAAACGTCTGACGGAGTCGACAACATCTAGTTGCGGTGGGCTGGAAAAAGACAGCAGACGCTGTGTCAAATGCCCTCGGTTAACCTTGACCAAATCACAACTTTATATTATCGATGCGATCAGAACGGGAATGAATAATCAGCAGATAGCGCAAAAACTGGGCATCAGTCATAAGACGATCTTCTCTCACAAAATCAATATTATGAAAAAATTCCAAATAGCTACCAAACAAGAGTTAACGAGATTCTCATCTGTTGCTCTTGCGCTTTCCGCAGGAAGGATCGGTTAACGTCGGAATTTATTAAAGCGCATCTTCATTTTTCTTCTTTCTCTAACATAGGACAGGCCAAAAAACAAAGATGTAAACAATAACACCACCGCCAGGACTAATAATAGTAAGTTACTCATAACAACCTTTTAAAAGATAAAGATGACTTTTTAAATAATAAGGGGTGGATATTTTCAAATACAACCCAGCGACAACCATTTCAAACAAAGGTAAAACTCTGTGCGATAATTCTGAAAGATAATAAAAAGAGTAAAAACGATTTCCTTTATCAGACAGGCGTTAGGGTAATAACGATGAAGCATAAACGGACAATGCCAGGCCTAACGCCCAGCGTGTACTGTCGCGACGTCAGGCAAGATGACGGCCTGAAATAATGGTCTACTAACGTGGAAGGAGCGTGGTATTTGGGCAGGTGAAAACACCGTTTTGCAGCTGATCTATACTGTTAGTCAGACATCACGCTGGAGGTGGCTATGTGCGGACGTTTTGCGCAAGCGCAAAGCCGGGAGGAATACCTGGCGCATCTCGTTGAAGCGGCCGAACGAGATATTGCCTGGGACCCGGCGCCTATCGGGCGCTATAACGTCGCGCCCGGGACAAAAGTTTTACTCCTCAATGAACGCGATGAGCAACTCCATCTCGATGCCGTTTACTGGGGCTATGCGCCAGGATGGTGGGATAAACCGCCGCTGATTAATGCCCGGGTTGAGACTGCAGCCTCCAGCAGGATGTTCAAGCCGCTGTGGGAGCACGGACGGGCGATCTGCTTCGCCGACGGCTGGTTTGAGTGGAAAAAGGAAGGAAATACAAAGCAGCCATACTTTATCCAGCGTAAGGATGGCCAGCCAATTTTTATGGCCGCGATTGGTCGGACTCCGTTCGAACGTGGGGACCATGCCGAAGGATTCTTGATCGTGACGGCCGCCGCCGATCGCGGTCTTGTCGATATTCATGACCGTCGGCCGTTGGTCCTGGCGCCTGAAGCCGCCCGGGAATGGATGAGGCAAGATGTCACCGGCGCGGAAGCGGCGGAGATTGCCAGCGACGGAGCCGTTTCCGCCGACGATTTTACCTGGCACCCGGTAACGCGGGCGGTCGGCAATGTGAAAAATCAGGGGCCCGAATTACTTGCCCCTCTCATCCCATGACAAACGTAATCAAAGCGGCGGATAACGCATCATGTTCAGCGAAGAGATAATTAAATTTTATACCGCCCTGGAGTAGTGCCGAACATCCGACGGAACAAGGCTATGAAGGCACTCACATTGTCATATCCCAGATCCAACGCTATCGCCGTCACTGGCTTGCCGGCAGCCAGTAGCTCAAGGGCCCTGAGTAAGCGTATCCGCTGTCGCCATTCATTGAAGCTAAAACCCGTTTCGGCTCGGAATCGTCGCGTGAGCGTGCGTGATGACATGCCGGCCCAGGCTGCCCATTCTTCCAACCTGCGCCCGTCGTCCGGGTTTGCTGACAGCGCCTGCGCGATTCTGAGCAATCGGCTATCTTGCGGCATTGGAAGCCCAAGATTAACCCTGGGAAGGGAACCAATTTCATCAAGAATAACGCCAGCTAAACGTTTTTGGGACGCAGTAAGCTCTACACCTTGCCATGCAGCCGCTCGCGTTATCGCTTCACGCAGCAGATTTGTCATTGAGAGAACAGATGGCTTATCAGGTAGCTCGCCACAGGCTTTGGCAGAAACATAAACACTCCATCCTGAATATGGACCGTGCGAGCGCAGGCCGTGCGGAACACCTGGCGGTATCCAGACGGCATGTGTTGCCGGTACCACCCAGCGACAATCACCGCCATCGACCGTAAGTAGCCCACGTATGGCACCGATTAACTGCCCACAGCTGTGATGGTGGCGTGGAGTCTCCCGTATTACCTCAGACTGACGTACCGCGACGAGTAAAGTGGGTCCCTGGGGTGAAAACACCGGTTCGAATGGAATCAATGGATCGTGCATATTGGCGTGTTTGAGGTGTTTAATGTCTTTTATACCGTACTGAAGCCAGTTAGTCGATTGTAAAGTATTCATCACTTTCACAGAGGACTAACCATCAAAATGATTACTATTACTAGGGTATTGGATGACATTATCAACCACCAACAGATACCACTGGATCGGATACTCAGTCGCTATTTTAGTCCCGGTTATCGGCAGCGTACTGATAACAAGTGGGAAGGATTAGATGGCTTTGCTCAGCATGCGCGTAGACTCCGGGAAATTATCGCCTTCGCTAAAATTGAGTTACATGACGAACTTCGTAACGGGAATCTTTATGCCACAAGGCATCGCGTTCTGTGCACCAGGCGCAGCGGAGAAGAGGTGGACATGGAAGTTTATATGTTCGCTGAAATAGATGATTCCGGGCGCTTCATTCGTATCGAAGAAGCCACGCTAATGCTTAAAGGGAGAGAGAGCGATAAAGATTTAGGCAGCGTGAGGTAAAAGAAATATAAGGTTACGACTAGATCAGACAAAAAACCGGGCAGCGCGCCCGGTTATCTTGTCAGACTAAAATTGCCCTACGCACTCAACCCGCGATTTTTCAGCATCGGCTCAATCTGCGGATCGTGTCCGCGCCACTGGCGATACAGTTCAGCTAAATCAGTGCTGTTCCCGCGTGATAAAATCGCCTCACGGAAACGCTGACCGTTCTCACGGGTCAAACCGCCCTGCTCCACGAACCATTGATAGCCGTCGTCGGCCAGCATCTGGGTCCACAGATAGGCGTAATAGCCTGCCGCATAGCCGCCGCCGAAGATATGGGAGAAATAGCTGCTGCGATAGCGCGGGGGGACCGCCGCCAGATCCAGGTTCTCTTCCCGAAGCACCAGCTGCTCAAACGCGTCCACCTCCTCCGGTAATGCCGAGGTCGACAGGCTATGCCACCGCATATCGAGTAACGCAGCAGCCAACAGCTCACTCATGTCGTACCCTTTATTGAAGGTTGCCGCACGCAACATATTGTCGCGTAGCGCCTGCGGCATCGGCTCCCCGGACTGGTAGTGCTTCGCGTAGTGGGCAAACACCTGCGGCTGGCTGGCCCAGTGTTCGAAGATCTGCGAAGGAAATTCGACAAAATCGCGCGGCGTATTGGTCCCCGAGAGACTGGCGTAGCGCTGGCTGGCGAACAGCCCATGCAGGGTATGGCCGAACTCATGAAACAGGGTGATCACCTCATCCCACGACAGCAGCGCGCTCTGCCCTGCCTGCGGGCGGACGTAGTTGCAGACATTGTAGATAACCGGGCGCTGCGCGCGCAGAGTCGACTGTTCGACAAACACATCCATCCATGCGCCGCCGCTCTTTGAGTCACGAGCGTAGTAGTCACCGTAAAACAGCGCCATCCCTTCGCCGTTGTGATCGAAGATCTCCCAGACCCGCACATCCGGGTGATAGACCGGTATATCGAAGCGCTCAACAAAGCGCAGACCAAAGAGCTGCGAGGCCGTCCAGAATACGCCGTCTTGCAGCACCCGCTCGAGGGCAAAATAGGGTTTGAGCTGCGCGTCATCAATGGCATAGGCAGCCCGCCGCACCTGCTCGCTGTAGTAAAGCCAGTCCCATGCCGTCGCGCGAAAACCCCCGCCTTCGTTGTCGATCACCTGCTGGATGTCCGCCAGCTCACGTTCCGCCCTCGCCCGCGCCGCCGGCGCGATCTGACGCATAAAGCCCAATGCCTCCGCCGGGGAAGCCGCCATTTGATCGGTCAGCGCCCAGCTGGCGTAATCAGCGGCTCCCAACAGCTCAGCCTGCTGCGCGCGGATCGCCGCCAGCCGCAGTACCAGGTCACGCGTATCATGCTCATCGCCCTGCTGATTGCGGGTCCAGCCGGCGGCGAAGAGATTCTCCCGCGTTTGCCGGTCGCGCAGCGCAAGCAGCTGCGGCTGCTGGGTGGTATTGGTCAGCGTCAGCAACCAGCGGTCGCTAAGCCCTCTTTCACGCGCTGCGTCAGCCGCCGCCGCTATCTCCTCATCGCTCAGGCCAGCCAGTTGATGCCGGTAATCAACCACCAGGCCGCCGCTTTTTGCCGCTCCCAGCAGTCGCTGCTGGAACTGACTTTGCAGCGTAGCCGCTTCGGTGTTCAGTGTGCGCAGCGCCGCCTGCTGCTCGGGAGCCAGCGTCGCCCCGGCATGAACAAAACGTTGCCACGTCAGGGTCAGGAGACGATAGGACTCGCTGTCCAGCGCCAGCGCGTCGCGCTGCTCGTAGACGCTGTTCACGCGCTGAAACAAGGCCGCATTAAGCCAGATGTCATTCCCCAGCTCGGCGAGTTCGGCGGAAAATTGTTCATCCAGTGATTGAATATAAGGATTGGTATGGGCGCCAGCCATGGCGAAAAAGACCCGCGTCACCCGCGCCAGCAGCTGACCACTCTGCTCCAGCGCCTCGAGCGTGTTGGCGAAACTGGCCGGCTGCGGATTGTCGATAATAGCGCGAATTTCGGCCCGCTGCTGCCGGACGCCCTCATCAAACGCCGGGCGATAGTGGCTGTCGTCAATCACATCGAACGGCGGCGCCTGGTAAGGCAACGTACTGACGCTAAAAAAGGGGTTTCGTTCGGACATCTTTCTCTCCTGTACAGGCTAATGCTGTAAGATTAGGCCTCTCCTTAAGGGGTCGCAATGATTTCCGTTACCGGTCGCCGCCTGTGCGTGCTATGGTATGAAAACACAAAAAGCGTTGAGGAACAGTAAGATGATTATCATGGTCACCGGCGCCACCGCCGGTTTTGGTGAAAGTATTACTCGCCGTTTTATCGCTAACGGTCATAAAGTGATTGCCACCGGTCGTCGTGAAGAGCGCCTGAAGACGCTGAAAGACGAGCTGGGCGATAACCTTTATATCGCGCAACTTGACGTCCGCAACCGCGCCGCCATTGAGACGCTGATTGCTGACCTGCCGGCCGAGTGGCAGGCTATCGATGTGCTGGTGAACAACGCCGGCCTGGCGCTTGGTCTGGAGCCGGCGCACCGCGCCAGTGTGGAAGACTGGGAAGATATGATCGACACCAATAATAAAGGGCTGGTGTACATGACCCGCGCCGTGCTGCCGGGGATGGTGTAGCGCAATCGCGGCCATATCATCAATATCGGCTCTACGGCAGGCAGCTGGCCTTACGCCGGCGGAAACGTCTATGGGGCGACCAAAGCCTTTGTCCGTCAGTTTAGCCTCAATCTTCGTACCGACCTGCACGGCACCGCGGTGCGCGTGACCGACATCGAGCCGGGTCTGGTGGGCGGCACCGAGTTTTCTAACGTCCGCTTTAAGGGCGATGACGCTAAAGCCGAAAAAGCTTACGAAAATACCCAAGCGCTAACGCCGGAAGATGTGACCGAGGCGGTCTGGTGGGTCGCCACCCTGCCGAAACATGTCAACATCAACACCCTGGAGATGATGCCGGTGAGTCAGAGCTTTGCCGGACTCAGCGTTCACCGTCAGGGCTAACCGTCAGCCACCCGGCCTGCGGGCCGGGTATGGGCGGAAACGCAAAAAACGCGTAAAATAGTGCGCATAACCCCCTAAAAAGTAACCATCAATGGCCGCAGAATCGCAACTGAATCCGACGCAACCCGTCAATCAGCAAATTTATCGCATCCTCCGCCGGGATATCGTTCACTGCCTGATCCCGCCTGGTACACCGCTGTCGGAGAAAGAAGTCTCCGTGCGTTTTGCGGTGTCTCGTCAGCCGGTGCGCGAAGCCTTCATTAAGCTGGCGGAAAACGGACTTATCCAGATTCGTCCCCAGCGCGGTAGCTATGTCAATAAAATCTCATTGTCGCAGGTGCGTAATGGTTGCTTCGTCCGCCAGGCGATTGAGTGCGCGGTGGTTCGCCGTGCCGCCGGCATGATTAACGAAGAGCAACTTTATCAGCTGGAACAGAATCTTCACCAGCAGCGTATTGCTGTTGATCGGCAGCAGTTAAACGACTTTTTCCTGCTCGATGATGAATTTCACCAGAAGCTGTCGATTATCGCCGACTGTCAGCTGGCCTGGGAGACAGTGGAAAATATTAAAGCCGCCATCGATCGCGTCCGCTATATGAGTCTGGACCATGTCACCTCTCCGGAGATGCTTCTGCGCCAGCATCATGAGATTTTCACCGCGCTGGAAAAACGCGATGCCGAGGCGGTAGAAAAAGCCATGAGTATCCATTTGCATGAAATCAGCGAATCCGTACTGCTGATTCGCCAGGAGAACCGCGACTGGTTTAGTGAAGAATAAGAGTCAGACGGCTGCCGGCATGGCCGACGCAGCCGTCCTCATTGAAGGGATTATCTAACGACCAATACCGGCGTTTTGGCGTAGCGCAGAATTGACTCGGCGTTGGAGCCCAGCAGATGGGTGGAGATCCCCGGTTTGCGGGAACCAATCACAATGACATCGAACTCTTCGTTGTTACTGATAGCCAGAATTTCGTCACGCACGTTGCCAAAGACTACGCGGGTATGGATCCGCGTCATGGGGATGGCGAACAGTCGCGCCACCTCGCGCATTTTTTTCTCCGACTCTTCTTTCATATAGGCTTCAAACTTACGAATATCCGCCGTAAAACCGCGCAATAGCGAACGGCTGCTGTTCGGCAGAACGTTGAGCAAGGTGATCTCGCCATTTTCGGCCGAAGCGAGAAATTCCGCGTGACGCACCGCTTTATCGCTTAAATCCATTTCAAAGACATCAACAGGCAATAAAATTTTTTTATACATGGCCCGTACTCCTTTTGCAGAGAAAGTTCTTTTTCAATAACTTAACTATGCCATTATTGCGGTGAAATACCAGCCATGGTTCGGAAAAATAACAGCTAATTATCTTTAGTAAATCAGGGAAATATAGAGTTATGTATAGACATTGCGTTCGATCATATTCTGCGTCTGCTAAAACCGATCGTCAGCAAAAAATAGACATCAGCGGAGTATCGTAAAAATAACTGAAGAGCCGGTGTCGACCCCGGGACCGACACCGGAAAAAGATTATTGCGCGGCGGCCCACGCGGCGACGGTAGCTTTAGCCCCCTGCCGCTGCAGCGCTAAGTAGGCGCGGGTCACCGCCGTGACAAAGCGTAACTCCTGCGGCAATTCGACGCCGAAAATCGCCTCAATACCCAACAGCGCTTTGACTCGCGCTTCGCCATCGGCGCTGGCAGCCACCGCTTGCTGGATAACCGGCAACAACGGGTCGCATATCTCGATTGCCTGGCCCGCATCGTCAACGCCGCCAACGTAGCGCATCCACCCTGCCACGCCCAGCGCCAGCAGTGTAAAATCACGCTGATGCACCAGATGCCAGCGTATTGAGTCCAGCATGCGCTGGGGCAACTTCTGGCTGCCGTCCATGGCTATCTGCCAGGTGCGGTGCTTCAGCGCCGGATTGCAGTAACGGTCAATCAGCAAACTGGCATAGCGTGACAGATCCACCCCCTGCACCTTCAGCGTTGGTGCCTGTTCGTCCAGCATCAACGACAGCGCCGCGCGACGGTAGTTATCGTCCTGCATACAGTCGTTGATATGCTGATAACCGGCCAGATAGCCGAGATAAGCGAGGAACGAATGGCTACCATTGAGCATTCTCAGCTTCATCTCTTCGAAAGGCACCACGTCGGCGACCAGTTCCGCTCCCGCTTTCTCCCACTGCGGACGTCCGGCAACAAAGTTATCCTCAATCACCCACTGACGGAAAGGTTCGCAGGCCACCCCGGCCGGGTCGCGCACCCCGGTCAGCTGGGTAATTTTATCGAGGGTTTCGGCAGTCACCGCCGGGACAATCCGGTCCACCATGGTCGACGGAAAGGTGACATTCTGCTCTATCCATGCGGCAAGATCCTCGTCTAAAGCCCGGGCGTAGGCGCAGACGACGTTGCGCATCACGTGACCATTTTCCGGCATGTTATCGCAGGACATCACGGTAAAAGCAGGCAGGCCGGCCGCCCGGCGGCGAGATAAGGCCTCCACCACTACCCCCGCCGCCGATTTTGGCTGGTGCGGGTTATGCAGATCGGCGGCGATCAGCGGGTGATCGAGCTGCAGTTCGCCGCTGGCTGGCGAATGGCAATAGCCTTTCTCAGTAATCGTCAGGGAGACAATGGCCACCTGTGGCTGGCACATCGCCGCCAGCACCGCTTCGAGACCATCAACCCCGGCGTGCAGCGCCTGCTTCACCACACCAACCACGCGCGCGGTCCAGGCGTCGGCGGACATTTCGGCGACGGTATACAGCAGATCCTGCTGCTGGAGATCGGCGACCTGCTGCTCGCCGCCAATCAGATTAACTTCGGTGTAGCCCCAGTCGCTGCCGTGCTCGCTGGCCAGTATATCGGCATACACAGCCTGATGAGCGCGATGAAACGCGCCAAAACCAAGATGAACGATACGGGGGATCAGTGCGCTGCGATCGTAGGTCGGCAGCGTGGCGTTAGCGGTTAAGAGGGTGTTTTCCATGATGACTCTCGTTGTTATGTAGCCCATCAACCGTTCTCGGGGAGAAGTCTCGAGGAGAATGCCTTTGTGCCTCAACCATCTCACGCAATTGGTATAACATCTTTGATTTCTGTCAACTACCATACAAGAAGATCTTGCGTGATAAAGCATGGGGCACGAGGCTGCAATCGCCGCAGTGACAGGATAGTGCAGGTAACGGGAGGAGAAGAACATGGCGGCCGCGCGTCCCTGCGGGCCTGCTGTTGACGAATCGCCGAGCGTTGTTAATCGATGCGAGTTTTGACGATAAAGAAGTAGCACAGCGCCCCGGCAAAGGTCACCCCGGCGGCTATCACCAGCGCCAGATTGAAAGAGTGAGTCGTATCCACTACCCAGCCGGTCACGATCGGCGCGAAGGAGGCAAACACAAAGCTGCCGAAGTTCTGGATCGCCGCCACCGAAGCCACTTTATGCTCCGCCACCATTACCGGCACCAGCCCCCAGGCGGACGTCCCGGCAAAATGAACGCAAAACAGCGCCATGGAGATAAAAGCCACCGCCTGGGCTGGCGTCGACGATTGCACCACCAGCAAGGTGCCCAGCGCCGACAGCACCAGACCGATAACAATCGCCGTTTTGCGGGTTTTCGCCAGATCGTAGCCTCTGCGCGCCAGGGCATCGACCACCAGGCCGTTGACCCACATCCCCACCGCCGCGGCAAGAAACGGGATCGCCGCCACCCAGCCGGTACGGGCCAGGCTTAACCCCTGCTGCGCCTGCAAATAGCCGGGTAACCAGGCGATATACAGCCAGCCGGTGTAGTTCACACCGGAAAAGCCGAGGATCATCCCCCAGGTAGTCCGCCGTTTAAACAGAGCCAGCCATTCGCTAAACTTCAGCGCCGGGCGGGCCGCCTCCTCACTGGCCAGATACTGCTGCTCCTCCTCCTGCAGGGTAAACTGCCGACGGTTACGGTAGCCCACATACCAGCACAGGCCGACCACGATCCCGGCTAAACCAATCACCACAAACATCGTTCGCCAACCCCAGGCCAACTGCATGATGACCAGGGCCGGCGGGGCGATAGCCTGGCCCAGCACCGTCGAGGAGTTGAATATTCCCACCGCCGTGCCGCGCTCTCTTTGCGCATACCAGTCGTTGATCGATTTCACGCCGGCTGGCATAAACGGCGCTTCGCCGATCCCGAGGCCAATGCGCAGCAGAATAAAATGCGAGAACGAATTGACCATCCCGGTCAGGGCCTGCATCGCGGACCAGAAAATCAGCCCGGCGCCCAGCACAATCCGTGGTCCCAGGCGATCCAACAAAATACCGGAGGGCAGTTGCGCGAAGCCGTAGGAGAGCGAAAAGGCGGAGAGCAGCACCCCAAACTCGGTGGCGCTAAGGCCCAGGTCGGCGCGTATCGCCTCCCCGGCGACGCTCAGCGAAGAGCGGTCAAGAAAGTTGACGATACCGGCGATAAACAGCAGCGTCAGGGTGATCTTCTGCACCCGACGGATGCGTAACGGCGTCGCCCCGGTCCGGGCGGCAAGAGTCTCGATAGCCATCGTTGTTCCTTACAGAGTCATATGAAATAGGATGTCTGATAAGTAAGGCAACAGGTCGACTACCATACAAGAATTAGGGTAAAAAAAAGCGGCAGGGATCACACATGACGGGCTTAGGCCCGTCCCCACCCCGCCACGATGATTAGCATGCCGCACAGGGCGATGGCCGCGCCCGCCCAGTCATAATGGGTTAATTTGACCCCATCAACGACCCGCAGCCAGAGCAATGCGGTACAAACGTACACCCACCGTAGGCGGCATATACCCGCCCGCTGGCGGCCGGATGGAGCGTCAGGAGCCAGACGAATAGCGCCAGCGCCAGGGCGGTGGGGATCAGCAGCAGCGGCGTTGCCCCGCGCTTGAGCCATAGCCACGGTAGATAACAGCCGACGATTTCACACAGAGCGGTAGCAAAGAACAGCAGCGTTGTTTTGTGCATTAAAAGATTCGTAAAAGAGACAAAGCGTTGAACCATTCTACGCGATAATGGCCTCTGCCCCACGCTGTTTTGCCGGCTATGCCCGACAAAAGAGCTGTAGTAAACTGAACCTGAGGGTTAACCCATCACTTAAAGGAAATCGTGATGAACATGACACTGAATAAACGCTGGTGCCTGACCGCCATTCTGGCGTTAAGCGCTGTGGTCTACACCTCCAGCTCCTATGCCGCCACCGACCGGCTGGTGATTGAATCTGGCGACAGCGCGCAGAGCCGTCAGCAGGCGTCGATGGAAAAAGAGCAATGGAACGACACCCGCAGCCTGCGCCAGAAGGTGAACAAACGGGCGGAAAAAGAGTGGGATAAAGCCGATGTCGCTTTCGACGCGCAGGATAACTGCCAGAAGAGCGCCAACGTCAATGCCTACTGGGAGCCAAACACCCTGCGCTGTCTTGACCGTCGCACCGGCCGCGCGATCAATCCCTGAGCCGCTCCCTGACCACGCTGGCGCCTGCGGGCGCCGCCTTTCTGTAATCCCTTTTCCGTTTTGACCACAGGAATCTCCATGGGGAGCCCGCAGAATTCGGAAAAAATCGTACGCTAAGGTTTTCCGGGCATCCGTAAGGGCCGAAACTTCCCGTCTTCCAGTCTGCGGCTCTGCCGCCAGACGTAATCGCCGGTTAGGTTGATGTGCTCCCAGCCCAGCGGCGACAGGAATTGCAGCAGCTCGCCGTCCACCGGCTTGCCGGCCTCGACCAACCCCTGGGTGGCGCGTTCCAGGTACACCGTGTTCCACAGCACGATAGCCGCCGTCACCAGGTTGAGGCCGCTGGCCCGGTAGCGCTGCTGCTCGAAGCTCCGATCCCTGATTTCCCCAAGGCGGTTGAAGAACACCGCCCTGGCCAGCGAGTTGCGCGCCTCACCTTTGTTCAGGCCGGCATGCACGCGGCGGCGCAGTTCAACACTTTGCAGCCAGTCCAGGATGAACAGCGTGCGCTCGATCCGGCCCAGCTCGCGCAGGGCCACGGCCAGTCCGTTCTGGCGCGGGTAGCTGCCGAGCTTGCGCAGCATCAGCGAGGCGGTGACGGTGCCCTGCTTGATCGAGCTGGCCAGGCGCAGGATGTCGTCCCAGTGGGCACGCACGTGCTTGATGTTCAGGGTGCCGCCGATCAGCGGGCGCAACGTCGGGTAGGCTTGCACGCCCTGCGGCACGTACAGCTTGGTTTCGCCGAGGTCGCGGATGCGCGGCGCGAAGCGGAAGCCTAGCAGGTGCATCAGGGCAAAGACGTGATCGGTGAAGCCGGCCGTGTCGGTGTAGTGCTCCTCGATCCGCAGGTCGGACTCGTGGTACAGCAGGCCGTCGAGCACATAGGTGGAATCGCGGACGCCGACATTCACCACGCGGGTGCTGAACGGCGCGTACTGGTCGGAGATATGGGTATAGAACAGCCGTCCCGGCTCGCTACCGTACTTCGGGTTGACGTGCCCGGTGCTCTCGCCCCGGCCACCCGCGCGGAAGCGCTGGCCATCGGAGGATGAGGTCGTGCCGTCGCCCCAGTGGGCGGCAAAGGCGTGGCGATACTGGTGGTTGACCAGCTCGGCCAAGGCCGCCGAATAGGTTTCGTCGCGGATGTGCCAGGCTTGCAGCCAGGACAGCTTGGCGTAGGTCAGGCCGGGGCTCGACTCGGCCATCTTGGTCAGCCCGAGGTTGATCGCATCACCGAGGATTGCGGACAGCAGCAACGTCCTGTCTTTGGCCTCGGCCCCGTCCTTCAAGTGGGTGAAGTGGCGGCTGAAGCCCGTCCAGTCGTCCACGTCCATCAGCAGTTCGGTGATCTTGATGCGCGGCAGTAACTGGCTGGTTTGGTCGATCAGCGCCTGCGCCCGATCCGGCACCGCCGCATCCAGCGGGGTGATTTTCAGCCCTGACTCGGTGAGGATGGCATCGGGCAGCTCGTTGTCCTTGGCCAGGCGGGTGACGGTGGCCAACTGCTCGTCCAGCAGCTGCAAACGCTCTTCCAGGTACTGGTCGCTGTTCGGGTTGATCGCCAGGGGCAGGGCCTGCTCGCGCTTGAGTGCGGCGAACTTCTCGGCCGGCAGCAGGTAGTCGTCGAAGTCGCGGAACTGCCGCGAGCCCTTGACCCAGATGTCGCCGGAGCGCAGGGCGTTCTTCAGCTCGGACAGGGCGCAGATTTCGTAGAATTTCCGGTCGAGGCCTTCCGGGGTGATCACCAGCGGCTTCCAGCGCGGCTTGATGAAGGCCGTGGGTGCATCGGCCGGCACCTTGCGCAGGTTGTCGGCGTTCATCTCACGCAGGGTCTGCACGGCTGCCAGCACGCCTTGCGCGGCCGGCGCGGCGCGCAGTTCCAGCACCTCCAGCAAGGCCGGCGTGTAACGGCGCAGGGTGGCGAAGTTCTCGCCGACCAGGTGCAGGTGGTCGAAGCCTTCCGGCCGGGCCAGCAGCTCGGCCTCGCTGACGCTCTCGGTGAACTCGTCCCAGGGAATCACCGCCTCGATGGCGGCATAGGGGTCGCTGCCGCTTTCCTTCGCTTCCAGCAGCGCCTGGCCGATCCTGGAGTACAGGCGCACCTTGTCGTTGATCGCCTTGCCCTGCTTCTGGAACTGCTGCTGATGCTTGTGCTTCGCGCCGCTGAACAGCTTGACCAGGATGCGGTCATGCAGATCGACCAGCTCATCGATCACGGTCGCGGTGCTCTCCAGCACCACGGCGGCCAGGGTCGCGTAGCGGCGCTGCGGCTCGAACTTACCGAGGTCTTTGGGCGTCATCTGCCCACCCTCGCGGGCCAGCTTGAGCAGGCGGTTCTGGTGGATGTGCCGGCCCAGGCCTTCGGGCAAGTCCACCAACTGAAATGTCTTCAGCCGCTCGATGTGTTCCAGCATGTGCCGAGAGTTGGGTTTCAGCGGTGCCTGGCGCAGCCAGGTCAACCAGGTGATGCTGCTGCCGGCCTTGAGCTTCAACAGCTCGTCCAGCTTGGCCCGATGCGAGTCCGTGAGTGGTTCGACCAGGGCGCGGTAGACCCGCCGATTGGCTCGCGCAATGGCTTCCGAGCAGGCCCGGTCAATCACGCTCAGCGCCGGCAGGATGCGTCGTTTCTGCCGTAGGCTCTCCAGGGCCTGACCGGCCAGCAGCAAGCCTTTGTCGGTCTGCTGGGCCAGCTCGGTTAGCTCGCGCACCAGGGCGCGGAAGTCGGACAGGCCGAACGGGGCCAGTTGCAGGTAGGTGCGCAGTTCCTGGGCATGCTCGCGACGGGTCACGTCGCGCTCGCCGTACTTTGCCCAGCTCGCCGGCTCGGCCTGGACTTGCTTCGCCACCCACAGGATGACCGGCTCGGGCAGCTCGCTGTCGGTTCCCAGCGCGTAACCGGGGTAGCGCAGCAGGCAGAGCTGCACGGCGAAGCCGAGGCGGTTGGCGTCGCCGCGTCGCTGGAGGATCAGCGACAGGTCGGAGTCGTTGAAGGTGTAGTAGCGGATCAGGTCATCCTGGCTTTCCGGCAGCGCAAGCAGGGTGTCCCGCTCCGTGGCCGAGAGGATCAAGCGACGCGGCATGTGTCAGTCGTCCGTGCGGAGGTACTGGTAGAGGGTTTCCCGGCTGATGTTGAACTCGCGGGCAAGCTGCGCCTTGGGCTCGCCGGCCGTCGCTCGCTGCCGCAGGGTAGCAGCCTGCTCATCGGACAGGGCTTTCTTGCGGCCCCGGTACGCGCCACGCTGCTTGGCCAAGGCGATGCCCTCACGCTGCCGCTCGCGGATCAGGGCGCGCTCGAACTCAGCGAAGGCCCCCATCACCGACAGCATCAGGTTGGCCATCGGCGAGTCCTCGCCAGTGAACACCAGGCCCTCCTTCAGGAACTCGATGCGCACGCCGCGCTGAGTCAGCTTCTGTACCAAGCGACGCAGGTCATCGAGGTTGCGGGCCAGCCGATCCATGCTGTGCACCACCACTGTATCGCCTTCGCGGACGAAGCTCAGCAGCGCTTCGAGCTGGGGGCGCTGGGTGTCCTTGCCCGATGCCTTGTCGGTGAACACCTTGCTCACCTGGGTTTGTTCCAGCTGGCGTTCCGGGTTCTGGTCAAAGCTGCTGACCCGGACGTAGCCGATGCGGTGCCCCTGCACGATGTCTCCTTGGTTGAAGGCGGCTTAAGTGCACTTTCTGTTCCGTTGTGCCTCAAAGCCCATTTCTGTCAGGCTGAAATCTATAACCTTCGCGGGCATGTGTCAAAAAATGGGAAAGCAGACTCTATTCTGACGAAGCGGCGCGGCCCTGCCTGACATCAAGTTAGGGTATAGCCTAGATTGACATGCGCGATGCAACCCTTAACTTGCTTGCACCTATCGTTTCCATGCTAGCTTTATCGTAACGCTCAAGAAATTGGGCTTAATGCCGAAAACAATAAAATAAAACAGCCAACCCTTGAGGTTCTTATGCGCCAGAATTTACCAGTGACGGGTCGAAACTTAGAACTCCCAAAAGATGCCAATATTCTTTCGACTACCTCCCCTCAAAGCCATATCACGTACGTTAATCCTGACTTCATTAAAATCAGTGGTTTCACTGAGGAAGAACTATTAGGCCAGCCTCACAACATCGTAAGACACCCAGATATGCCGCCTGCTGCATTTGAGCATATGTGGAGTACATTAAAATCTGGCCGCTCATGGATGGGGCTAGTAAAAAATCGCTGTAAAAATGGCGACCACTATTGGGTAAGTGCTTATGTAACGCCAATAGCTAAGAATGGTTCGATTGTTGAATACCAGTCTGTAAGGACCAAGCCTGAACCTGAGCAGGTTTTGGCTGCGGAAAAATTATATGCTCAATTGAGAAGCGGGAAGGCCGCGAGGCCGAAATTGGCTGCTAGCTTTTCCGTGAAAATACTCTTGCTCATATGGGGTAGTATTATATCAAGCGCAATGGCTGCCGGCATGCTTACTGATACATCAATAAGCAGCTTATTGTTAGCCACTTTAATGTCAGGAAGCTTAAGCTCTGTTAGTGTTTTGGCTATTCTCTCTCCTCTTGGAAGACTGGTTGAAAGAGCCAGGAATATTTCCAATAACCCATTAAGTCAATCCCTCTACACTGGGCGCACCGATGAGTTTGGCCAAATAGAGTTTGCTTTACGAATGATGCAAGCTGAAACAGGCGCCATAGTAGGTCGCATAGGTGATGCATCAAATCGGCTTAGCGAACACACCCGAGGCCTACTAAAGGATATTGAGTCAAGCAATGTACTTACAGTTGAGCAGCAGGCAGAGACAGATCAAATAGCAACGGCAGTAAACCAAATGGTGGCAAGCATTCAAGAGGTTGCGAGCAATGCACAGCATGCTGCAGATGCGGCCGGAAGAGCAGACACTGAGACGGCATCTGGCCAGCGTCTGGTAGCCCACACAAGCCAGTCAATCACTGCCCTTGAAGGTGAAATTAGGCAAGCCACTCAGGTTATTCATGAGCTTGAAGGTCAAAGTAACGAGATATCAAAAGTTCTTGACGTTATACGAGGGATCGCCGAGCAAACGAATTTGTTGGCACTCAACGCAGCAATTGAGGCCGCGCGTGCTGGTGAGCAGGGGCGTGGTTTTGCTGTTGTCGCCGATGAGGTTCGCAGTCTTGCTGCTCGCACACAGCAATCGACAACGGATATTCAAAGCATGATCAGCGCTCTACAAGAGCGAGCGCAATCCGCTGTTACAGTCATGGAGCAAAGTAGTCGGCAAGCGCACACGAGTGTAGCTCACGCAGAGGAAGCAGCTACAGCTCTTGATGGAATTGGCCAACGCGTTAACGAAATTACCGACATGAACGCGCAAATAGCGACTGCGGTCGAGCAGCAGGGAGCAGTAAGTGAAGACATAAACCGCAGTATTATCAATATACGCGATGCTGCTGATACCAATGTACAGACCGGGCAGAATAATTTGCAAAGTGCGAAATCTGTCGCTCAGTTAACTAGCGCTCTGAGCGAACTGGCAAAACAGTTTTGGGAAAAACGAGGATAACGCTTTTCAGTATCTCGACAGGGATAACTTACTTTACCATCGGTTATCCCTTTTAGCCGCACAAATTTTAGCCATGGCTTTTCAGGAAGTCAGGGCTATCAGAATGGCCTTAGAAAGCCTAGTCAAAGAGCTGTCACGAGAACACCGTTAGCTTAGCGTACGATTTTTTCCGAATTCTGCGGTTCCCCCTCCATGACCGACGCGCTACACGTCAAACTCCGCCCGCTTGAGCGCGAAGATTTGCGCTTCGTCCACCAGCTCGATAACAACGCCAGCGTCATGCGCTACTGGTTTGAAGAGCCGTACGAGGCCTTCGTTGAGCTCTCCGATCTGTACGACAAACATATTCACGATCAAAGCGAGCGCCGCTTTGTCATCGAATGCAATGGCGATAAAGCCGGACTGGTGGAGCTGGTTGAAATCAACCATGTGCACCGCCGGGCCGAGTTCCAGATCATCATCTCCCCCGACTTCCAGGGAAAAGGTCTCGCCACCCGCGCCGCACGCCTGGCGATGGACTATGGCTTTACCGTGCTCAATCTGTATAAGCTGTATTTAATCGTTGATAAAGAGAATGAAAAAGCGATCCATATTTACCGCAAGCTCGGCTTTATGGTCGAGGGTGAACTGATCCATGAGTTTTTCATTAACGGCGAGTACCGCAACACCATCCGCATGTGCCTGTTCCAGCACCAGTATCTGGCCGAGCACAAAACGTCCGGGCCGTCCCTGCTGAAGCCGACGGCTCAGTAATAATCGATACGGTTTTTAATGGTGTAGTGGCGGGTCAGCGGCGGCTGGACGCTTTCATCGATCACCTGCAGCTCACAGCTCAGCGGATTGTCGTGATCGTCGTAGTCGCAGGTCTGACGCACCGTGCCCAGCGTGCGATCGTTGAAGGTGCTGATGGCGGTATAGTCCAATTTCTTACGCGGATCCTTTGACGGCGTTGAGGCGACGGTAAATCGCTCCTCTTTGGCGGTGGTGGTTTTTCCCAGCGGATAGCCATCGCTGTCATAGCGGTAGGTGGCGGTGGTCTCTTTGCCGCGTGCGCTGATAATAAAACCGTTATCATCCGTCTCCCAACTCACCCCGGCGGTAGGCATCTCCGCCAGCTGACACTTGCCCTGCAGGCGCAGCCGCTTCTCGTGGGTGCGCCCGTCGACGTAATAGTTGGCGTCCAGCAGCAGCGTGGCGCCGGTTTTGTTCTCCACATCTTCCAGGGTCAGCAGATCGAAACACCCTTCCCTTGAGAGCTGAGCGCTCACCTTCTTGACCACCACATCGTGTTCATCCAGCAGCGTCTGGCTAAAATCTTTCACCGGCCCGCGCAGGGGATCAAACTCAAACTCATTGGAAAAACTCGCCATCTCCGGGGTGAAGGCGTCCGGGGCGCTTTTACGGTCGCATGCCGTCAGCAGCAGTGCTGCCGGGATCAGCCAATACAATCTTTTCACAGACGATTCCTTTTGTGTACATCCGATCATATTAGCAAATACAATTGTTTACACCAGTTCTGCTATGCTTAAATCTGGATAACATCGATAAGGAGCGTAAGATGAAACTATCCCTCTGCACCGGCGCTGCGCTACTGCTGTGCTCCACGGCCGTACTGGCGGCTCCCGACTCCTGTGAACGGGTCAAAAGCGACATCCAGCAGAAGATCATCAACAATGGCGTACCGGAAACCGCCTTCAGCCTGGCCATTGTGCCAAACGATCAGGCAGACCAACCCGGGGTTCAGGTGGTCGGTCATTGCGCCAACGACACCTTCAAAATCACCTATACGCGTAACAGCGACAGTCCCGCCGAAAACGACGCTCAGTAAGCCCTCTTCGGTTTCAAATGAAAGATCTTATCCCTGCATTGACCAGGGATAAGGTCTACTGGCTACCCATAACGTATTATCGCTCACCCCTGCGTCTGTTAATGAAGTGGCGGCCCTTCTCCGCACAGCATAACTATCATGGAGTGAGCAATGTCGAATCAGGAATCTCCCGGCGGCGTCAGCCGACGCGCGCTACTAAAATCTACAGCCCTCGGCTCCCTGGCGCTGGCCGCCGGCGGGCTGACCCTGCCCTTTACGCTGCGCCGCGCCGCGGCGGCAGTTCAGCAGGCTACAGGCGACACAACCCGCATTGTCTGGGGCGCCTGCTCGGTTAACTGCGGCAGCCGCTGCGCCCTGCGGCTGCACGTGCGTGATGATGAAGTGGTTTACGTCGAAACGGATAACACCGGCGACGACCGCTACGGCGACCATCAGGTCCGCGCCTGCCTGCGCGGGCGTTCGATTCGCCGGCGCATCAATCATCCGGATCGCCTTAACTATCCCATGAAGCGCGTCGGCAAGCGCGGAGAAGGCAAATTTGTCCGCATCAGCTGGCAGGAGGCGCTGGATACCCTCGCCGACCGCCTGAAGAGCGTGGTAGCGCAGTATGGCAACGAAGCCGTATACATTAACTACTCTTCAGGGATCGTCGGCGGCAACATCACCCGTTCGTCGCCTTCCGCGTCGCCGGTGGCGCGTTTAATGAACTGCTACGGCGGCTCGCTTAACCAGTACGGTACCTACAGTACTGCGCAGATTGCCTGCGCCATGCCCTACACCTACGGCAGTAACGACGGCAACAGCACCTCGGATATTGAAAACAGCAAGCTGGTGGTGATGTTCGGCAACAATCCGGCGGAGACCCGGATGAGCGGCGGCGGCATTACCTGGTATCTGGAGCAGGCCCGCGAGCGCTCTAACGCGCGAATGATCGTCATCGATCCGCGCTACACCGATACCGCCGCCGGTCGGGAAGATGAGTGGATCCCCATTCGCCCCGGCACCGACGCCGCGCTGGTGGCCGGTATCGCCTGGGTGTTGATTAACGAAGATCTGGTGGACCAGCCTTTCCTTGATAAATACTGCGTTGGCTACGACGAGAAAACGCTCCCGGCCGGGGCGCCGGCGAATGGTCATTACAAAGCCTATATCCTCGGCGAGGGCGACGACGGGATCGCTAAAACGCCGCAGTGGGCCTCGCGTATTACCGGTATCCCCACCGAGCGCATCATTAAGCTGGCGCGCGAAATCGGCATGAGCAAGCCGGCCTACATTTGCCAGGGCTGGGGGCCCCAGCGCCAGGCCAACGGCGAACTCACCGCCCGGGCGATCGCCATGCTGCCGATCTTAACCGGCAACGTCGGCATCAACGGCGGCAATAGCGGCGCCCGCGAATCAACCTACACCATCACCATTGAGCGCCTGCCGGTACTGGAAAACCCGGTGAAGACCGCCATCTCCTGCTTTACCTGGACCGACGCCATCGCGCGCGGTCCAGAGATGACCGCCAGCCGCGATGGCGTACGCGGAAAAGAGAAGCTGGATGTGCCGATCAAGTTCCTGTGGAACTACGCGGGCAACACCATCATCAACCAGCACTCCGACATCAATAAGACCCACGAAATTCTGCAGGATGAAAGCAAGTGCGAAACCATTGTGGTTATCGACAACTTTATGACCTCGTCGGCGAAATACGCCGACCTGCTGCTGCCCGACCTGATGACCGTTGAGCAGGAGGATATCATTCCTAACGATTACGCCGGCAATATGGGCTATCTGATTTTTATTCAGCCCGCCACCTCAGCGAAGTTCGAACGCAAACCGATTTACTGGATCCTAAGCGAAGTGGCGAAACGGCTCGGCGACGACGTGCATCAACGTTTTACCGAGGGGCGTACCCAGGAACAGAGGCTGCAGTATCTGTACGCCAAAATGGTGGCGAAAGATCCGGCGCTGCCGGCCTACGAGGATCTGAAGCGAATGGGCATCTACAAGCGCAAAGACCCGAACGGCCACTTCGTCGCCTATCGCGACTTCCGGCGCGATCCTGAAGCGCATCCGCTCAAAACCCCGTCCGGCAAAATTGAAATCTACTCCAGCCGACTCGCAGAGATTGCCGCCCGCTGGCAGCTTGAGAAAGACGAAGTTATCAGCCCGCTGCCGGTCTACGCCTCCACATTTGAAGGCTGGGACGATCCGCTGCGCAGCCAGTATCCGCTGCAGCTGTTTGGTTTCCACTATAAAGCGCGCACCCATTCCAGCTACGGCAACGTTGATGTATTACAAGCGGCCTGTCGCCAGGAAGTATGGATCAATCCGCTTGACGCGGAAAAACGCGGGATTAAAAACGGCGATATGGTGCGCGTTTTTAATCAGCGCGGCGAAGTCCGTCTTCCGGCGAAAGTGACGCCACGCATCATGCCGGGGGTCTCGGCGATGGGCCAGGGCGCCTGGCACGACGCCAATATGACCGGAGATCGGATCGACCATGGCGCCTGCATGAATACCCTGACCACCCACCGCCCGTCGCCGCTGGCGAAGGGGAATCCACAGCATACCAACCTGGTCGATATCGAGAAGGTTTAAGGAGTAAACCATGAGCACGCAATATGGATTCTTTATCGACTCCGCTCGCTGTACCGGATGCAAAACCTGCGAGCTGGCCTGTAAGGACTACAAGAACCTGACTCCGGAGGTCAGCTTCCGCCGGATCTATGAGTATGCCGGCGGCGACTGGCAGGAGGACAACGGCGTCTGGCAGCAGAACGTGT
>OKVT01000191.1_pt1 | contig 25521 bp, 20 predicted proteins | sample 1606951 | NCBI WGS metagenome assembly OKVT01 (sample SAMN03281019, study PRJEB24777) | human gut metagenome | isolation source: fecal sample PR141 from 1 month old male Chinese infant, vaginal delivered... | place: Singapore | collected 2005-11-08
ACATAAATGTCATTATAATTAAAAATAAAAAATAGAAAAATGAGTATTGAAAACTTTCGATATCTTTGTTATACTATGTACAGACGAAGTATCTCAAAGATATAAAAACATTTATATAATCTCAAGTGAAGGAGGAAATAGACATGGAAAAATACGTATGCGTAGTATGTGGTTGGGTTTATGACGAAGCTGTAGAAGGCGTTAAATTCGAAGATCAACCAGCTGATTATGTTTGCCCAATTTGCGGTGTTGGCAAAGATCAATTCGAAAAAATGTAATTAATACATTACAAAGGCTATCTTAAGCATTATTGAGATAGCCTTTTTTATTTGACAAAGCACCCTGTCATGTTTATAATATTATAAGTCGAGGTAAGATTATGAAACTGCAAGTAGAGCAAGCAAAAGAACATATAGGAAAGAAATTTCCTTATAGCTATACGATGCCGAGTGTAGAACTTGGTAGTGACGTAGTTGCTTTTCCTTGGAGCCGTCATGATATAACCATCAGTGGTGAGTTTTGGTTTGATGGTCAAAATTACATCGTTCAAGGTTCAATTGAATCTAAAGGTGATTACGATTGTTCTCGTTGTTTGAAAACAACGGAACATGAGCGAAATGATTCCTTCGAGGAAATCTATAGTGATCGTAGAGATGCCGAGGATGATGCGACTCCTTTCAACGGGGAGGAGATTGACTTAACAGAACTAATTAGGGATACATTAATCATCAATGAGCCCTCTCAAGTGTTATGTCAGGATGATTGCAAAGGATTGTGCGTTCATTGCGGAGCAAATTTGAATGTTTCACCGTGTTCTTGTGAATCCTTTGTGGTGGATCCTCGATTTGCAGAGTTACGTGCTTTGCTTGATGAGAAAGATGATAGATTATCCTAATGATTGTACTAAGGAGGTGCAGATAATGGCAGTACCTAAACGTAGATTATCTAAATGCCGTCGCGATCGTCGTCGTGCGAATTGGAAATTAGAAGCTCCTGGTTATGTAGCATGTCCACAATGCCACGAACCTAAGATGCCTCATCGTGTTTGCCCTACATGTGGTCACTACAAAGGTGAACAAGTAGTAGCAAAAGCTTAATGTAAGCATGTAAAACACCTACACATATGTGTAGGTGTTTTTTCTATGTAAAAAACAGTGTTTTTACAATTGTGTAGTCTTTCAATAGGCAGATTAGCTACATAATTGTAAGAGTGTTGCTTTAGAAGCTGAATATATGTAATGTATTAACATCTAATTTAAAGATTAACGAAATTTAAAATAAGAACAATATTTAGTATATTACAATAAAGTATAACACTATATATACGAAAAACCTTGCCAATATGGGAAATATTATATATACTTAGGATGTAATATTAATACTAGGTCATAAAAGGTGGTCCCATGAGTAGGTTGAAGAAGCAAGAAAGACAGAAACAGTTAACTGAAAAACTGAATATTACGCCTTTTCTTACTGATGAAGAGTTGGCATCGCACTTTGGTGTCAGTGTGCCTACAATTCGACTTGATCGATTAGAATTGGGAATTCCTGAATTGCGTGAACGTATTAAGGCTATGGCTACCGGTCATGCTCAGGAAGATCAACCTGAACCAATACAACATGAAATCGTTGGCGAATTGATAGATGTTACAGAGGGAAAACAAGCTCTTTCTATGTTGCATACGACGCCAGATATGGAAGATCGTTTTGGTTATATAGATCCACAGTATTTGTATGCTCAAGCAAACTCCTTAGCGAAGCTTGTAATGGGGACAACTGTTTGCTCCGCAGAGGTAGGGAATATTAAATATAAAAATCCAGTAGAGTCAGGCACCAATTTGGTTGCGAAAGCAGAAATCGTTCGACGCCGTGGTGATAAGTACTTTATTTGGGTTATAATTAGAGATAAAATAAAAGAAGTGTTTAGAGCTAAATTTATCATGGAGTCTGTGGAGAATCGGGTGTAGTATATGAAAATTGCAATTGACGCCATGGGTGGTGATTTTGCTCCCTTGGAAACCGTCTTAGGCGCCTTGGAAGCAGTGCGAGAAACAAAACATATCGATGTAGTTCTCGTAGGCGATGAAACTCAAATTAATAAAATTTTAGAAGATAATAATGAAATAAATAATCCGCGCGTTACTGTGCATCATGCTAGCGAAGTGATTGGCATGGATGAGCATCCAGGACAAGCATTGCGTAAAAAGAAGGATGCTTCTGTCGTAGTTGCTACAGCATTGGTTCGAAGCAAAGTTTGTGATGCTGTTATCGCACCAGGGAGCACTGGAGCAGCGGTTGCTGCTGCATTATTTGGATTAGGTCGTATTAAAGGTATCGACAGACCGGTTATTGCGACGCCTATGCCTACTGTAAACGGTATTACTGTTATGTTGGACTCTGGTGCCAACTCTAACAGTAAACCTAAACATCTTGTGCAAGGTGCCTTAATGGGTTCTGAATATGCAAAACTATTATTGGGTAAAGAAAATCCTACAGTAGGTCTTTTAAATATTGGTGAAGAGGCTACTAAGGGTAATGAAGTTGTATTGGCTACGTATCCAATTTTAGAAAAAATGAAAACTATTAACTTCAAAGGCAATGTTGAAGGCCGTGATATTCCAAAAGGTGCGGTGGACGTTGTCGTATGTGATGGGTTCGTTGGTAATGTAGTTCTTAAATTTGCGGAAGGTCTTGTAACTAGCTTGACACAGCTTATTAAGGATAGCATTATGGGTGGCAGTATTTTTGCAAAGATCGGTGCTATGCTTATTAAACCAGCATTAAAACCTATAGCTAAAAAATTAGACCACACTGAAAGTGGTGGTGCACCTCTTTTAGGTGTTAATGGTGTATTTATGATTTCTCATGGCAGTTCTAAGGCAAAAGAAATAAAGACTGCTATTAAAATAGCTACCGATTTAGTAGAACGTAAAATTATTGAGCAGATTCGACAAACAGTGGAAATTGAAGGAGCCGTAAAATATGAGTATGATGAGTAAACATGTCGGTATTATTGGTACAGGCAGCTTCCTTCCTGATAATGTAGTAACGAACTTTGATTTGGAAAAGATGGTTGATACAAATGACCAATGGATCAGAGAACGTACTGGCATTGAAGAGAGACGCATTGCACCAGAAGGTATGAACACATCCTATATGGCTACTGAAGCAGCAAAAAAAGCACTTCAAATGGCTAACTTAAATGCGGAAGATATAGACATGATTATCTTTGCAACACTGACACCAGATATGATAATTCCATCTGCTGCTTGTGTGTTACAAGCAAATTTAGGTGCTAAAAATGCGGCTGCTTATGATCTACAAGCGGCATGTTCTGGCTTTGTATATGGCTTAATTACCGCTCATAGCTATATTAGTTCAGGTTTATTTAAAAATGTACTAGTGGTAGGTGCAGAAGTACTATCACGCCGTATTAACTGGAAAGATCGTAGTACATGCATCCTATTTGGTGATGGCGCTGGTGCAGCTGTTGTATCAGAAGTTCCTGAAGGATATGGCATTAAAGGTGTTGACTTAGGTGCTGATGGTACTGGTGGGCCAGCACTATGCATTCCAGCTGGTGGTACTGCTGTGGTAGCGAATGACCAACGTATCGAAGAGGGGTTGACCTTCGTTCATATGGATGGTCCAGAAGTATATAAATTTGCTGTTAAAACAATGGGGAGAACAGCATTAAAATCGTTAGAACGCGCGAATATGAATTTGGATGAATTGGATTACTTTATTCCTCATCAAGCTAATATTCGTATTATCGATTCAGCCGCTAAACGTTTACATATGCCAAAAGAAAAGGTATTTGTAAATTTACATAAGTATGGTAATACATCTGCTGCATCAGTGGCGATTGCGTTGGATGAAGCAAATCGTGAAGGTTGCTTAAAACGTGGTGATAATGTAGCACTTGCAGGATTTGGTGCTGGTCTTACCTGGGCTAGCCTCGTCTTGAAATGGTATTAAGGAGGAAACATCAAGATGATTAAGACAGATATTTGTGATTTGTTGCAGATTGAATATCCAATCTTTCAAGGTGGTATGGCTTGGTTAGGAACTGCAGAACTTGCATCAGCTGTATCTGAAGCTGGCGGCCTTGGTATCATTGGTGCAGGTCATATGCCACCAGATGTTTTCCGCAATGAAATCCACAAAGTAAAAGAACGTACTAGTAAACCGTTTGGTTGTAACATTATGCTTATGTCTCCATTTGTAAAAGAAGTTATGGAAGTAGTCGTTGAAGAACGCGTTCCTGTTATTACAACTGGTGCAGGTAATCCAGGTGTTTATATTCCAGCATTGAAAGAGATTGGTACAAAGGTTATTCCTGTAGTGGCATCTGTATTATTAGCTAAACGTTTGCTTCGTGGTGGCATTGATGCGCTTATTGCAGAAGGTACTGAGTCAGGTGGCCATGTTGGTGATATTACAACAATGGCATTGTTGCCACAAGTTGTAGATGCTGTCGATGTTCCAGTTATTGCTGCTGGTGGTATTGCAGATGGTCGTGGTGTAGCAGCGGCGTTTGCACTAGGTGCTCATGCAGTTCAAATGGGTACACGTTTTGTCCTATCTGAAGAATGTATCGCTCATGAAAATTATAAAAACGCTGTATTGAAAGCAAAAGATCGTTCTACAGTTATGACTGGTCTTACAACAGGCCATCCAGTTCGAATTATCGACAATCAATTAGCACATAAATATAAAAATCTTGAATTTAATGGTGGTTCCAAGGAAGAATTAGAAAATCTTGGCGCAGGTACACTTCGTAAAGCTGCTATTGAAGGTGATGTAAAAGAAGGTTCTGTTATGATTGGTCAAATTGCAGGTATGTTGCAAGATGTTAAACCATGTAAAGATATCATTGTTGATATTATGACAGAAGCTGAAGCTGTTATTAATAACTTACAAAAATTTGGTAAATAAGGAGGATATCCTATGAAAACAGCATTTGTTTTTCCTGGTCAAGGTTCACAAAAAGTAGGTATGCTGCAAGATTTATATAATGCATATCCTATTGTAAAACAACGTTTTGAAGAAGCTGACGAAGCATTAGGTTATTCTATTACTAAATTATGCTTTGAAGGTCCTGATACTGAATTGGTTAAGACAGCTAATACGCAACCTGCTATTTTAACTGCTTCTGTAGCTTGCTACGAAGTATTAAAAGAACAAGGCTTTACACCTGATATTGTAGGTGGTCATAGCTTAGGTGAGTACAGTGCGTTAGTAGCTGCAGGTGTTTTAGATTTTAAAGATGCCGTATATGTAGTTCATAAACGTGGTGAATATATGCAAGAAGCAGTGCCATTAGGTAAAGGTGCTATGGCGGCTATCCTTGCATTGCCAAGAGAACAAGTTGTTGAAATTTGCCAACAAGTAAATGATACTGTAGGCTCTGTACAAGCAGTTAACTTTAACTGCCCAGGTCAAATCGTTATTGCTGGTGAAACAGCAGCTGTGGAGACAGCAGCAGAAAAAATGAAAGAAGCTGGTGCAAAACGTGCCGTTATGCTTCCTGTAAGTGCTCCATTCCATAGCCGTCTTATGGAACCAGCAGCTGTTCGCTTAAAAGAAGAATTAGATAAAATTCAAGTTAACGATGCTCAAATTCCAGTAGTAGCTAATGTAACAGGTAAGATTTTGACAAATGCTAGCGATATTAAAGAGTCTTTAGTAACTCAAGCTGCTAATCCTGTATTGTGGGAAGACTGCGTAGCAGAAATGGTTAACTTTGGTGTAACTCGATTTGTAGAGGTTGGTCCTGGTAAAGTATTAACGGGATTCACTAAAAAAATCAATAAAGAAATGGAATTAGCTAATGTAGAAGACATTCCATCCTTAGAGAAAACGCTTGAATTTTTAAAGGGGGTTCGATAAAATGCACTTAGAGGGTAAAGTAGCTCTCGTAACTGGCGCCTCTCGTGGTATCGGTCGCGCCGTTGCTATTCAGCTTGCACAATCTGGTGCTGATGTAGCTGTTAACTATAGTGGTAGTGAAGCTGCCGCTCAAGAAACAGTTGATGCTATCTTAGCATTAGGTCGCAAAGCGATTAAAATTAAAGCCAATGTTGCAAACGCAGAAGAAGTGGCAGCAATGGTAGAAGAAACGCATAAAACATTTGGTCATATCGATATCTTAGTAAACAATGCTGGTATCACTCGTGATGGCTTGCTTATGCGTATGAAAGATGAAGACTTTGATGCAGTTATCGATATCAACCTTAAAGGTGTATATTTGGTAACTAAGGCAGTATCCAAAATCATGATGAAACAACGCTCTGGTCGCATTATTAATATGACTTCCGTTGTAGGTGTAATGGGTAATGCGGGTCAAGCAAATTATGCAGCTTCTAAAGCAGGTGTAATTGGTTTCACTAAATCTTGTGCTAAAGAATTAGCTAGCCGTGGCATCACAGTTAATGCTATTGCGCCTGGTTTTATCAATACTGATATGACCGACGTATTGCCTGAAAAGGTTAAAGAAGCTATGGTAACACAAATTCCGTTGGGCCGTATGGCTAACCCAGAAGAAGTGGCTGCCGTAACAACATTCCTTGCTAGTGATTTTGCTAGCTATGTTACTGGTCAAGTTATCAATGTAGATGGTGGCATGGTAATGTAGATACAAAATTAGACTATATATAAATCTCATTTGAAAGGAGGTGAACCACTAATGAGCACTTTCGATAAAGTTAAAGCAATCGTTGTGGAACAATTAGGCGTTGATGAAGCTGAAGTTACCATTGATTCTACATTCATCGACGACTTAGGCGCTGACTCCTTGGATATCGTTGAATTAATCATGGCATTTGAAGAAGAATTCAATGTTGAAATCCCTGACGACGTTGCAGAAAAAATCAAAACCGTTAAGGATACAGTAGAATATATTGATTCTGCTAAATAAGCTGTATAGCTGACAATTCAGCCGTGCGGGGGGCCGAGTGGCTCCCCAAATCGGTTTTGTTTACAGGAGGAATTGATAGTGAAGCTCCCTGAACTTCGCATTGGGAATCTAGTGGCCAAAGTACCTATTATTCAAGGTGGTATGGCGATTAGATTGTCTACAGCTCGGTTGGCAGCAGCCGTTGCAAATGAAGGTGGTATTGGCCTAATTGCAGCATCTGGCTTGCCTTTTGATGAATTACGATATGAAATACAATTAGCTAGAAAATTATCACCTACGGGTATTATTGGTATAAATGCGATGGTAGCGGCCACTCAATTTGCTGGCCTTGTTAAAACTGCCATCGAAGAGGGCATTGATCTTGTAGTAGCAGGTGCTGGTTTTTCAAGAGATATGTTCGCAATGGGCAAAGAATCTGGTACTCCAATCGTACCAATCGTTTCGTCCGCAAAATTAGCTCGCATTTCTGAAGGTTTAGGTGCTGCAGCAGTAATCGTAGAAGGTTGCGAAGCTGGCGGCCACTTGGGTACGGATCGTTCCGCTCGAGAAATCGTTCCAGAAGTTGTAGCTGCCGTTAAAAACATTCCAGTTATTGCTGCTGGTGGTGTTCTCGATGGTCGCGATATTGTAGAAATGTTGAAATTAGGTGCTAATGGCGTTCAAATGGGCAGTCGTTTTGCTGCATCTGATGAATGTAATGCATCTGATGAATTGAAAAAAATGTATGTGCGTGCTACAAATCCTGAAGATATTGTACTTATTCAAAGTCCAGTAGGGTTACCAGGACAGGCTATCAAAAATAAATTTGCTGAATCTGTTCTTGATGGTACAGTAGCGCCACCAACAGTGTGTGACAATTGTTTAAAACATTGTTCCCATAAATTCTGTATTATCCGTGCTTTATCTAGAGCACAACAAGGTGATGTGGAAACGGGGTTAGTATTCTCTGGCAATAATATGAGAAAAGTCGACAAGATTATGCCAGTTAAAGATATTTTTGCTCAGTTGAAACAACAAGTAGCAGAAATCGATTAATTAAAGGGGCTATATAGCTATAAGAGGTGGAATAATTGGAAAAACGTGTAGTAATTACTGGCTTAGGAGCAGTTACTCCGGTAGGCATCGGTAAAGAAAATTTCTACAATGCGTTATTAGAGGGTAAATCTGGTATTGGCCCGATTACACGCTTTGATGCATCTGACTATGCAACACGCATTGCAGGCGAAGTTAAAGATTTTGATATTACTCAATATGGTGTAGACAAAAAAGAAGCTCGCCGTATGGACCGTTCCGTTGAATTCGCTATTGGTGCAGCCGTTCTTGCCGCTGATGATGCGAAATTGGCACTTGATGAAGAAGATTTGGACCGTTGCGGTACAGTTGTTGGTACTGGTATTGGCGGTATTGATTCTATTCATGAAGTATATACAACATTGTTTGATAAAGGTCCTGGTCGCGTAAGCCCATTTGCAGTTCCTATGATGATTGCAAATATGTCTTCTGCACGTGTATCCATTCGCCTTGGCTTGAAAGGTCCTGTTATTACAGACGTAACAGCTTGTACTTCTGGTACTAATGCAATTGGTGATGCATTCCGCATTATCCAACGTGGCGATGCAGATATCATGTTTGCTGGTGGTACTGAAGCGGCTGTTTCCCCTGCTGCTGTAGCAGGTTTTGCAGCTATGAAAGCTATGTCTACTCGTAACGATGAACCTACAAAAGCTTCTCGTCCATTCGATAAAGACCGCGATGGTTTTGTAATGGGTGAAGGTGCAGGTATCGTTGTACTTGAAGAATTAGAACATGCTAAAGCTCGTGGTGCTCATATCTATGCTGAAGTTGTAGGTTATGGTACAAATGGTGATGCATACCACATTACTGCTCCAGCTCCAGGTGGTGTACAAGCTCGTAAATGTATGGAATTAGCAATTAAAGATGCTGGTATCGATCTTAAAGATATTAACTACATCAATGCTCACGGTACATCTACAGGCCTTAATGACCAAAATGAAACATTGGCTATTAAAGAATTGTTCGGCGACCATGCAAAAAATATCGCTGTTAACTCTACAAAATCCATGACAGGTCACTTGTTGGGTGCTGCTGGTGCGATTGAAACTATTGTAATGGCAATGGCAATCGAAACAGGTAAGGTTCATCCAACAATTAACTGTGATAATCCAGATGAAGGTTTAGATCTTGATTATGTACGTGAAGGTGCTCGTGATTTACATATTACAGCAGCTCTTTCGAACTCCTTCGGTTTTGGTGGTCATAACGGTACACTTTGTGTTCGCCGTTATGAAGATTAATGGGGCGTCACGTATCGCATAAGAATATTATAATGGCACAAGCTCGTGAGGATTCTCTTCATGAGCTTGTTAGTCGTTTAGATATACCGACGATTGATATTTCAGTTTTAGATTGTGCTTTAACTCATACATCTTATGCGAATGAACATAAAACTAAGTATATTCATCACAATCAGCGATTAGAATTTCTTGGTGATGCCGTACTAGATCTTATCATTGGGGAATATCTATTTAAAACACACCCAGATATGTCGGAAGGTAATTTAACGAAAATTAAGGCTGCTACAGTTTGTGAAGATTCATTAGCTTCTGTGAGCCGCTCTTTGCGGTTAGGTGATTACTTATTATTAGGTCATGGAGAGAAATCCTCTGGTGGTAACAATCGAAAATCTATTCTGGCAGATACTTTCGAATCCTTAATTGGGGCATTATATATTACTACTGACTATCAAACTGTAATGGAGTTTGCTCTTCATCACTTGGCTCCTAATTTAAAGCAAGCCTTAGAAGGGAAACGTGGTAAAGATTATAAAACATTGTTGCAAGAGTTTGTGCAACGAGATGGTGATAAACACATCGTGTATAATCTTATCGGTGAAGCAGGTCCAGACCATGCAAAAACCTTTACAATGGAGGTATCTATTGATGGCGTAAATTATGAGGCCGGCTCTGGTAAAAGTAAAAAAATTGCAGAACAACATGCAGCACAATTGACCCTCGAAAAGTTAATGGCTGCTATATAAGAAGCGCCGTAAGGCGCTTTTTATATAGGAACTATTAATAGAATAGAAATAAATAGCTATAGATAGTCTTAATATGATGAATGCATTGATATGTTGAAAGCTCTAATGGGTTACTATAAATATAGGTTAAACAAATATAGGTTAAAATATATAGATTAAAACACATAAATAATTAATAGAAAGGAGGTAAGATTAATGAAATATGGTATGATTCCTTTTTTTATACCCCATGTAGGATGCCCACATGTTTGTACATTTTGTAATCAGTCTCGTATTACAGAAACGGCGGGGGTAGGACATTTAACACCCGAATATATTGCATCTACTATTAAGGACTATGTAGGGGACTCAAAAAATGATAAGTTTTGGGAGGTCTGTTTTTACGGAGGGTCCTTTTCTGCTATCGATCAAAAATTGCAGAAACAGTTATTAAAACCTGCTTGTGAAGCATTACAATCAGGATTAATAGACAGCATTCGATGCTCTACAAGGCCAGATGCAGTCAGTGATGGACAATTAGAATTATTATGTTCATTAGGCATGAAGACAATCGAGCTAGGCGTACAATCGATGGATGATACCGTACTATCCTTAGCTAAACGCGGTCATACCTCTGATGATGTAAAATTGGCTGTTAAACAATTACGAAAGTTTGGATTTACCGTAGGACTACAACTATTGCCAGGGCTTTTAGGCGATTCATGGGAAACGATAATACAAACAGCTGTTGAAATAACTGCATTGCAGCCTGATTTTGTACGTATTTATCCCGTTCTCGTCATAGATCATACGGAATTGGCGGAACAATACAAGTCAGGTATATATGAGCCATTATCATTGGAATTAGCATTACAGTATTGTGCGTTTTTAAAGACTTGGTTTGAATCGCATCATATTACTGTTATTCGGACTGGATTGCAAAGCACTGAAGAACTCGATACAGGTACTAGTCTATTGGCAGGTCCTTATGAGCCTGCTATGGGGGAATTGGTGTCAAATGAACAATGGCGCCAGAGGATAGAGTATTGTATGAATGAACATACAGAATATTTTGAAGAAACTATTAAGGCTGTCGTTGTTAAATATCCAAGAAGTCTTACCTCTAAGGTTCGAGGATTAAAAAAACGAAATGTTGAATATTTTGAAAATATGTATAAGGATATAACTTTCACATGGCGAGAAAATAATGATATTGATACAGTACAATGCAGTATAGATGGCATGGTATATGTGGTATAATTAAAGATATGATTTAATGGGGTTATACTAAGAAAGGAGGCAGTCATGCAATTACTGCGGCTAGAATTAAAAGGATTTAAATCCTTTGCTGATAAAACAGTTGTGAAATTCTCCCCAGGGATGACTGCCGTTATTGGTCCTAACGGGAGTGGTAAAAGTAATATTACGGATGCAATGAAATGGGTTCTAGGGGAATCCAATGTGCGTAATTTACGGGGCCAACGTGCAGAGGATATCATTTTCTCTGGCACAGAAAAACGAAAACCGATGAGTGCTGCCGAGGTTACCCTTGTATTTGATAATGCAGATGGTCAACTCGATGTGGATATGCAAGAGGTAGCCATTACACGTCGTATCTATCGGACAGGTGAAAGTGAATTCCTTATCAATAAACGGACCTGCCGTTTAAAGGATATTCACTTATTGCTTGCTGATACGGGACTCGGCAAAGACTCAATGGCCATTATCGGACAAAATCGTATTGATGCCATTCTAAATAGTAAACCGGAAGAACGTCGCTTGATTTTTGAAGATGTAGCCGGTATTTCTAGATTTAAAATTAATAAAGAAGATGCTTTGCGTCGTATTGCGAGCACAGACCGTAATATGGAACGTGTTCGTGATATTATGGCTACTATTGAGGAGCAGTTAGAGCCTCTTGCTGAAAAAGCGGAAATGACGAAAAAGTATATGGCATTAAGCCGTAGTAAGCGCGAATATGATGGTATTATAGGCTTTCACAATTATAAGACTGCTGATCGACTATTAACACGTGCAGAAAATGATAATATTGCATTAAAGGACGAAGAAATTGAATTGCAAACTCAATTATCTACCCTCGATGCACGACGTCATACTTTACAAGCTGAAAACGCTAAGGATCAAGAACAATTAAAATCTTGGGAAGCACAGTTTAGCGATAAGCAACGAGAAGAAGAACGCATTAATGGTAATGTCACACTTTTAGAAGAACAGTTGCGTACAACAAAGCGTGAAGTAGAGGATACGTCTTTGCGAATTAGTGAGGCGGAAGCATCCAAAAAGGGCGAAGAGCAACAATTGCTTATTCTTGAACGCCTTATTGAAGACGAAACATTCCAATTAGATGCTGAACTCATTCAGTTTGCAACATTAGAGACTAAATATAAAGAGGCTGTTGCTCAACTAGAGATGGAACAATCATCGTGGAAGACTTTAGTGAGTGATAGACAGGCGTATCAACAGCGTCAATTAGATTTAGTTGCTAGTATTGAAACAGCGAAGGCTACATTACGAAACTTGGAAGGGCGTAAGTCTGAGTCTGTAGTGCAAGTCGAAACCTTAGAGGCGGAAATTAAAGAGGTTCAGTCGAATCTAGCAGTAGCCAAGTGCGAACATGAATCATTAGAAACTCAATTCAATGGATTATCGGAGAAGAGAAAATCCTTACTTGATGAAGAACGATCTGCAACAGAGCGTTTGCGTGAAGCGAGAAAATCATTAAATCGCATGAGTAGCGATGTACAAAAAGCACAGGGGCGCTTAGAACTACTGGCACAATGGGCAGAGCAGCATGAGGGCTACTTGGAAGGTACGAAAAATATCCTTAATGGTAAAGGCACTTGGCGTGAGGCTGTAAAAGGTGCCGTCGGTGATTTATTTACTGTAAATAATCGCTTTACCGTTGCTATTGAAATTGCATTAGGTGGTAGTGTTAACCACGTTGTAACAACAACAGCAAAGGCTGCCTCAGAAGGTGTTACATTCTTAAAATCGATTCAAGGTGGACGCGTTACGTTCTTACCTATGGAATCGGTGAAGGGGCGCCCTTATGATACACCAGCTTTATTGGAAGATGGCGTGATTGGCACTGCTGTCGATTGTATCGAATTTGATGCTGTATATAGTCATATATTCCAATATTTATTAGGTCGTACATTAGTTGTAGAAACAATGGAACGAGCTATTGAATTACAAAAGAAATACAATCAACAGCTACGCATTGTAACGTTGACAGGTGAGCAATTTCAACCGGGCGGTTCCTTAACAGGTGGTGCAACGAAGAAAAAACGTAGTTCCTTGTTAAGTCGGCGTGAAGAGGCTTTGCGTTTAGAGTCCGAATTAGCTTCTGTAGAAGAGCGTACGACGCAACTTGAACAGCAAATAAAGAATGAAGAGAATCGTATTGAGAGGGCACAACAAGAGCGTAGTGTATTAGATGAACAATATCAACATACAAATCTCTTATATTCTGCTAGTCAAACGAAGATTCAGAATATTGAAAATCAATTAGAACGTAAAAACCGTGTTCTTAATGAAGAACGTGAACGGATCGTTCAAATTGATATAGAGTTGGGACAAACGAAACATGTACTTTCACAATCAGAATCGGAATTAGCCGCGTTGCATAATTCACCTGAGCAGCAAGGCGACCAGTCGGCTATTATGGAGCGATTAAGCACCTTGCAAAAGGCACAGCAAGAAGCATACGAGGCATTTACTGCGTCTAGATTACTGTGTGAACGATTAGAAGCTACATTAGAAGAGCGTAAGTTACAACAAGAACAACGAAAACAAAGCTTAGAAACTATAGTCGCTCGTTTAGCGCCTCTAATGGCATTGTTACAATCAAGCCAAGAGCGATTAAACGTAACTATACCAGACCAAATTCGGGTTGCAAAAGAGTCTCTTGATGCAATTAGAAAAGAAGTTGAAAAGCTTCGTGTTTTACGTGATGAAGCATATCAGTCTACATCAGGTGCACGAGAAGAAATCGAGTCTATTTTATCGGAACAAGATCAACTTAATCAACGCTATAAGGTCGTTCAGAATCGTCTAGTTGAGGCTGAAGGTAAATTGACGCGATACCGTATGGATTGTGAGCGTTCTATAGAGGATTTGAATAAGTTAGGATACTCGCTCGAGGATGCACAGCACATCCATATTGAAGGTTCTGTTAATGACTGGAAGATGGAACAAGCTCGACTCATGGCAGAAATTGCTGAACTTGGTTCTGTTAATCCTAACGCTGTTGAGGAATATGAAGAAACGAAAGCTCGTTACGATTTCTTATCTAATCAATTAGCAGATCTCGATACAGCAAAAGAGCAATTACAAGCGGTGATTGCTGAAATGGATAAGGCTATGAGTACGCAGCTTTATGATGTATTAGATGTAGTAGGTCAACGTTTCCAAGAGGTGTTTAGTCAACTCTTTGGTGGTGGTACTGCTCAGATTGTACTGACAGATCCAGATAATATTTTGACTGGTGGCATTGACTTTTACATTCAACCACCAGGGAAAAAACGTCAACAATTGACCTTATTATCCGGTGGAGAACGGGCATTAACGGTTATAGCTTTATTGTTCTCATTCTTAGATTATCGTCCAGCCCCATTCTGTGTGCTTGACGAAGTTGATGCTGCCTTAGATGAGGCTAATGTAGAGAGATTTAGTTCATATCTAAATCGCGTAAATAAAGAAACGCAATTTATCGTTGTATCACACCGTAAAAAGACGATGGAAGCTGCCGAAGTATTACAAGGTGTAACCATGGTTGAACGTGGCGTGTCGCGATTATTGACTGTTTCATTTGAAGATGTGAAGGAGGATCTAGCATAATGGCATTCGGATTCTTTAATAAAATTAAAGAGGGCTTGGAGAAAACTCGTAAGTCCTTTGTAAAAAATGTGGAGACCGTTATCATTGGTTATGCACAAATCGATGATGATTTTCTCGATGATTTAGAAGCAGTTATGCTTACAAGTGACCTTGGGCCTAAGACTACAGAGTACTTGATGAAAGAAATTCGTCGTGGTGTTACTGAAGGCATAATTAATCATACAGGTGATGTAATGCCATTTATGGAAGACCGCATCACAGAAATGCTCGTTGACCAAGAAGATGAGATTACACTACATCACCCAGAGGTGATTCTCGTAGTAGGCGTTAATGGTGTTGGTAAAACGACTACCATTGCTAAGTTAGCAAACTATTATGTAAATGAAGGTAAAAAGGTTATTATTGCTGCAGGCGATACATTCCGTGCCGCTGCAGCGGACCAACTATCTATCTGGGCAGATCGCGTTGGTGTACCTATCGTAAAACATAAAGAAGGTGCAGATCCTGCAGCCGTTGTATACGATGCCATGGAAGCAGCGAAAGCTCGTAATGCAGATATGGTCATTGTCGATACAGCAGGTCGTCTTCATACAAAAGTAAATCTTATGGAAGAACTTAAGAAGATGGGCCGCGTGGCAAATAACCATGTAGAAGGGGCACCGCATCAAACACTGCTCGTTCTAGATGGCACAACAGGTCAAAATGCAGTAAGCCAAGCTAAATTATTTGGTCAAGCTGTACCTGTGAATGGTATTGTAGTAACGAAATTAGATGGTACTGCAAAAGGTGGCGTAGTTATTTCTATTAAGGAAGAACTAGGCGTGCCTGTACGTTGGATTGGCGTTGGTGAAGGTATGGATGATTTGCGTCCATTCAATGCAAAAGAATTTGCCAATGCACTATTTAATAAAGGAATGATTCAAGGTGATAAATAAATACAACCGGGAATTCTTACTTGAATATGTAGAGTCTGAAAATAAGAAAAATAAAAGCCAAGTCAGTTCAGAAGCAATGGACAAGATTGTTAGTTTAATCGAATATTTCGGTATTGAACTCTATCGTCCTATTGCACGCTTGTTGCTGACTAATTGGCAAGAAATTACGGATCGTATTAATAATTATAGTGAAGCTGATTGGATGATGGCTGATGAAATTCATAAGTCGACCCCTACATTAGACCGCTTCTCCATTGCTATGCTCATAGAAGTATTAGAAGGAGAAGATACATTGAATCAGGCGGAAAATGCAGGACAACGGTTGTCAGATGCAGAACTTAGAGCCATCCGTAAGCATCAGGATGAACAGTAATGAAGCATAATACATATAATTACGAAGGGGGCCAACCATTTAAGGTGGAGGCGCCCTTTGCGCCTACTGGGGACCAACCTACGGCTATTCAATCGCTTACAGAAGGGATTGAACGTGGTGAGTGGGCTCAAGTCCTATTAGGTGCTACTGGGACAGGTAAGACTTTTACCATGGCAAAGGTTATTGAGGCAGTTCAAAAACCAACTTTAATCATTGCCCACAATAAAACATTAGCAGCTCAACTTTGTAGTGAGTTTAAGAGTTTCTTTCCCAATAATGCAGTTGAGTACTTTGTATCTTATTACGATTTCTATCAGCCGGAGGCGTATATTCCTTCTAGTGATACATATATCGAGAAGGATGCATCTATCAATGATGAAATCGATAAATTGCGCCACAGTGCTACTATGAGTCTCTTTGAGCGTCGCGATGTCATCATCGTCGCATCCGTTAGCTGTATTTATGGTTTAGGTGACCCTGAGGATTATTCTGACCTCGTTTTATCCTTGCGTTTAGGTCAAACCAAATCGCGCGATGAAATTCTATCCAAGCTTGTAGACATTCAATATACGCGCAATGATATGAACTTTATACGTGGTACTTTCCGCGTTCAAGGTGATACCATAGAAATCTTCCCTGCTGCTTATAGTGAAAGAGCCATCCGCGTGGAACTATTTGGTGATGAAATCGATCGTCTTGTAGAGGTAGATGCTTTAACAGGCGAAGTCATTGCAGAACGAAAACACGTTGCTGTATATCCAGCATCTCACTATGTAACAACGAAAGAAAAAATGCGTGTCGCTGTAGAGCGCATTGAAGCAGAACTAGATGAACAATTAGCTAAATTAAAAGCTGCAGACCGTCTACTTGAGGCTCAACGCCTTGAACAGCGCACCCGATACGATATAGAGATGATGCAGGAAATGGGCTATTGCTCAGGCATCGAAAACTACTCTCGTCATATGTCCGAACGTAAAGCTGGAGAAGCTCCATATACATTGATTGATTACTTCCCTGATGATTTCCTTATTATGATCGACGAATCCCATGTAACGGTGCCACAAATCCGAGCCATGTACAATGGGGACAGAGCTCGTAAGGAATCTCTCATCGAATATGGATTCCGTCTACCGTCTGCGCTTGATAATAGACCGCTTCAATTTGATGAATTTGTAGAGCGTATCAATCAAATCGTCTATGTATCAGCAACGCCTGGTCCATATGAAATGGACGTAGAAACGAATGTGGCAGAACAAATTATTCGTCCTACAGGCCTATTAGATCCATCTATTGAAATTCGTCCTATTAAGGGGCAAATGGATGACTTGCTCAGTGAAATTCATAAGAGAGCTGCTAAGAATGAGCGTGTCCTTGTTACGACCTTAACAAAGAAAATGGCAGAGGATTTAACAGAGTTCTTGAAGGAAATGGGCGTCCGCGTTCGATACCTTCATTCTGATATAGTTACTATTGAGCGTGCTGAAATCATTCGTGACTTACGGGCCGGTGTATTCGATGTACTGGTGGGTATCAACCTACTTCGTGAAGGTCTCGATATGCCAGAGGTTTCCTTAGTAGCTATTTTAGATGCCGATAAAGAAGGATTTTTGCGTTCCGATACAGCCATGATTCAAACTATTGGTCGGGCAGCTCGTAATGTGAATGGTCACGTTATCATGTACGCTGATCGTGTGACTGGGTCTATGCAACGTGCTATCGATGAAACGGATCGCCGTCGTGCCGTACAAGAGGCTTATAATATTGAACATAATATTACGCCTAAGTCTGTCTCTAAAGATGTAAAAGAGCTTATTGAGTTGACGAAAATTGAAGAAGATATGGTCACCGATGGAAAGGACTTTTCACCGAAGAAAGGGAAAAAGAAATCCTCTACAACGGGTATGGACCATGGACACGAACCATATGCACAAGATATATCTAGTCCTAAGGTGGCAGATATAACGCCGGAAGAGTTATTCAATAAAATTGAAGAGCTTGATCGTCAAATGAAGGCCGCTGCAAAGCAGCTTGAATTTGAAAAGGCTGCAAAACTTCGTGATCAATTAGGGGAACTACGTCAACAATGGTCCGATATGCATAGTGCAGGTGAAAGCAAGTTAAAAAAACCTGCATCAACTAGAGGTAGAAAGCGGACTAGCTCAAAAAGTAAATAGATTGTAACAAAACACATAGATTATATAGACTATACGTGCGATAATATACATATATTATTTCATGTTAGTAAACAGAGAGATGATGCCGATTGGTATCATCTCTTTAAATAGGGAACATAATGAAAGATCAATTGATAGTAAAAGGTGCGCGTCAGCATAACCTTAAAAATATAGATATATCCTTACCACGGGACCAGTTTATTGTGTTGACAGGCCTCAGTGGTTCTGGCAAATCGTCCTTGGCATTCGATACGATTTATGCAGAAGGACAACGACGCTATGTAGAGTCTTTATCTGCTTATGCGCGTCAATTTTTGGGACAAATGGATAAACCCGATGTAGACTATATTGAAGGTTTATCTCCAGCTATTTCTATCGACCAAAAGACCACAAGCCGTAACCCTCGTTCTACAGTTGGTACTGTAACGGAGATTTACGATTATTTGCGTCTATTATTTGCTCGCGTAGGTCATGCTCATTGTCCAGAATGTGGTAAGCCTATTACACAGCAAACAATACAACAAATGACAGACGATGTAATGAGCTTCCCAGAAGGTACTAAGATTTTAGTATTAGCCCCTATGATTCAAGGAAAAAAGGGGGAACATAAAACTGTTTTTGAACAACTTCGAAAAGAAGGTTTTGTTCGTGCCCGTGTAGATGGCGTTGTACGTACATTAGATGAAGATATTGTATTAGAGAAAAATAAAAAACACTCCATCGATATTGTTGTAGACCGTCTTGTGGTTAAAGATGGCATTGAATCTCGCTTAGCAGACTCTATGGAGACCGCATCAAAATGGGCAGAAGGTATTGTAGTTATTCAAGAGGTAGATGGACCTGAACACATGTATAGCCAACACTTTGCATGTCCAGATTGCCATATTTCCTTACCGAAGATTGAACCACGTATGTTCTCCTTTAACAGTCCATTTGGTGCCTGCCCAGCTTGTTTGGGAATTGGCTCTACTATGGAAGTAGACGAAGAGCGCGTTATTCCAGATGGATCTATTACCTTTGCCGATGGTTGTGTACAAGCCTTGAGTTCAAATCCTAATGCGTGGTTTATGCGCCAAGTAGAAGGTCTATTAAAAGCTAATGGATACTCTTTAGATTCTACCTATGATGAACTACCAAAAGCATTGCAAAAAAAGGTAATGTACGGTACGACAGATAAGGTGGCTTTCACCTATGAAAATATGCGCGGTGAAGTGAAGGAATTCTTTACTGAGTACGAAGGTATTTTACCAATGGTAAAACGCCGTCATAGTGAAGCCTCTACAGATTCTATGCGTGAAGAGTTTGAAAAATTTATGTCCATTAAGCCTTGTACTACATGCCATGGAGCTCGTCTTAAACCTGAAGTATTAGCAATTACCGTAGGGGATAAGAATATTAATGAAGTAACCCAATTGACTATTAAAGAAGCACTCGATTTCTTTGGTAAGTTACAGTTAACAGAGCGGGAACAAGTGATTGGGGCTCAAATTTTGAAGGAAATCAATGCTCGTCTTGGGTTTCTCAATAATGTAGGCCTTGATTATCTTACTATGAACCGGAGTGCAGGTACTTTATCTGGTGGTGAAGCGCAACGTATTCGTCTAGCTACGCAAATCGGCTCTGGTTTGGTAGGGGTATTGTACATACTAGACGAACCGTCCATAGGTCTACATCAACGAGATAATGATCGACTCATCGATACCTTAAAAGGCTTACGGGACTTAGGTAATACCTTACTTGTCGTAGAACACGACGAAGATACTATGCGTGCGGCTGACTATCTCGTGGACATTGGTCCAGGTGCAGGTGAGCATGGCGGTCAAATCATTGCTGCTGGTACGGTAGACGAAGTGATGAAGGTAGAAAACTCCATTACTGGTCAGTACTTGAGTGGCCGTAAATTTATCGCCCTTCCTGAAGAACGTCGTAAACCAGGTAAGAATTGTATTGAAATTCGCGGTGCGAAGGAAAACAATTTACAAAATGTAAATGTAAAATTCCCTATTGGCTTGTTTACTGTAGTTACCGGTGTCAGCGGTTCTGGTAAGTCTACCTTGATTAATGAAATTCTCTACAAAGGGTTAGCTAATCAATTATATCGCTCTAACCACAAAGTAGGGGCTCATAAAGACATTCGTGGTCTTGAACATATCGACAAAATCATCAATATCGACCAAAGTCCTATCGGTCGTACACCGCGCTCTAATCCAGCTACCTATACAGGTGTATTTGATGCTATACGCGAGCTCTATAGTCAAACACCGGAAGCAAAAATGCGCGGCTACAAACAAGGGCGCTTTAGCTTTAATGTAAAAGGTGGCCGCTGTGAAGCTTGTCGTGGTGATGGTATTATCAAAATTGAAATGCACTTCTTACCAGATGTGTACGTACCTTGTGAGGTTTGTAAGGGGGCCCGTTATAACCGAGAAACCTTAGAGGTTAAATACAAAGGTAAATCTATTGCCGATGTATTAGATATGACCGTAGACGATGCAGTAGAATTCTTTAGTGCCATCCCTAAAATTCATCGTAAAATGGTTACTTTACAAGAGGTAGGTTTAGGCTATATTCGTTTAGGTCAAGCCGCAACAACCTTATCTGGTGGTGAAGCACAACGGGTTAAATTAGCTACTGAATTAGCTCGTCGCAGCACAGGTAAAACATTGTACATCCTAGATGAACCGACTACAGGTCTTCACGCCGAAGATATTCGCAAGTTATTACACGTATTGCAACAACTCGTAGAGGGTGGCGATACTGTTGTTGTTATCGAGCATAATTTAGATGTCATTAAGATGGCAGACCACATTATAGACCTTGGTCCTGAAGGCGGTAATCGTGGTGGTACCATCGTAGCTACAGGAACACCTGAGGAAATCGTTAAGGTGAAAGAGAGCTATACCGGCAAATTCTTAGGTCCTGTATTAGAACAGACTAAGAAATTTATGAAAGCAGCTCAAAAGAAGAAATAGTAGTGAGTACAAAGCTTAAAAATCTACGAGGAAAGGAGGACATATGCCATCTGAAGAATTACTAGAGAAGGTCAGTCATTTGCCGACCACACCAGGCGTGTATTTATGGCGCGATCAATATAACCGTATCATCTATGTAGGTAAAGCCATTAATTTGCGCAATCGTGTGCGTTCCTATGTACGCAATGATGCGAACCGAGCGCCTAAGGTTGCGGCCATGATGAAGCGTGCCGTCGATGTAGAAATCATTCAAACTAAGACGGAAATGGAAGCCCTTATCTTAGAGAATACGCTTATCAAAGAACATGAGCCTAAGTACAATATTAGGCTTCGCGATGATAAAACATATCCGTACGTAAAAATCTCAGTACAAGAGGATTACCCTCGAGTGTATATGACACGCCGTCTTGAACGAGATGGGGCAAAATATTTTGGACCTTTTACAGATGTGACATCGGTACATGTGGTACTGAAATTAATACGACAATACTATCCACTCAGGACATGTAAGTCTATGAAGGTAGAGCGACCATGTTTGCAATATCATATGCACTACTGTGAAGCACCGTGCTTTAACAAGATTTCCGTATCGGATTATCGAAAGTATATTGATGAAATTGTAGAACTCTTTGAAGGTAAGCCTATACCATTGCTTAAAGAAATTAAAGAGAAGATGGAGCTTGCTGCAGAAGACTTACACTTTGAAGATGCAGCACGTTATCGAGATCAGCTAACTAGTATAGAAAAAATCCAAGAAAAGCAGCGAATGGTAACACAACGAGGTGATCTCGATGTACTAGGTATTGCTGTAGATGGACAATTGGCTTGTGTACAATTGCTCTTTATTCGGGGAGGACGTCTTTTAGGACGGGAAAATTACTTCATACAAAATGAGGGGGACTCCGAAGAAGTTATTATGACTGACTTCATCAAGCAATACTATGGGGATACTACATTTATTCCTAAAGAATTGCTATTACCCATGGAAAGTTCAGAACAGAATCTATTTAAGGATTGGTTTAGTGAAATGAAGGGCCAACAAGTGGATGTTCTCGTACCTCAACGGGGGTATAAGATGGATATGATCAAGATGGCCCATGAGAATGCGGAAACATTCCTTGAAGAGCGACGTCGTCAATGGCAACATCAAATCGATAAGAGTGGTGGCGCTATTAAAAAATTAGCTGAAGTATTGGATTTGCCACGATTACCTGAACGTATGGAATGTTTCGACATATCTCATACCCAAGGTTCTGAAACGGTAGCCTCTATGGTTGTCTTTGAAGGTGGTAAGCCTGCGAAGAAAGAGTATCGACGTTTTAAACTCAAGACTACGCAAGGCAAACCTGACGATTTTAAATCTATGGCAGAGATCATGGAGCGTCGCTATGGTAAAGAAACAGATTGGCCTATGCCAGACCTCATCATTATCGATGGTGGCAAGGGTCAACTTAATGCTGCTATATCGCTCATACGTGCTGTAGGCGTCACAGATGTACCTGTTATATCTCTGGCAAAACGCATAGAAGAGGTTTTTGTAGAGGGGCAATCAGAGAGTATTATATTAGATCATCGCACACCAGAGCTTCAATTATTACAACAAATCCGTGACGAAGCCCATCGCTTTGCCATTACCTATCACCGTAAATTACGGGGCAAACGCAATTTAGAGTCTGTCCTCGATCATATTGATGGTATTGGTCCTAAACGACGCAAAGCATTATGGACGCATTTTAATAGCCTTGACGCCATGAAACAAGCCACTATAGATGAATTGACACAAGTTGATTCAATGAATTATAAAACGGCGGAAACCTTATATAATTTCTTTCGTATGTCCAAAGTAGAAAAACAAGATATATTAAAATAAGAAACCAGGAGTATCTTACAGTTTCACTGCAAGATGCTCCTGGTTTCTTAGTTATTTAGTTATAGTTGCTTTATGATGTTGGATATACCAGGCACGCCATGTAAATAATATACCGGCCGCTAATACACTAGCTAATAAACCAATCCATACACCGAAAGGTCCATACGCTGGATTTTTGGCTAAGATATAGGCTATTGGGAAGCATACGCCCCAATAGGATACAAGTGAGATATAAAATACGATTTTTACATCCTTGTAACCACGTAAGATACCTTGTAGTGGTGTTCCAATTGCATCTATGGCAGCAAAGAATACGCCATAACCAAGGAATCTATAAATTAGATTATATACCTCTTCATCATTGGTAAAGAGAGAAGAAATACTTTCCATATTTGTAAAGGTAAAGCCACATATAGCTATGGCTACAACAATAGCTACAATACGAGATATGTAAGAATATTGTACAGCGTCTTTTTCTCTACCTGCACCGAGTTCATAACCAACGGCAATGGTAGCCGCCATAGCAATACTGAGCGGCAGACAATAAAATACATTAGTAAAAGATATAACTGATTGATGAGCCGCTACTACGGCAGAACCAAAGTGAACCATTAAGAGTCCGGCAATACTGAAAATGCTGGCTTCAAAAAAGATGGAAAAACCAATAGGCAAACCAACTTGTAATTGCTCTCTTATATAATGCCAATGAGGTCCGAAGAAATCCTTATAAATGCGATACTCTTTTAATTTAGGATGGAATAAGATGACTGCACTAAATAGGATAAAGTTGGTCCAACAAGCACCGGCGATACCATAGCCTGCACCTACACCACCGATTTCTGGAAATCCAAAGTGACCAAAAATCAAAGAGTAATTTAGAAATACATTGACTACAAAGCTAGTTACTACGATAGCCATTGAATAATGAGTTAATCCGTGTGCGTCCACCGTGTTTCGCAATGTATTCACCCATAATAGAGGGAAGAGTCCTAGAGCGAAAGCTTTCAGATATTCTAGACATACCGCCGTGGCAGCCGGTTCTAAATTAAGGAAATTTAGGAGTGGTTTAAGTCCGAAAATTCCCAGCAATAATATAGTCATAGCTAAGACCGTAGCAATATAGAAACCTTGATATATAATTACAGGAATAGTATCTGTTTTTTGAGCCCCCAGTAACTGCGCGATAATTGGGGTAATACCCATTAATGTACCTTGTGCGAAGATATAGAATAGCAGCCATAGATTGTAACCTGTAGCGACACCTGCTAAGTCTATGGTACTATATTGACCTGTTAAAAAGATGGCAATAAAGGTGCCACCGACGAGAGAAAATTGAGTAATGCACATAGGAGTAAATAGTTTAATGAACAACCATAATTTTTGCATTATAGAATATGTTTTGTACATAATAACCTCCCTAGTTGATGATATAGTATACCATAAAGTTAGTTATTTTGGTAGATTAAGCCCGTAAATGAAATTGATGAAGCTAAGTTGAAATGTATGCTAAAAATGTATATATAATTTAATAATTGAATTTTACACCATATAACTATATCGATTATAATATATATACTATGTTAATATTCTAAGGAGGGTACATTGGACATCTTATCTGTACAAGGTTTATTAGCGATGCTTCAAATCATCGTTATCGATATTTTATTAGCTGGCGATAATGCCATCGTTATCGGTATGGCGGCGCGTAACTTGCCAGCTAATTTGCAGAAGAAAGCAATCTTTTGGGGCACTGCAGGGGCCATCATTTTACGCCTTGTTATGGCATTCCTATTTGTAGAGGCTTTAAATAATATTCCAGCCTTGCGTCTAGTTGGTGGCATTCTTCTTTTATGGATTGGCTATAAACTCGTTGCCGATGATGAAAGCGAGCATAATATCGAAGCAAAAGATAATTTGCGTGCTGCTATTACGACGATCGTCATTGCTGACGGTATTATGGGTATCGATAATGTTATCGGTGTAGTTGGTGCTGCTAATGGTGATATGATGTTGGTAGCAATCGGTATGTTAATTACAGTGCCAATCATCATCTATGGTAGTACATTGTTTGTGAAAGTTATTGAACGTTTCCCAATTATTCTTTATGTTGGGGGCGGTATCCTTGGTTGGGTAGGTGCTGGCATGAGTGTGGAAGATAAGTTAATCTCTCATACGGTTGAACCATATGCATTATTTATCAAAATTGCAGCAGTTGTCTTGGTAGTGGGGGCCTCTTTGCTAGCAAAGCAACTTAAGAAATAATTAGCTGATTAAAATATCTCTTCTCTTATCTATAGGGGAAGGGATATTTTTTGTGTAAAATTTATGTCTTACTAAGTCAATCCTTTTTAATGAGAAAATACGAGAATTATGATATAGTT
>OKVT01000192.1_pt1 | contig 24694 bp, 18 predicted proteins | sample 1606951 | NCBI WGS metagenome assembly OKVT01 (sample SAMN03281019, study PRJEB24777) | human gut metagenome | isolation source: fecal sample PR141 from 1 month old male Chinese infant, vaginal delivered... | place: Singapore | collected 2005-11-08
ATTAAGGAAAGATTGAACTGGCTAAGTCCAATTGACTATCGTTTAGCTACTACTGCAGCATAAAAAATTCCGAGCAACCAGTTTAGGTTGCTCGGAAATAAAAGTCTAACTTTTTGGGGTCACTACATAACACAAATTAACGTGTTGGTACACCTTTTTTTATTTAGTTGCTGTTAAAGCACTATCATCAAATGTGATATTGCCTAATGTTACATGGTCTCTTAAATTATTAAGACCACGTTTACCATATTGATGGTATTTTACTTTTAACTCTTGATTCATGGCGAATTGTAGTTGTTTTAGCACATTGTTTGTAATATCTTGAGAGGTCTCTTTTTTGAATCGAATACCATTAAATAATAATGTACTATCTTTTTCAATAAAATGTACATTGCCTAAACCTTTACCTACAATTAATTGATCCTTATCCTTGTTGAGTTGCGCTGTTGCACTAGTTAAATCGGCTTTTTGTTTAGTTAGTACAAAGTTGATATCAAAGGTGACGTTTTTGGATTTATTTTCGTTACGAATGAAAGATGGAAAATAACCAGCAGGTGTAGGGTAATCCTTAGATGGTTTATATGTATAGGCATCTTCCGTGATGAGATAAGAGTCACCATTTTCTTGGACGGATAATCGGTACATGGTCTTATCACCATCGTAACCAATCCAAGTGCCTTCAAAGTTATTTTTACCACAGCCGGATGTAATTACTAACGCGACAAGTGCAATCATAAGTAGGCTGAGCTTTAATATATTTTTCATTACAGAACCTCCTTATTGCACATTATCTAAGATAGAATCATCAAAGGTAAAATCAAATTGAATTGTTGGTTGATTCATTCGATTTTTCATATACTCTTTATTTTTCTCAATACTTGCAGATTTTAACGTCTCTTGCATTTCAGGTAAATATTTTTGAATTGAATTATCGTCTGATTTTTTACGGAATACAATGTTTTCTATAAGTAGAGTGTCATCCTTTTCATTATATAAGATGGACATGGTTGTATTGTCTTTACTAAGATTAATACGATTATTTGTTACATTACCAATTATACTGTACATTGCACCGTTATTCTTTTGTAGTAAGTAATCCTCGTGAACAGTAGCAGTTTCACCTGTTTTGCTAAGTATTTGTGCATCTATAAGGCCACTGCTAGATCCATCCATAAGCGCTTTATATTTATAGGTAGTCATAGAAACGATTGCTTGTTTATCTAAACTTTCAATAGTTAATTCGGCTACACCATTATTTTTATCATAAGCAATCCAAGTGCCTTCAAACTTGCTAGCATCATTACCAGTACTACCACATGCTGTGATTAGCATCATTGTGAAAGCCAGCAGTAAACCAATCAGAATGTTTCGTTTCATACTAGACTCCTTATGCTGCGTCGCCATAATATTTACGACGTAAGTAGAACATGTAACCAACACCGCCTACAATAGCAATACCGATGACGATTGCACCGTAGAACAACCAGCTGTGACCTGGTTTGAACGTAAAGTGAATATTGCTATCCTCTGGGAATGTTACTGTATTATCTTTGATAGAACCATTTTGTACGCTTTCAGGTACAATTGTACCTTCTACAGTAATCTTAGTTTGACCTGCAGAGCGACCTAAATCGACGATATAGGAGCCATCATCTGTTTTTTGTAATGCAGGTTCTTTAGATTTGCCTTTCAATTGTGTTGTAACGGCATCACGCATTTGTTCGAGCTCAGTAGCATTATCAAATTTTGTTTCAATTTTCCATACTGGCTTAGATCCAACATCTGCATCTGCAACAGTTTCCATTTTTCCCTCGGCATTAGGTGCTTTTAATGTATATTTTTGTACATTGTTTTTAGTTAATGCATCGGTAATAACTTTCTTCTCTAATGGACCTGATTGGGAGTTAACAGTTGCATCCCAAGTACCGCTACCATCACTGTTAATCATGATGTCTGAATTGATAGTGGCACAACCAGATAACACTAACATACATAAACTAAGAATCATAAGTCCTAATTGTCTCATAATACGCCTCACTTTCAAACTACAAAATTTAAACTATCTATAAAATGCTAGTTGTGATATATTGTACATTAATTAGATAAACATAGGCAATACATGTAGTTGAAAGGAATGATGAAATGTTAATGAAGTTTAAACAGTTTGGCGTTGTAAAATGTACACTGAGTATTGTAATAGTGATTGGAATACTTGTGTGCGCTGGATATGGACTCTATCATAAGATGACTTATAAATCTACGCCAGAATATTCATTGAAATTGATATACGATGCCATTCAAAATGGTGATGAAGAAACTTTTAAAAAGATGGTTGATATTGAGGCTATAGGTCATAGACGTTATGATAAGACAATCGCCTTTTATGAGAAACTGGTCGCTGAAGGAAAAGAAAAAAAGATACTATTTCCCTATGACGGTAAAATGCTTAATCTGGGAGAACATAGATTTGCTATGGCAAAACGAATTTTTTCTAATGATATACATACAATTTTTACTAGTGGGGATACGGAGAGTATAAAACATGGTTCTGCTTCTAATACTAGATTTATAGATCATATTGTCATGTTACGTGAGACTAATCGCTTTAAACTCGTTTCTGTAGAATCTCATATGATGAGCCCAGAACAAGTTAGTATGGTAGTAATTGGACAAGATATGACTGATAATAATCTGAAAAGTCTATCTCTGGAAATGAAAAGAATATCAGATGATGAATGGAAGATAGTCTGGTACGACTTTGACTCTTTTGGATTCCCTGATATGGAACGTGATTATAATTAGTATTTAACTTTGAAATAAAACACCCTGTATACCGTGATAAATGGTATACGGGGTGTTTTGTTATGTAGTAGCTTCTAGTTAGTATATGTATCAAATACAAAATCTATAATTGTTCGAATGGTTTCATTAGCCCCTATAATCTTGATTTGTTTATATGATTTGAGACCTAGAATTTTAATTGGATCTACCAATAAAGCCGTTAAGAAGCTGTGTGTAGCTGTTATAGCGTGAGAGAAATCAAGGATTACGGTTTCTCCTTTTTGTATAGCCGGAATAATTTTTCGCTCTCTAAGATTAATGGCCTCTAATTTGACTTCACATCGTTCTCCACAATAGTTGTACATATCAATATACAATTCGGGAGCACGGACTATATTGTTTCGTTTAGCTACAGTTTCGGTAGCGTGTTTTCTAAAATCCTCTAGGTGTTTATGAAGGTCATATGTTTTTAGCCTATCAAAACCAATGGTCATGTATATGAATGTGCCAGGCCAAGCGTTTTCTAGTGTTGTGTAGGTTACATCTAGTGGAGAAATATGTGCGACACCATCGCTTGATACGATGTACATATCTGCTTCTAATGTTTTGCCAAGGTTACTAGACAAGTAAAGGCCCATGCCTGCATTGTTTTGTTGCTTGTAAGGACCTACGTTGACGCCAAATGTACCAGAGATTTCAGGCTCTAGTGCCATAGCGATAGCATCTGTATTACTTGTGAAAGGTGCATAGGTTTGCTCTAAATGTGTTTTAATACCTATACCAAGATCAGCAAGGATGAATGATAATTGGTTTTTATCTCGATACCAGTTAAATTGTAATAATGATGGAATCTGAGGATTAAAACCGTGTTCTAATGCATTATATGTTAGTTCGGATATGATATAACGAACTGCATCCTCATACCCTCTAATTAAATCTGTAGGTAAATCCATGGCGTAATCACGAATCGTGTTTAGCATTTGCGTAATATTATGATCTTTGTATTTGATGGCGAATATGGGCTTGTTGTAGACGTAGTGAAAATTGTCTTGTGTGTTGTCTAGAACGTTAAAACACCCCTTGCCATCAATATTTTTCCACATATTATAAAATTGAGTATTTTTTGTATATCTCAAATTTACATATACATGGTTTCTTTTTAGATACCATATATATTGAATTAGTAGAATTAAAGATTGATAATCCGCCATTTTACATTGTCTTGCATCAATTGTTACTGAGTTACCTTCGTGATTCCACCTAAATAATTTAAGAATATTATCAAAGTCGATAATCCCCTTGTGTTTAAATGTTAATGTATTTGGTATTGTTACGATTAGAAGTTTTTCTTTTGTCATACCTGTTGTGTTCATGCTCTCTCTCCTTTACATTGACATAGGTACATGTTGTTGATATACTTTGTTTAAAGATAACGTCCTAGAGACATTAAAGAGCGGAATGTTCGTCTCTCGGTTGTCTCAGTTGCCTCCATACTTTGTATGGGGGTTTCTTATATTTATATTATAGAACTAATGTTTGTGAAAACAAGAGAAATATCACTGTTATGATTAATTGATACACCAATGCGATTATTCGAAGTTTTTTGCGTATTTATCATACTGTTCCGAAGTAGTTTCATTCTTCTGTATGTCTAGTTATTTTCTCGTCTTGAATTGAATGTATTAATTTTATACAATAATTGTAATATTCATTTATAGGAATTTAGTGTGTTTAGGAGAGATAAATGAGAGGTCAGAACTGGTGGAGTCGCATAGGTTTAGTTATGTGCATCGTAGCGAGTGTAAGCATTGTAAGTGGCTGTGAGTTCAATATGGATAATTTAAAGAATAACAGTCAGGTGAAAGGCACTCAAAGCGATAGTGAGAAGGAAATCTGGCGTGTTTTTAGATTTTATTTGGCTGCTACGAATGAGTTTAATTTTGATAGTGTGAAATATAGTCATCAACATGTAGAAACGGTGCAGCAAGCACGGCAAAATGTACCGTTAGCTGAGTTTAAGGTGCGAGATTACGAACGCCTTGAGCAAGAACTCATTGCTGCACGGGAAGCAGGGCATTCACACAGTGACTTGGAAACGGCTACAGATGCTTTATTACCGATATTGCACGAAGTTGTGGTGGCTGTAAAAGAGCTAGACACTTATTATAAAGAAAAGCGCTATGAATCAGATAATTATGCATTTGCCCAGACGCAATTGGAGAAACTTTCAACATTAATAGATGCATTTAGGCCGAAATATGATGCGGTAGATAACCTTGTTAATACCTATCATAAGCAGGAAGGAGAGCGTCTTGTTAAGGTGATGCGCAACAATGGACAAATTAATGGTGCCGATATGGTGGAAATGATGCTTATTTATAGTGATATAGTAGATCATATTGTGGAGCGTAAATCGGATAGTGATTTCCAGTGGTTGAAGGAACAGAAAGAAGCAGCCAGTGGAATTGGGGCCAAGATTACTGCTGCCGAGGCGCAGAATCGTCTAGACCAACAGAAAAATCTAGATAAAGCTATTGCGGATTTTATTGCCGACCCTCGTATTGCAACAGAGGATGCCGTTGTTGAGCAATATAATGAACTGGTAAGTAGACCGATGAATTTTAAATTATTAGACTCTGTGCAGAATCCATATGTGCCTGAAAAATTATAATGTGAAATGGTATATGTTAAAAATGATATAAATTTTACGTAGAATATATTTGACAACATGCCCTCATGAGCCCTATAATTATCTATTATATGAATATTGCGTTGAAAAAGACGGCACGTCTCAGACGGATTTAGTAGAGACCAAACTCATGGGCTGAAAGGTTTGGAAATCTAGAGATTTGCGGATCACTTTGGAGCAAGCGGCAACGCCGCCGGTGAACACCGTTATATGTTTAAGTGGCTTTCATAAAATGAAGCATAGTTGTATCGCATTTGCGAAATGAAATTTAGCTTTCACAGAAGGTCAGTAGGGTGGTACCACGGATATTACGTCCGTCCCTTCGGGGACGGGCGATTTTTTTATGTAAAAGGAGCACATCATGGATTACGGTAAGACGTTACATTTGCCTGAAACAGAATTCCCAATGCGCGGCAATTTGCCTAAGCGCGAACCAGAAATCTTAAAGTTCTGGGAAGACAACAAAATTTATCAAAAACGTTTGGAATTGCGTAAAGACGCAAAACCTTTCATTTTGCATGATGGCCCTCCATATGCGAACGGTAAATTGCATATCGGTCATGCCCTCAACAAAACGTTGAAGGACATCATCATGAAATACAAAACAATGACTGGTCATTATACTCGCTACATCCCTGGTTGGGATACGCACGGTTTGCCAATCGAGCATGCGGTTATTAAAAACACTGGTCTTAACCGTCATGAAATGGCGCCATTGGACTTGCGCAACAAATGTAAGGAATATGCATTAGAATGCGTAGAAACTCAAAAGCAAGACTTCATTCGCTTTGGTGTATTGGGTGAATGGGATCGCCCTTATTTGACATTGCGCCCTGAGTTCGAAGTAAAACAACTTGGTATCTTCGGCGAAATGGCAAAACGCGGCCACATCTACAAAGGTCTTAAAACTGTATACTGGTGTACTCACTGTGAAACTGCATTGGCAGAAGCAGAAATCGAATACGCTGAGAAAAAATCTTTCTCCATCTACGTAAAATTCCCTTACGTATCCGAGAAAAAAGTAACCTTGCCAGCTGGCGTAGATCCTAAACAAGCATACGCTGTTATTTGGACAACTACTCCTTGGACAATGCCTGCCAACGTAGCAATCTCCGTTAACCCTGAGCTTGAATATGGCTGGGTAAAAGTAGGCGACGAATACTACTTGATGGCTACTGAACTCGTTGATGCGGCTATGAAAGATATCGGCATTGAAGAATACGAAATCGTAAACCGCTTCTCTGGTGCAGATTTAGAATTGGCTGAATTCAAACATCCATTTGTTGAACGTAATGCCACAGTATTGTGTGGTGACCATGTAACACTCGAAGCTGGTACTGGTTGTGTACATACAGCGCCTGCACATGGTGAAGATGACTTTAACATTGTTATGCGTTATAACAAGGAAGGCAAAACTGAACTTCCTATCGTATCTCTTGTTAATGAAACTGGTAACTACACTAAACAAGTGGACGACAACCGTTATGGCGATACTGAATTCCCATTGGCTGGTGTAGAAATCCACGATGCAGAGGTGCCTGTTATCAAAATCTTGGCGCACAATAATGCATTGCTTAGCAAATCTAGCTTGCGCCACCAATATGCGCACTGCTGGCGTTGTAAAAACCCTGTTATCTACCGCGCTACAGAACAATGGTTCTCCTCTGTAGATGGATACCGTCAACAAGCGCTTGATGCAATCGACAATCAAGTACAATGGATTCCTAAATGGGGCCATGACCGTATCTTCAACATGGTTCGCGATCGTGGTGACTGGGTAATTTCCCGTCAACGTATTTGGGGCGTGCCAATTCCTATTTACTATTGTGAAAGCTGTGGCGAGCACATCATCAACGACGATACTATGTCTGCATTGCTTGAAAAAGTAGCTGTAGAAGGTTCCGACGCATGGTGGGCACACAGTGCTAAAGAATTGTTACCAGAAGGCTTCAAATGTCCTCATTGCGGTCATGATGAGTTCAAAAAAGAAACTGACATCATGGACGTATGGTTTGACTCTGGTTCTTCTTGGGCTGGCGTACTTGAAGTTAACGGCTTAGATGTACCATGTGCTATGTACCTTGAAGGTTCTGACCAACATCGTGGCTGGTTCAACTCTTCCTTGTTAACTGCAGTGGCAACAACAGGTAAAGCACCTTACAACTCCGTATTGACACACGGCTTCGTTGTGGACGGCGAAGGTCGTAAAATGTCTAAATCTGTAGGTAATACAGTAGCACCTAGTGACATCATCGACGTATACGGCGCTGACGTTATGCGTTTGTGGGTATCCTCTGCGGATTACCAAGCAGACGTACGTTTGTCCAAAGACATCGTAAAACAATTATCCGAAGTATACCGTAAGATCCGTAATACATTCCGCTTCTTGCTTGGTAACTTGGATGACTTCAATCCAAACACTGATAAAGTGGCTTACGCAGATATGTCCGAATTCGATAAATGGGCATTGTTGCGCTTAGAAGAAGTACGTCAAAAAGTTTCTGATGCGTACGAAAACTATGAATTCCACATGTTGTATCATGCAATTCATAACTTCTGTACAGTAGACTTGAGCTCCATCTACCTTGATGTAATGAAAGATACTATGTACGCTGAAAGCAAAAACAACGTAGCTCGTCGTTCTGCTCAAACAGCAATGTATGAAATCTTAAAAACATTGGTAGCAATGGTATCTCCAGTACTTTCCTTCACAGCAGAAGAAGTTTGGAAATACATGCCTAAAGAAGACGGCATGCCTGAATCCGTTATGCTTCAAGATTGGCCACAAGGTCATCCTGAACACTTCGACCAAGAATTGGCTGATAAATGGAACCAATTGTTAGACTTGCGTACATCTGTACAAAAAGCATTGGAACTTGCTCGTCAAGACAAAACAATCGGTCACCCACTAGATGCATCTGTTACAGTATACGCTGAAGGCGCTGCATTCGACGCATTGAACGCCCTTGGTGAAGAAGGCTTGGCTAAACTCGTTATCGTATCTGAAGCTCACATCGTAAACGGCGCTGCTCCAGCAGAGGCTGTTAAAGACGAAGAAACAGGCGTGGCTACAGTAGTTGCTGCATCTGAACTTGAAAAATGTGAACGCTGCTGGATCCATCGCGATACAGTAGGTCAAGATAGCGAACATGCTACACTTTGCCATCGTTGTGCAGAGGTAGTAAAAGCACTATAATTCCACAATCGATTTAAATACAGTTGTCAAAATATCCCCTTCAGAAGGCTCCACCGGCCGGGTCTGTTCCTTCGGAACAGGGCCAAAAGTCGCCTTCTAAAGGGGATATTTTTCTGTATTTCAGTCAATCTGTGGGATTATAGCGCTTTTCTGGTGTTTTTGTTTTGTGTTACAATGATGGAAATATTGGCTGCTAGTAAAGGGAGGGAATATCATGCAATTTATGTTAATGCATAGGGATGTACCTGTCTTACAGTTTGCTATTTTCGATGATAGAAATTGGGCTCGTATTATTGATGTATTGAATGCGGCTCATGTACCCGTTAATATGCTTGTGCAGCCTCATAACAGAGAACGTGCTTTAAATGAATTTATTGACCATCGATTTATTCCGCAAAGTCGTTCTAATTATGATGTTATTAAGGCCTTGTATAAGGCAAAAGATGCATTTGAACTGTCCATGCGATCGTATATGGTGAGTATTTCTGACCATTATTGGGTTAAACCTTGCGATAGTTCTGTGACTTGGTCTGATGTGAATTTTTATGATAATCCAATTCCCGATGATCAAGTGTTAATAGGCGCTATTGATACATTACATCAATATGATCCGTGGCGTCAGACGCCGAATACATCGAATAATGGGACATTGCGTCAGATTTGGTTGCACCGTGGGGATGAGATTTTGCTTTCAAAAGCGGGAGAATTGACCTTTAAACAGGAACCATTTAATGAGGCCGTTGTTAGCGACATATTAGCATATTTTGATGTGCCTTATATTACGTACTATTTGGATTATATGTCGGATGAAGCTGAGAATGTATCGGTCTGCAACTGTTTTACGAATCGTAATGTAGAATACATTCCTGCATGGCAATTGACGACTAACACAAAACCAAATGATGTGAGTGAGTACGAGCATTACGTGAATCAGTTGCATTCATTTGGTCTTACTGATGTGACGAGTCAGTTAGAGCAAATGATTGTGCTTGATGCGCTCATTGCTAATGAAGATCGTCATTGGGGCAATTTTGGGGCTCTTCGTAATAGTGAAAGCCTAGAATTCATCGGTCTTGCTCCTGTTTTTGATAACGGAAACTCCTTGGGGTATAAAGCGGCATCTGTTATGCGAAACCGTAATGCTGATGTGTCCGTAGCCTTTAACAAGACTCATACACTGGAATTGAAACATGTGTCCTCTGCTGTGAAAGTAGATTGGGATGGCATTATGAATCACTGTATGGAGATTGTAGAACATAGATACAATCAACTGGTAGAACCAGAGTTTGGTATGGATCGTGCACATATGATTGGTCAATTCATACAAGAACGAGCAAAAAAATTAAAAACTTTTTAGATTTATGAATTCATTGTATACTACCATTCTCCTCAAATATATGATGATAATTATTATCGTCCTGTTTTCCTCATGAAACCTTTATGTGTAAAAATCTACTCGTTTCATATTAGAGTTAAAATAATCGTTTATGATGTTTATAGTTAGTTTAGTAAATGAGTATATGAGAAGGAGGAATATACCATGGTAGCAGCAATTATAAAAGCCATTTTGGCAGCTCTTACTGGTTTAGCAAATGCACTTTTGCCTTTATTCAAATAAGATAAAGTCCCTAAAACCCTCATAAAACCTCAAAGCTTGAGTATGTATGCTTAGCTTTGAGGTTTTTTCTTTATATACTGCGCTCCTCATAATTATGTTAAATGATATGTACCATTAAGATTTAAACGATGTTAATTGTTGATTTAAATGTGGTTGCCTTCATTGACTACATCTAAAAATATTCATATAATGAAATGTGAATTAAAAATGAATCGTGTATTCACGATTAATACCGAGGGAGAAGATACAATGAAAGATTATTTTGCATTGAAAGCTATAGTCTTTGGTACCATAGCCTGTGCTATTAGTGCTACTGGTATTGCGGCTGATGTGGAGGTGCATAATGCACTCCCTCCAACTAATAAACAACAACTAGACATCCGTGATATCGCCAGACATGAAGCGGTACTTTCAGATTGGATGGACCGTACAGATATTAAGGTTGGTACACAATCAAAGATGGGGAAGCAAATATCTGTAGAAACATTGCAACCCTTAACTCATTACGGTGAGAACTCCAAGTCCGTATTGTTTGTACAAGGCGGTATTGGTCGAGGTGGCCAGGAGCATTCTGTTAGTTACTATCACGGATATCATGAGATTTGGTATCCTTATAATCCTGCAACGGGTAAAGGTGATCAACGGTATAGAGCAGAGAAGTATGAAAATACGAAATCATTAGGTACTGTAGCGAATGCGGGCTTAGGGTATCGCCATCTTAGTAAGAATGAGCATGCCTATGTTGGTGTCAATGCCTTCGTTGATCGCGCTTTCTCCGAGAATGCTAATCGTGTAAGTGGAGGCCTAGAATATGTATCAGGTCTTAACGAAGTTCGTGCTAATGTATATAGAGGTTTAGGGAGTGTGAAATCGCAATCTGATATGATACATTTACCGCCATCGTACTTCACATTTGATTTGGATGGGGGCCCTGCTTACTATATGCCACATGAGTCTCAAAAGGTATTATCTGGATATGATGTAAGTTATGCTCGTACATTTAAAAATGCTCGTTGGGCCCGTGTACATGCGACGGTATATCATTGGAATGGTCTTAGTGTGCCTAATCATAGCAATGCATTATTGAAAACGCTTGAAATTGGCAACAGTCATGGATGGAAAGTAGGAACTACATTACAAGTAACGCCTCATGTATCGCTAGATGTAGGCTATACATCGGATAGCAAAGATACTAGTGGTGCCTATGGATTTGTTAAATATACATTGGGTACCTCTAAGTTTGCTTGGCATGGTGGTAAACATAGTGATGATGCTATTACAAATGCTCGCGCTAGAATGTTAGATAAGGTAGAGCGTAGTCCGTTAACAATAGGCCATACATATGAAGAAGATTGGTATGTAAAACCTAATGATCACTTATAAAATTGAGGATAATTTATAAAACTAAAAGGAGAGAAGTTTCGTAATGAAATATAAATTAGTATTAACATCTATGGTTATGGGGGCCATAGTGTGTAGCACAAGTGCTGTAGTGGGAGCGGCCAATGTGGCGCCACAAGTGAGCGATACAGCAAAGCATGAGGCCGTGCAATCTAATTGGATGGATCGCACGGATATTGCTGTAGGTGTACAGACCGGAGGTCAGTCCAAATTAGATAAAGGACATTTTTTAACGGATGACCAAAATTCAATCTATAATAAGCAGTCTGATTATGGTAATTTAACGAAAGCCTATATAGAAACATTGCAGCCTATTTCTCATTATGATGAGAACAGTAAAAGTGTTCTATTTGTACAGGGACGCATTGGACGTGGCGGTGAGAAAATAGCATCGAAAGAGATGAGGGGTTATTTTATTAATGAACCAATAATGACTCGGCATGGGTATCTATCTAGTTACACCATAAAAAACACGGATGAGAAATCATCAGAAACATTAGGGATTATTGGTACTGTTGGTATTGGATATCGACGTCTTAGCCGCAATGAACATGCCTTTGTAGGTGCTAATGCATTCGTTGATCGAGCTTTCACAGGCAATTACAATCGTATTAGTGGCGGCGTAGAGTATGTAAACGGACTCAACGAGGTATATGCTAATGTGTACAGGGGGCTTGGTAATAAGGATCTTGTAAAAGGTGGTGGGGGTAATCCATATCCTAAACGCTTGTATCCTAATGGCTATCCAGATACATTCCCTTATGATACGATTCCTAGTGAAAATTATTATACCTACAAAGGCAGTAGAGCACTGGGTGGCTATGAAATCGGTTTTGCTAGATCATTTAAGAATGTCCGTTGGGTTCGTGCTTATGTGAATGGATATCGCTGGAAGGGGCAAGGTTTTGGCCATGAACAATATTATAATCCGGGGCGTCCAGGCCATTGGTCTGTTCCATGGTTTTCTATTCGGAATGCAAATCACTATAAGGGAATTAAAATCGGTGCTGAATTACAGTTAACGCCACATATATCCTTAGATATTGGGTATAATCATGCTAACAATATGTCGAAGGGGATGTATGGAACTCTTAAATATACATTAGGTACATCTAAATTTGCCTTCTGGGGTGGTAGACATAGTGATGATACGATTACTACAGCTCGTTCTAAAATGCTAAATAAGGTACGTCGCCAAGACATGATTGTAGAATCCTTTGATGATATTGAATACGATTATTTAGCACCTATCGATCATTTATAATATGGAAAAAATGTTAGTTTTATCATTGTTATGAGAGGGGACTATATATAATGTCAGGTAAATTACTATTGAAAGCTATGGTTTTAGGGACTATGACTTTCAGCATATATACAATAGGAATAGCAGCAGAGGTTCAAGATGTAAATGGACTAGATTCTGCACAACAAACAATTGCATCCGATACAGCTAGGAAAGAGGCTGTTCGTTCTAGCTGGATGGACCGTACAGATGTGGTAGTCGGCGTTGGTATGAAAGATTCGAAAGAGACGCATACACAGCACCATGCTGTTGGTTCACCACCGAGAACTGATCTACATACTGTAACTTCGAAAAGTTTAAAATCTACTGAAATCAATAAATTGTATATTGAGACCTTGCAACCTATAACCCATTATGATGAAAATGCTAAAAGCGTTGTCTTTGTACAAGGTCGTATTGGACGCAGTGGAGAAAAAATTTCATCTTATAAATTAAGTAGTTATTTGGAGCCAGCCAGACCTGCAGGGACGTTTATAAGACATGATAAGCAAACAAATAAGAAAGAATCATTAGGAATGAATGCCAATATTGGCATTGGCTATCGTCGTCTTAGCAAAGGTGAACATGCTTATGTTGGTGTTAATGCGTTCTATGACCATGTGTTTAAAGGTGGTTATAAGCGCGTTAGTGGCGGTGTAGAATATGTGGCAGGCCTTAATGAATTCCATGCTAATCTGTACCGAAATCTGGGGACTGATGATAGAAAATATATAGGCCTTCATGGTCGAACTAGTACGTGGTATGATCCTGCAGGACTGTATCCATATGGTATGGCTTCCGATCAAAGTCTTTATAACTATGGTGTGGTTGCTTATGAAAATCATTGGATGTTATTAGAAAAGGTTGCTGCCAGTGGATTTGATGTAGGATACTCACGGACCTTCAAAAATGCTCGATGGGCTCGTGTCTATGCGGACTATTATAATTGGCGTGGTAGAGAGGCTGTAAGAGTAGGGTATTATAAATTAAAAAAACGTGATGCCATAAAAGGTTTTAAAGTGGGTGCAGAATTCCATATCACACCGCATCTTACTCTTGATGCGGGTTACCAAACGGCATCTCATCATTTGAGTGGTCCTTATGTGACCTTGAAATATACCATCGGTACATCCAAGTTTGCTTGGCGTGGTGGTAAACATAGTGAAAGCGCGATTACAACGGCTCGTTCCAAGATGCTTGATAAGGTACATCGTAGCGACATGGTTGTACAAGAAACTGTGGAAAATACTTATCAACAGCAGTTTGTCGATGTTGGTTTATAATCTGTAACGCATTAAAATTACTCAGATGATGGCAATTATTATATTGCTACAATAACTATGTGAGAGAAGGGTAAAATTTACATGTATTTTAATACTAAGTTTAATATACGAGTGCTACTTTGTGTAGCAGCTTGTACGATGTGTTGGTCTATTGCTTTCGCAGATAGTACTGATACAGATACTGCTGTGAAAGTGAATTCTAGCAGTTATCAAGATTGGGCTGATCGAACTGATATTTCAGCTAAGTTTCAAACCAATCATAAGCCGCAATATAGCATAGAGACGTTACAACCTATAGGTCATTATGATAACAATTCTAAGAGTGTAGTGTTTGTACAAGGTAAAGTTAGTTCTCATGGCGGTGTAAGTCAAATTGCCAATGGCTATGCGAATCATGTCACACGCGGTGCAGGCGGTATTATATATGAAATTGACTTTAATCAATCGACACAATCTATAGGCACAACGGGAAGTCTAGGGCTTGGTTATCGACGATTAAGTAAAGAAGAACATAGCTACGTAGGTATCAATGCCTTCTATGATTATGCTTTCAAAGAACATTATAAGCGTGCTAGTTTAGGTGTAGAATATATAACTGGTGAAAATGAATTGTATGCTAATTTCTATAAATCACTAGGGAATGGTACGTCATCCTATCGTATATTTAAGCGCGATGAAATGATTCCAGCCCCATTCAATACGCCGGACATCGACGTTTCTGTTGGTGAAAGTCATGAAAAACGTGTTGCCTCTGGATATGATATCGGATACGCACGAACCTTTAAAAATGCCCGTTATATACGAGCCTATATCGACCGTTATCACTGGAACCGGATGAATGGAGAGATTAGAGACATAGAATGGTCTAACCCTGATATATATAACTATAATATCGGATTCCGTGTAAATGGGGTCTATAAAAATGGTATTAAAACTGGTATCAATGTTAATGTGACACCTCACATTTCGGTAGGCATGGGCTATGATAAACCATTTGGTCACTCAGGAGAGTTTTATGTACAAACATTGTATACCCTTGGTAAATCTAAGTTCGCTCTCTTTGGTGGAAAGCATAGCGATAGTAGCATGACTACTGCTCGTTCTAAAATGCTCGATAAGGTTGAACGTCAAGACATGCAAGCCCTCAATCTAAATGGAGATTTCCGCGTTCATTATCCTCATGATCATTTATAATATATGTAGCCCATGTTTAGGTTATAATAAAGGAGCTAGTACGCTGTGTACTAGCTCCTTTTTGTATCTTTGTTTACTATTGTAAATCCTTTGGCACGCTAATTGGTTTCCAATTATCCAGCTCTGGAATGTCCAAGGTATTGATAGTTCGTTGTATCCAGTAATTCAATGATACTTCATTGCCAAAGTATTGTTCGAATAGGTAGGTGTTGCCAGGAATATCTTCTTGGTTTCCCTGTTCATCAACCGTGTGGCGCACCGATTCTTTTAAATACAGTTGAACTCTAAATGGATTCGATTGATTGCCTTTAAAAATGAAATAGGATGGACCGATGAAATCGTGGGTGCGAATATTGACTTGTTCGTACTTATTGTTTTTTAGCCCCTCTAAGGATGCTTGTATCATCGCATTGGCGTCATCATATTCTTCTAGTAGGAACGGCTCTTGGTCTACGTCGAGTACATAGTGCCAGGTCGGCTTTTCCTCATCCGTTTCTACCGTCCACGAATCTGAAAGATTTGGTAAGCGGTGGCTTTCATAAAGATTATGCCACAAACTGCGGGCATCCTCAGCACTGAGTAGTGATTTATACACCACCTCATATCCCTCCGTTGGATCGTACCCATACAAACGCACCTGATAGGTGTCGCGCGGCATGCGTTTCGACTCTAGCTTATAGATGTTGCGTAGCTTATCTGGAACTGATAGGAAATGATTGTAAAAGCTTAGTGCCACCGTATCTTGCATCGTGAGGGCCTTATCGATGGTGTCCCAATCGTACAAGGTTGTGTCCCATAGGAAACCATTCATATCGACAGATAATCGAGCCGCCTTATGAGGCCAAGTCGTTGGAGCCGGACGAACCGTTGTAGTAGATTCAGTAACACCATCCTTGTATTGCCAATGACCATTTATCTGCTCAAAGGCTATTAGACGTTCAGCCGCTTCATCATCTACAGGAATATCCTTAATTTCTTCGCTACGATTGGCGAGATGTGACACGATGTACTGATGGGAGCTTTCATAATAATGAACCGCACTGTCGAGGTCAGGTGTTCCCGTCACATATCCTTTTTCATAGGCATAGCCCAAGGCAACTCGTGCAAGCGCACGGGTGATGTCGTAGAAGAGAACGCGATCCTTCTCTTGTAAAGCCCGATTTTCTTCCTCTAAGACGCGCATCAAGGACTGCACCGCAAATTTGGTGTTCTTGGTCACGCCGATGCCGTGAATGCGCATATAGCTAATATAGGGCAATGCAAATAAGAATCTATCCTTAGTAGCCGCCATATGTGTCAAATCGGCAATGAGACCCCAATCGAGGGGGAGATGTCCAATGTGAAAGATATAGCTAAATGCGGCTTGCAAGGCTGCATAGCCTGCATCGTTAAAATTCTTTGTTGCTGCCTGTTGGTACAATTCCGTACCTTTAACTGGATCATAGGGAATCGTAGCACGGAGCATAGGCTGTTCATAAAAATGGTAGTAATAGTCTGCAAGTTCTGCGATACACTCCGGCTGGCCTAGGTCAGCACCCTTTGTAAACCATGTGAAAGCCTCTGTAAACTCGCCTTTTTCGTGATGGTCGAGGCCCGTGTAGAGCATCATCGTTGGATTACCTAATTCTGCGGCACTACGGGCAACACGGCGTGCGTTTTCATAATCGCCCTCGTCGATGTAGATATTGCGTAAGTTTCCTTGGAACATAGCCAGCCCTTGGTTGAGAGCTTTATTAAACCAGAATTTGGCATGTTCCCGTGCTTTTGCTTGTAGCGTTTCTTCATCTGCTGTGCCACGTAAGGTAGCAATGCCTTCGCGTAGGCTTTTACTATGTAGCACTCGTTGTAATCGCTGACCAAAGGACATTTTGACAGGCTCTAATAGTTGCTTTGCTGGCGTAATGGTGTGATAATCGCCCCAGAAAAATACATTCCCTATAATATACTGGCAGTATGCATCATTCTTTTGGGCGTAGTCAAAAACGACACGAAATGCATCGTCAAAGGATAGTTGCATATCTCGCCTCACTGTAGGTGTAATGGAACCGGCTATGCGGAGAGCTTGCAAGGTGCCGATTGGACTATGACGGCGAATACTATCGTGTAAACATTGATAGGTGCGCATATTATCCTCCGGAAAACTAGACTCGGCCCACGTAAAGCGAGGCCCTGCATAGACACGTGCCAGTAAAGCATAGGCGTCGCCTAATTCACGCTCCTCAGGAGAAAAGGAATTTTTACATACCTCTTCAGATTTAGACTCGCCAGTACTACCTTGAACAGTAGTAGCATTACGCAACTCATATTGAGAGGGCTTTGTGATACTCGATTGATTATTCACAATCGACTCTAAAAAGCGGAGACCCTCTTGTGCCGTTTGCTGATTATATGACATAAAAATCATGTGGAAGACCTTTTGTAGGCGGTCTGTAAAGTATTGAGCCATAGGCCCTCCTTTCGTTTTTATACAATACACTACTATTATATACCGAATACACGTTGCTTTAAAGGTGGAGGGGGCGGTGGCGTGTCCTGAGAACCTCCACCGGCCGGGTCTGATTCGCCCTTCGGGCTCACAGGGCCAAAGTCGGTTTCAGAACACGCCACCGCCCCACGCATTAAGGCTAGTGTCAATTCGGTATATAATAGTAGTGAAATTGATAAAATCCGTTATTGCCAACCCAACCGTTGGACAGAGAAAGGAGGGCCTACGGCCTCTTTCTCCTCCATATAACGAAAAAATAATTTCTATTTACGATGATAGGATAGTAAAAAAAACCGGTTCTGAAAACGACTTCGGGCCTTATCTCTCTTAGGCATATAACGAAAAATAATTTTTAAGTCAGGTTAGAGTGCATATGAAAAAGACACCTAGCAAAAACCGACTTTTGGCCCTTCCCGAAGGGAAGACCTGGCCGACGGAGGATTTTTGCTAGGTGTCTTTTGATTATCGTTCTAGCTGCTGACTAGAAATTATTTTTTGATATAGTCACCAAACCATTTATCGTAAATTTTTTGGTATGTGCCGTCTTCTTTAAGTTCTTTAAGAGCTTTGTTAACAGCGTCTTGCAATTCTTTGTTGCCTTTTTTCACACCCAAAACTGTGCCTGGGGCTTTAGTAGGTTCGCCTACGAGTTTAAGGTCTTTGTCAGCACCTTGTTTTAGGTAGTACATAGCAACTGCATTGTCGATGATAGCTGCATCGATAGTGCCAGCTTTTAGTTCCATAAAGATATTGGAGTTGGAGTCCATTTCTTTAACTGTTGTGTTAGGAATAGCTTTTGCCATATCTACAGGAACAGTACCAATTTGAGTACCTACAGTTTTACCAGCTAATTCATCCATATTGTGGATAGTAGTGTTGTCTTTGCGAACAACTGTGATGAAACCGCCTTGGTCAAAGTATACATCGGAGAAGTCCAATGCTTTTTCACGCTCTGGTGTTGCGTTGATACCTGCTGCGATCATGTCGATGTCGCCAGATTGAACTGCTGGAATCAAAGCATCAAAACCCATGGATTTAAATTCCATTTTAAGACCGATTTTTTTAGAAATTGCTTCGGACAAATCAACGTCGAAACCAACGTATTTATCGCCATCAGTGAATTCAAATGGTGGGAATGTAGTTTCAGAACCTACACGCAACACACCAGCCTCTTGTGTCATTTTGCTTTTTTCACTGCCACAACCAGCCAATAGACCCATAGCAGCAACGGCTACAAGAGCGATGGCTGTCAATTTTTTGAAATTAAACATAGTATCCTCCTAGACCATATTACAAACATGTACATTTATACATCTGTTTATATTGTACGGAATTTTGAATCAATAGGCAATAACATTGTATAATTAAGAGTAAACGAATTAAAAAAATAGAGGAGGGCCTATGTCTCTTACCAAATTATTTGCAACTGCTTGTGAAAGCTTCGCCCAAGAGGCTTTCACCATTAATTATACATTGGCGAAGAATCCAGAGATTTCTAGCCAAGAATTTGAATCTGTAAAAACTATCGGTGCTGTTCTTGAAAAGAATGGAATTCCCGTGACCTATGAGTTTTGTAATTTGCCAACAGCTTTTAAGGCGCCGATTGTGAAAGTAGATAATCCTAAGGGCCGTCTAGCCATATTATGTGAATACGATGCTCTACCAGATGTGGGCCATGCGTGCGGACATTGTGCTAGCGGATCTATGAGTGTGCTAGCGGCTCTTGCTTTGCATAAGATGCAGCAAAAAGGCGTAGCTTTCAACATGGATATCGACATCATTGGAACCCCTGATGAGGAAGCGATGGGCTGCAAGGTAGATATGTGCAACGCTGGCGTGTTCAAAGATTACGATTTTGCTATTATGGTCCATCTCGACGGTGAAGAAACGCGGCCGAATTCACAGTTCTTGGCACTCGACTGTTTCCGGGCTAAGTACCATGGTAAATCAGCTCATGCGGCTGGTGAACCATGGAACGGCATCAATGCGGTAAACGGCGTGCAACTTGCCATCCATGCCATGGATATGCTGCGCCAACAAGTGCGACCAGAGTCGCGCATCGGCACGTGGATTATTAACGGCGGTACCGCGTCCAACGTCATTCCTGCCTATGGCGAACTAGAAGTGACCGTGCGCCATACAGAACGGGAGTATTTGAATGGATTATCCGAGCAAATTAAAAAGATTTTTGAAGGCGCTGCCCTTTGTACCGGTACGACCGTAGACGTTGAGTTTTACGGCAACCCTTACGATGATATGAACCAAAACCATCGCGGCACACACCTCATCGAAGAGGTGATGACCGACATGGGACTAGATTTTGAACCAGGTCCAGCGGATATTGGCGGTAGTTCCGATATCGGTAATGTAAGCTATCAATGTGCTGCATTCCATCCTAAATTGCGCTTGGTTGGCCCAGATAAGGTGTGCCACGCCAAAGAATTTGCGGACGCTATGCTAGAACCAACCATTGAGCAAACCATTTTAGATGGCGCCAATATCATGGGGGGCACATTGTTGCGATTAGTAGAAATTCCAACTGTCTTAGAAGAAATTGTGGCTGAGTTTAATGCAACTAAATAATTCTCATCTACATATAATATTACTAAATAGTTTCTAGCTGATGGGAATAGCGCTAAATAAAATATTTCCTGTATCTGTCTGGGGAACTGTAATATCGTAGATAGAATTCATTGTCTTTTTCAGAATTACTGATAATAGATGATAAGGGAACATTGCCATTTATAAAACTACGATTTTGGGTAAAATAAGTGCCCACCTCAATGTCGTGGTGATAGAGCGCCCAGACCACGTTATTTCCAGCGATGACAGGAATGTATTTAAACTCAAGATATTCAAATAAACCAGTTATGGTGATGCCGTCTGGTACGGTAAATTCTTCGCGATGATGACTCATATCATCGGCTGCACAAACGGCATCTCGATCGATAATTATATGCATATAATTTCACATCCTTTGAAATAGTAATTCTACAATATTATGTGATTATCTATATTGTACATCAAGTAAAATTTATATTGTATTAAAGGAGGTTTTATGTCTTCATCTGAACCATTAGACATTAAAAACTATATAGGCCTTACTGGTGATACGCCCATTCGATTCATCGCGTCCGATGTGGATGGCACATTGGTCAATGATGCTAAGTCCGTAGATCCAGAGGTGGTCAATGCGGTTCGTGCCGCTCGTGAAAGCGGTATCCGCGTGGCCATCGCATCGGGCCGTGCGTGGCATGAGATGGACGATGTCATCGATGCCATGCCGTGCTTGCGCTATTTTGTGTGCACCAATGGCGCCTATGTCATGGATAAAGAGGCGCAAAAGGAACTCGTTCATATTTCCTTTGATAAAACGCGTGCCGTAGGTTTAGTACGAAAACTAATGACCTACGGTGTTTTTGTAGAGGCTTATGTGAAAGCCGAGATTTTCGGTCAATACCCTGTTATTGGTAATGAGACAGCGCAAGCAGAACATTTCTTTAGACCGAATATTAGGCCCTTTATCTTGAAAACGCGGACAATGGTGCCTGATTTATTGGTACATCTAGAATCTTTGCCAGAAGGACCGGAGAAAATTCAAATCTTTTACGGCGATGAACGTATACGCGAACGCATCCTAGCTGATTTGCGGGATGCGTTCCAAGGTGCAGCTATAGATGGCAAAGGGCGCGAACGCTTTTACGATGTCCTTGAATCGAGTGAGGGTAATTTAGAATTTGTGTTACCTCATACGACAAAAGGCACAGCCGTAGAGGCCTTGGCAAACCATTGGGGCTCTACGCCTGACGAGGTGATGACTATCGGCGACAGCGAAAATGATCTATCCATGATCCGCTTTGCCAGCGCCAGCGTGGCTATGGGAAATGCACGAGATAATGTGAAAGCTGCCGCCCGTTATGAAACGACAGATAATAATCACTATGGCGTAGCTCGTGCAATATATTCGGCTATTGCGTATAATCGTGAATTGGAAAATAAATAGAAATACCAAGTGGCTAATAGAAATACTAAGCTATTAATGGACATACTAGTCTACTAATAGAAATACTAAGAGGCTAATGGAAATAGTAAGCGGATATGGATAGATACTATATCTTATGATTGATAGAGAGGTGATGTTATATGGGCAATCTAAAATTTGATATAGACGATACCTGCGTTAAATGCGGAGCTTGTGCTGAAGATTGTCCTGTTCAATGCATCACAGAAGGAACCACAAAATTTATCATTGGTAAGGGGTGTATCAGTTGTGGTGATTGTTATTCGATTTGTCCCGTTGGGGCTGTGCAGATGCATAAGCTACTCAAAGATACTACAGGCCTGAAGTAATCTAAAATAGGCATGTGAAAGGGCGACCTTGAACTATCAGGATCAGAAATGTATTAGAAATCCGAACGTTAAAAAGTAATGTATAACTTTCATACGGAATATATGGAGTCCATATACTTCGTATGGTATAATAAAATGTAATGAAATTTAGCGTTTTGCTTGTTAAAACGCACCCCCAGTACAGGAATGTATGGACATTATAAATTGGTGAATATACTTTCACAAATAGATGCATACGGAGGAACTATGGAAAACAAGGAATTTGTTATTGTTGTCGATTTCGGCGGTCAATATAATCAGTTGATTGCACGCCGCGTTCGTGAAAATCATGTATACTGCGAAGTATATCCATACAACAAAGCATTAGAAAAAATTAAGGAATTGAAGCCGCAAGGTATCATCTTCACTGGTGGCCCTAACAGCGTGTATGAAGAGAATTCCCCTAAAATTGAAAAGGAAATCTTTGAACTTGGCATTCCAGTTCTTGGCATGTGCTATGGTATGCAATTTATGGCGCATACATTGGGTGGCGAAGTTAAATCTGCGGACAACCGTGAGTTTGGTAAAACACCTACTAAAGTGGACACTACATCTCCATTGTTCAAAGGCTTGGACGAAGACCAAGTTGTGTGGATGTCCCACGTTGACTATGTAGCAAAAGTTCCTGAAGGGTTCGAAATTATTGCGCATACAAAAGACTGCCCTGTTGCATCTATGCAAAATAAAGAACGCAAATTATACGCTATGCAATATCATGCAGAAGTATTGCACACTGAACATGGTAAAGAAATGCTTCACAACTTCTTGTATGAAGTATGTGGTTTCACAGGCACATGGACAATGGCAAACTATGCAAAAACTGCTATTGAAGAAATCCGTAACACTGTAGGCGATGGCAAAGTATTATTAGCATTGTCTGGCGGTGTAGATAGCTCCGTTGCAGCAGCTCTTATTTCTAAAGCCGTTGGCGACCAATTGACTTGTATCTTCGTTGATCATGGCTTGATGCGTAAAAACGAAGGCGACGAAGTGGAAGCAGCTTTCAAAGATTCCGGCATGCATTTCATCCGCGTCGATGCAGAAAAACGTTTCTTAGATAAATTGGCTGGTCTTGAAGATCCAGAAGCGAAACGTAAAGCTATCGGTGAAGAATTTATCCGCGTATTCGAAGATGAAGGTCGTAAAATCGGTTCCGTTGACTTCTTGGCACAAGGTACAATCTACCCTGACGTTATTGAATCCGGTACTGGCGAAGCAGAAGTTATCAAATCTCACCACAACGTAGGCGGCTTGCCTGCAGTTGTAGATTTCAAAGGCCTTATCGAGCCATTGCGCAACCTTTTCAAAGACGAAGTGCGTGAACTTGGTTCTGAATTAGGTTTGGCTGACTACCTCGTATGGCGTCAACCATTCCCAGGTCCTGGTCTTGCTATCCGTGTAATGGGCGAAATTACGAAAGATAAACTCGACATCTTGCGTGATGCGGACTACATCTTCCGTGACGAAATTGCAAAAGCTGGTCTTGATCGCAGCATCAACCAATACTTTGCAGTATTAACATCTACACGTACTGTAGGCGTTATGGGTGACTTCCGTACATACGATTACACATTGGCATTGCGTGGCGTAACAACAACAGACTTCATGACTGCTGACTGGGCACGCATCCCTTATGACGTATTGGACACAATCTCCCGTCGTATCGTAAACGAAGTACAACACATCAACCGTATCGTGTACGATATTACATCTAAACCACCTGCAACCATTGAGTGGGAATAATAAGTAAATATTGATTTATAAATTCATTAATTGTACTTTTTGAGTAATACCAAATTCAACTGAAAGGTAAAAGAATAGGTTTGGAAGGGAGTTAGTTATTGAATTTTAAGTGTGTATAAAAGCCTCCCGTCGTTGATATGTACCCCCTTTACTGGACAACCAGTAAAGGGGGTATTTTCATGAGATATAGTTATGAATTTAAAAGGAATACAATTGAAGAGTACATCAACTATTATAATAAGAAAAGGATTCAGACAAAACAAAATGGATGCCCCTGTAAATTTCAGGGAAACATCCATGTATTTGGGTTAGGAAATAATATATATCCAAGGAAATAGGTGTATATCATATTAATATGAGTACGTTTTTGTCATTTTTTTTGATCATTAACTAAAGCTATAATATTCATTGCAGGCAATACAATAGGGTTCATTCCAGGTTGCGTAGTGATAATGGAAACATAACTTCTGATATAAGGAAACATAATGGCTAATGTATTTTTTTCTAACATATCATTTTTTTTCTGTTCAGTTGAAAAAATAGCTCTACCTGTAACATCAACAAATACTATTTCCTCATCATCAGAAATAGTAACTTTAAGTATAACTTCAACAAAATTCTTTTTAAGCTCAT